>OGYY01003138.1_pt1 | contig 10972 bp, 6 predicted proteins | sample 1576671 | NCBI WGS metagenome assembly OGYY01 (sample SAMEA3541593, study PRJEB24748) | human gut metagenome | biome: human gut; feature: human-associated habitat; material: faeces | place: China | collected 2012 | reverse complement strand
TTTGCCTGATATAAAAATGCGGAGCAACCGAAGCTGCTCCGCAATTTAGGGAAAGTGCTAGAATCTATTGATAAAGCAAATTTATAGCTCTATCAGCATTCGTTTCAACAAACACAGGTCAAACACATTCAATCTCTCATCTTCGTAGAGATCTGCTGCTTTCCAGTTTGGAAGAGTGGTATCCGGTACAGAGAGCAGCCACTTTTGCAGGAGAACTGCATCGGCAATGGTAATGTTTCCGTCATTGTTGACATCACCCATGATGGTCGTATCGGATATATCTACAAAGGCAATCCCATTTTCTGTTGCGTAGGTTTCTGCTGTGCTTCCAGCTTTTCCATAGATTGTCAAAATCTCAGAAATAGAGCCACCTAGATTTCCAACAGAACCGCTTTCCATCGTAACAACACTTTCTGGAATCCAAATTTTCTCCAAAGAATCGCATCGATAAAAGGCATATCTCTCAATCGTTGTAACGGAGTCAGGAATAATTACTTTCTCCAATGCAGAACAATCATAAAACGAATTGCTTGGAATCGTAGTAATCGAACCTCCAAGCGTTATATTTGTAAGAGCTGTGCATCCGCTTGCCAGTGAACTGCCAATAGAAGTAACGGTATTGGGAATGTTCAAAGATGTCAATGATTCACAATCATAAAACGCACTGTTCCCAATGGATTCGACTTGATTCAAATCAATCGTCTCCAATGTGGACGATAAGAATACGCTATTCCCAATTGTTTTTACGGAATCAGAAAGCTTCACTGATTTGATTTCTCCTCCGGAAAAAGCTCTGTCACAAATATAGGTTACCCCTTCCGGAATCACCAAATCTGTTTCCGTTCCTTGATAGGCTTGCAGAAATTTGTCCTGTACAATCACCCAATCCGGCTGGTTCGCAAGCCACTTTGTTGCACTGAACACATTGCCTCCAAGGTAAGTCAACTCTCCTTCAATTGTAATGTCTTCCAATTCAGTACAGCCAACAAAAGTGAGTTCGTTCAATTCTGTAACCCCTGCTGGAATTGATATACTAGCCAATGAAGAACAATTATAGAATGCAGAATCACCAAGTTCAGACAATGTTCCAGGCAGCGTGATTTCTGTCAACTCCGAACAATCGTGAAACGCTCCAGTTTCGATGCTCTTCAATCCTTCAGAAAACTGCACCGATTGCAACTGTGTACAATCTCCAAAAGCTCCAATGCCAATCGTGGTTAAAGAAGATGGCAATTCAATGCTTTTCAAGGAAGTGCAATTCCGAAAGCTGTTTGTACCAATTGTTGTTAGCGTATCCGGAAAATCAATGGTTTCTAGTGCAGTGAGATCTGTAAAAAGAGCATCGCCAATTTTCGTAATGCCATCTCGCAATACAAGAGATGTAATCTGGTCACGCTCATCATACCATGGTACTTTTGTTCCATCTTTTTCGATAACTTCCGGCGATTTAATAGTCAGAACGCCATCATCGAGAGAGTAAAGAATCGCCGCATCCGCCGGAATCGCAGAAAATGGAATTGCTGCTATGGCAATTCCGCAAGCGGCAAGCATACTTACGGCTTTTTTCAAAAATTTCATGTACCGTTCCTCCTTATTGCAGAAAAGCACCATGCTTTGAACCTATTTCGAGGCATGGTACTTTTTCTGATTTTACAATTGCAAGTCTTACTTTTGTTTTCTCTTCAATGCACCGGAACCAATTACCATTACAGCACCAGTTCCAGTCATGCAAGCTGCCAGTATAACCACTACATGATACCATTTGGAATATCCGGTTTGTGGAAGCGTAGTGTCATCCGTTGTTGTGGTAGTTGTAGAGGTTGTTTCTGTTGTATTAGTGCTGGTTTCTGTTGAGGCTGCTTTTGCGGTTTCATCGACTTTTGCAATATCGGAAGTTAATTCGGTCGTAGTGGAACTGTCTGTCAAAGCTTTTGTTTCATCTACTTCGACAATATTGGCAACTGTTGTGGTATTGCTAGTTGAATCTGTTGTCTCAACTGTCTCCGTGGTCATATCACCAATAGTTGTGAAATTTGTTTCTGTTGTTGTAACAGTTGATTCCACATTGGAGATTGTGGTGGTTTCTGTAATTGTCTCCGTGCTATTGGCGGTTGTAACAGTTGTTGTATCAGTGGTCGTGATGATTACATCAGTGGTAGTTGTTGTCGTATTCGGATCAGCATCTAAAGCAATGAAAGTAAAGCCGTTTTCATTTGCGTAAGTTTCGGTTGTAGAGCCGATGTAACCATACATAACAATATCGCTCAGTTCTCCTTCATAAGAAAAACCTATACCGGTATTTGTTAGATCAATATTACTTGAGTAAATGTAGACATTCTTCAAATACTTCACATCTAAGAAGGAATCATTTCGAATTGATTGCACATTTTTTCCAATAATAAGAGTATCAACATTTCCGATTAAATGATCTTCACTTGCAATGGAATCAAGAACTTCAACATTGATGCTAAGAGTATCTATAGGATGTTCAGAAAGCCATTCAAATAAGTCACCATTTTCTTCTGAGAACAGCTCTTCAAATGTCACACATGAAGCACTCAATATTAACCCGTTAACAGTACATATGTTGCCTTCGAATATTGCATTCCAATTTCCATTTTCGTCCTCGAGCAGTAATGTGTCGGATGAAATAGCCCAGCCAATATTCTTAATAGATCCCGATGATTCAAGTGCAACCACAGATGTAGAACCAAAGCATAAAAAAGCAAATACACACACAGATGCTAAGAAACTCTTAAATCGTTTTTCTATCTTATTCATATGATTCAATTCCTCCAAGGGCATCTACTTAATCTTGCAGTCATAGTTATCATATAGATATGCAACAAATGCACTTAAACCATTTTGTATATCCGAATCAGAAATGTTATAGCTTGAATCATATTGATCTATCTTCTTTGTAATAAAGAAACTAAAGGTGAATTTTTCTGTGAATGTTTGCATATCAGATAAAGAAAGAACAGTTGCTATATCTTTTACATAGGCGCTTGTACTTGAGTAAATAAAGTATGAATTAAACACATCTCGAAGAGATTCGTTTCTACTTACTAAAAAAATATCATTTACTCCAAGTGATGCAACATCTGCATATAAATCGTCTTTACTGAAATAATCGTCAGAGCGACCCATCTGATTATAAAATGCATCATATATCGTTGTATATTGATTGGTGTTGTACGTTTTATTATATGCAGAATTCATCAATGTCTGAAAATCTCCAGCCCATCCGCACAAATTATCTATATACTCTTTGTCTACTAATACCTTAGCAAAACTATTATATGAATACGCACTTAATGTTGCACACATATGATATAAATCAATATGCTCTCCTAAGTCGCCAGCATTTATCTCGGTTGTGTTCACAAAATATTTATACACACTCTCATACGAGGAGTTCAAAAAATTTTTAAATGAATTAAATTCACTTTCAGAGAGAGTTCCAGCTGCGTTATTCCAATTAGAATGATTCCAGTTATAATCTGAATTGAAGCAACGCAAAAATGTAAAAGCAAGCCATATATCTTTTCTTCCATAATAATCATCATTTTCTGATGATGTATATGAATTTTCAAGATACTCTTGTGCTGCTTTCTGCAGCTCGCCCATTTTCTGAGCAAAGTATCCATTCAACTGATAATTCAGTGGATCTGGGTCGGCATTATCAAAATCAAGGTCTCCATCAGTATCATCATTCTTCGGATCAGAATTCATCTTAAAATAAATACCGCCACACGCATTAACTTCTATGTTGGGATAGTACTCCGAAACATATTCCGCTGCCAGTTTTGCATCTGTGTCATCGTTCACATACATAACATTGACTTCTTCGCTATCTTTCAATCCATCACCATCACTATCTTTAGGATTGCTATCGAGAGTTCCATCGTTATTCGTATCCTTCGACTCAGTATCGCTGAACAGCACTTGACCATTTGCAACTGGCATACCGTATATTTCAAACAAATCCGGAATTCCATCGTTATCTATGTCCGTCTCGGTATCATACTTTTCTGTAACATTAATGTTCAAGAAATATGGTACTAATTCCTTGGCGGTATTGGCGTAGAAATATTCGCCGCCGGTTCTTTCTGCCATTTCTTCCAAAATGGTTTCGCAAACGTTATCTGTCAAACCAATTGTATAAATTTTAATTCCTGCAGCTTTTGCTTCATTTATAATGGAATAATCAAAATCATCTGGATCTATGTTATATCCACTATCATTAGTTGGGTATCCATCAGATAGGAAAATTATAATATTTTCAGAAGATGTGTTATTATCCACATCCAAGCTATTGATGGAGTATTGGAGAGCTTCTTCATAGTTCGTTGTACCAATAGATGTTACATTATCAATCGTCTCTTTCAATAATTCTTTGTCCTTTGTTAAAGTACTAAGAGATTGCTTGTCATTTACATTACTTGCAAATAATGTAACAGAAGCTAAATCATTGTCTGCCATGACATTTACAAACCCTTTTGCAGCATCAACTCTGCATCTATCTGGGTCATTCCAACTCATACTTGAGGAGCAATCTATGGTAATTGCTGTGTGCAAGTCAACATCGCTCTCCGGATAATAATTTTCTTTCCATGCAGCATACCACTTCTCACAATCCACAATCAGATACTTGCTAAAATGCGTAATTGCAATAGAAAGTGTAGAATTCTCACTATTTCGGGTCGTTTCCATCTCTTCAAATCGCTGTTCTTCCTCATTATACCACAGAACAGTCAAATCGTCAAATGAGCTTTCCCCAAGTGCTTCTGCATCAACATGGAATGTAATAGTTCCTTCTGTGATTGTTGAATCCGATGAAATGTCGTAAGGTTCGCCAATCAAACCAACCACATTAGAGCACATCCAATCGGTATCCATAACACTTTCCACTGTGGTATTTGAATTGATGTAGCCTGTTCCTTCAAATGCCACATCTATTTTCTGAACCACTGTATCTTCGTCAGCAGCATCAAAAGTTTTACTTTGAGAAAATTTCTCTTCATTATCCGGAATACCGTCTCCATTCGTGTCTACCACCAATGGATTCAAACCAAGAGCAATTTCATCACCGTCAGACAAACCATCCCCATCGGTATCTGATTTCAGTGGATCTGTACCATAAGTATTTACTTCGTCACCATCGGACAGCCCATCATGATCGGAATCTGCTGTAAGTGGATCTGTTCCCAGTGTGTACTCTTCATAGTTGGACAACCCATCTTTGTCGCTGTCGTATACACCATCATTTTGTGTAACATCTAAAGAATTTGCATTGGTTGGATCCGAATTCAGTGTTTTTACTTCATATCCATCTGGTAATTGATCTTGATCGGTATCAGCAACTGCAGCATCTGTACCAATTAGTTGTTCATAAAGATCCGGTAAACCATCTCCATCGGTATCAGGAAGATTTTCCCAATCTTCATAACAATGCAGCAGGGTTACATAATCCGCATCTACTTGTACTTCTGTCAAGGAATAACTTGAAATCTCCGGTTCGCCATCCTTCACACCAATAAAGCCAAGGGAAACGCTGGAGTTTGCTGCAACTGTTCCGGTATACGTCCCTTTCAACAGATAGCTGTATGGCTCCAATTCTGTAACCGTTGCCGCCCAGCTGTTGGTGATTTCCGTAATAGTGAAGTTTGTATCAATGGTCAGTTCCCATGCCTCAATCGCAGTGTCTGTGTTATTTTGGATGACGATTTCGCCGCTGAATGAATCGCCCCAAGACTGGTTTACATTCAATGAAACCGTATACCCATCCGTCTTGGTTCCTCTTTTCTGGCAGAGTGTAAAGGATTCCGGAACTGCTTCGCAATCATTCACCGCATAGCCGAAAGTCACAGAGGAATCCGGTGCGACATCGGCATTGTAACCACTGTTTTTGAAATACGAGATTCCATCAGATGTTGTCAGCTGCTGGCAATCGGTCGTATACTGCACTTCTCCATTTGGATCGAAATACAGCATCCAATCCTCAATTGTACTGTCACCCGTATTGGACAAAGTGATGGATACCACTTCCGTATCGCCCCACGAGTTGGTTACTTGGTATGAGACTTCATAATCATCATACACATAGGTTTGGTTATTTGTTTCTGCTTCATCTTCTGCAAAAGCAGAAAATGGCATACTGGTAAACATACTTGCAGCCATAGCTACCCCAACCAGTCCAGAAGTTACTCTTTTAAACTTTGACATATAAGCCTCCCATCATTTTTTCACCTGATCGAAATGAATCGATCTTTTTCTTCCTGCATCATAAAATGGCTAATTTTTGATGTGAACCATCGAAATCAGATCTCTTATGTGCAACCTCTGTTTTTTATCTGTTTTTTGCATCACCTCGTATATAATGCAGTAAATATCTTACTGCATTTCTATTTTATTTTTTGGCTACTTTAATCTTGGTATCAATAAACACAGCTCATTCTTCCGCTTTCATTCCCGTTACAACCATTCTTCTTTCCCCATCATCTGTACAGGTAACAATTGTGATACGGTCGTCGCCGTAATCCTGTAAAATCCAAGTATCTTCCGGCTCTACGATATCAATTTTCGATACGGTGTAGGTGTACGTTGTATGATTTGCATCGTTATTGATAAGATAGATCTTATCCCCCACTTCTACCTCTGATAACGTATTGAAAATCTCCGCATAAATCGTACTGTTGTGACCGGCGATACAGAAGTTTCCAGAACCAACTGCACCAGTATTTTCAAAATGCCCAGCAGCAATGTGCAGATTATCGCCATCTGTTCCTTCGACTACCGGAACATAGATATCAGCACTTGGAATGTCCAAGACGATGCTGGTTTTTAGAAGCTGTTGTTTTTGAATTTCACGGCTGATATGCTTGTAACCAAAAAAGCATAAAATAAATATGCCAACGGTTATGAAAAGTAGCCCGAAAAATAATACCTTTTTCTTTGATTTCATAGCAACGTTTCCTTGAATTAGCGAAAAAGCCAAGGTTCAACACACATGGCTTTTTCGCTTTATACATAAAATGAAATCTCTATCATTCGTGTTTCCGACTTACATAACTTACCAATGCAGAACCAATCAAAATTAACGCAGTTCCTAGCATTGCTGCATCTTTTGAAGAAACTCGATAACCTGTTTGTGGTAATCCGCTGGATTCTGTTGTTGACGTAGTAACAAATGTAGCAGTTGTTGTAATGTCCGAAGCAGATGTTTCCATAGGCTCTTCACTTGTAACTTCTGTCTGCGTTGTAGTTGCTGTTTCCTCGGATGAAGTGGAAGTAGTTTCTACACTGACAACTGTTGTGGATGTTGTAGTTACAATCGAGCTTGAACCTTGTTTTCCCGAATATAGCAATTCTGAATTTGCAACTGTGCCATCCTCAGAACAATCCACATAAATGATGTCTTTCTGCTCCAAAATCAACAAGATTTTTTCCGTTCCTGTTTCATTCAACCAAAATTCAACGTCTGTCACACCACTTCCACCAATGAAATCCGGGCATCCCGCAATCGCAAGCATTCCATTATACACCTGCTGAAAATCATTCTCTGATGCAAGAAGGTTGCTGACATCCTCCATAGTAACTCTTGCTGAGTCCTGCTCAATCTCCCCAAGAATTTCTTTCTCTTTCCGAGGAAATTCCCCGAATAACAACTTTCCTTTTGCTTTCAATTCGGAAAGTTGTTCTTGTTGCTCCGTAGAGGAATCTGTGTATTTCGTATCCTCTCCAAATTCGACATTACTTGTCGTAACAACACACTCCGTAGTAGTTTCCACAGGAACTGAAACATTGGTACTTGTTGAAATGCCAGAAAACTTTTCGTTTTCTTCCAATTCTGATTCTGTTGTTAAGACAGCACACTCTGTTGTTGCTGTTTCAGTCGTATCTAAAACATCCACAGCACCTACACGCTCTGATGCACCTGCAATCAACGCAGTAGGAAAATTCCACGCAACCGCCACGGCAATTGTCATTACAAAAGCAATTTTTTTCATACTAACTTTTTTCATATTAACGCACCTCACATCAACACATCATAGAGATCCTCTGAATCATTTGAGGAATCAACCACATGAATAATATTTTCCTGCTCCCGTATCAAAAGAATTTTGTCATTGCCGGTCTCGTCAAGCCAATACTCGATTATCGTGACACCACTACCGCCTGTAAAATCTGCAAAAGGATGAATCTCTGCAAGTTTGCTTTCGATCATACTATAATCCATTCCATTATGAATCATTTCTTCGACTTCTTCCACAGTTACTCGATCAGCATCTGTCGAGCATTCCCCATTTAGTTCTGCTTCCTTTCGCTCATATGTCCCAAACATCATGTCTCCCTCATCTTCCACTTCTTGAACATTGTCCATAGCACATACTTCATTTGCTGCGATCACTGTGGCAGACTGATTTTGATCATTCCCGATGTGATTGACAGCAACTGCTGTCAAGGAACCCATGGCACATAAGGCTAACGAAATCGCACATATTAATATGGGCTTTGATTTTTTCACTTTCAACATAATTCCTCCTTACATCACGATATTGTAACAGTATACTCACCCGGATTGTGGGCATAGTTGTATATCTTTATAAAATATCGTTTCCCACTTGTTGCATTAAATGTTCGATTGATTTGTCCTACATTCTTTGCTGTAGCGATGATATTACCATTACAATCATAAATAATGCCATCTATATCATCCCCAGAATCACAAGTTGTAGACAATGTGTAGGTTTTCGTTGAGGTTGGAACAAATGTGTAAAAATCGACATCATCATAATAATCAAAGCAAGCATTCTTGGTAGACAACGACAATGTTGATGCGGTAAACATAAAGCTTCCAGCAATATCCTTATAGTAAAGCGTGCTCTGCGTTGAACTGTTTTCTATACCGTGCGGATGATCTGCTATAGCATCTCTTGTGATTACGAAAAACTTTAAATCTCCGCCAGCATACATTCCTTGATTTGCTAATGACTGAATATTCTCATTCGTTAAATAGACCGGTGCACTACTTGTTGATGAAATAGAGCAATTTGTCACTTTGCCTTCTCCTGGTTTATGAGACCAAGTACCATCATTATGCTGCATATAATAATGATAATCTTCATTTCCTGTAACAATGGCAATTAATCTAGAATCTGATCCATATTGATTTACAGTAGATCCAGAAGGTGTATATTCCGTCAGTGTATATCCAAGCCGTGATGCATCCAGTTTCATGTTATATACAATATTGTCCATGCTTTCAGTTGGGTTATTCGAAATAATATTTATTTTTCGATTTGCTTTATTTGATGTTGACGCAAATTCACCAGGTTGCTGTTTATAATATGTATACTTTGAATAATCAGCATAATATAACATATTACAAAATGCGTATCCATAACAATTCATTCGATACTGTGTCGGATAGTCTCCAGAAGTTACATTGTAATCATCAGGAGAATACTCAGAAAAATATTTGTTTACTACCGGTTCGAATGTCCATTTCATCGTATCGTCATTCAAGTATTCTTGAATGGTAGCATAATTCGAACTAATACCAATTGCATTACTTACCCAAGCATAGCTATCTCCTGCCGGCATTATCCGAAATGTATCATCTTCATTACGTATAATTCTAAAAGTATTTCCTGTAGAACTTGTTATAACAGATTCTCCTGTCGTAACACCTTTCATTGAAACATTCAAATTGCTATATGGTCTTAATGTATACGTACCATAAGTTGTTGCTCCATCTTCGCTCTTACTCAAGATTATCTGCCATTTACAACTATTCGAAGAATAAGAAGACAAACTTAACCGCCCACCACTGTTGTATCTCAAATATTTTCCAGTAGATACATTTTTAATATTGTAAAAGCCGTCATCAATTTCTTCGCCTTCCTCATAAACAAGATAAAAATAAGTATTCGAGGAATTAGTAGAACTAAAATAACGTCCTGGTGTTGACGCATTGTCTGCACCACGTAAAATGAATCCATACGCTGGATCTTTTCCTCCTTCTCCAAGTTCAAATTTAAGCCAGTTTCTAAAAAGCTCAGTGACATCAAATGAATACGTTGCTCCAAGCGTAGTAAAAGTAGTAGAGCTCTGCAATGCTCCTAAAGAGGAAGTTAATTCGGAATATGTTACCTCAGAAACATCTGAATTCGTGGTAGAGTCATAGCAATTTATCGTACAAGAATTGCTATAGCCACTTGAACTTGCTTTCACATTAAAATTTGCTGATTTTAACCTATCTGGTTCAATCCAGCGAAATTTTTCTACAGAAGTAGCTTTTATATAGGAAAGGTGCTCCCCAGATCCATTAAAACCACCTGCACTCAATTGACTGCCGCTATACCCTGATCCACCTGATTGAAGCACATAGGAGCTACTGTCACTAAAAAAATTGACAGCCCAAACTGAAGGATCAATTACGCATGGATAGACAGTTGTCTCAGCATTGAGAAAATCTTCATCAAGATTCATATGAAGTAAGTACGTTCCATTTTCCTGCTCTTCCATAGTATAGTAATTATTATATGTGATGTGATTTTCTCCATCAGTATATTCACCACTGTAGGAATCTACGATAAACGTAGGCTGAATTGTGAAAACTGAATCACCGCTTACTTCATCCAAGAAAGAGATAGACGTTCCGCTTGTAGTTTCAGGAATTACTCCATTCACCGAAAGAATAAAATCATAACAAGTGCAACCTGTCATTTCATCAACAATGATGCTTTCTTTTATTCCAGAATTCTCAAGAGAATAGTGTACATCAGTACTGTCATCAAAAATGCTATTATAAACAACTTCGTTGCTAGAAGCCTGTGGCTCACCACTATTAGAAACGTTTAGAGGAGTCATACAAATAGAGTAATCTTCTACTGAAAGGGAAACACCATCACTAATATTCTTCGGAAAAGATACACTATAATCATTTCCATAATTCACATAAGCC
>OGYY01003137.1_pt1 | contig 10981 bp, 8 predicted proteins | sample 1576671 | NCBI WGS metagenome assembly OGYY01 (sample SAMEA3541593, study PRJEB24748) | human gut metagenome | biome: human gut; feature: human-associated habitat; material: faeces | place: China | collected 2012 | reverse complement strand
TCCCGATTGCCCGGGAAAACTTTAAGAAAGCGGGCAAGGAGGGACAGATCGAACTTCTGGAGGGAGATGCGGCAAAGATCCTGCCGACACTTACCGAGCCGTTTGACTTTATCTTTATGGATGCGGCGAAGGGACAGTACCTTCACTTTTTGCCGGAAGTTTTGCGCCTGTTAAAGAGCGGCGGACTTCTGGTGTCGGATAATATCCTGCAGGAAGGCGATCTGATCGAATCCCGGTTCGCAGTGGAGCGAAGGAACCGGACGATCTACAAACGGATGCGCGAGTATCTGTATGAATTAAAACACAATGACGAGCTGGTAACTTCCCTGCTTCCGTTAGGGGATGGGGTTGCGGTCAGCACGAAACGATAGGAGAAAGAAACATGAGAATTCCGGAATTACTTGTTCCGGCCAGCAGCCTGGAAGTATTACAGGTTGCGGTTATATTTGGTGCGGATGCAGTTTATATCGGAGGCGAGGCCTTCGGTCTGCGCGCCAAAGCGAAAAATTTTTCAAAAGCAGACATGGTAGAAGGCATTCGGTTTGCCCATGAACATGGTGTCAAAGTGTATGTCACAGCCAACATTCTGGCACATAATCAGGATCTCGAAGGCGTTCGGGAATATTTTGAAGAGCTGAAAAAGATCGGACCGGATGCGCTGATCATTTCGGATCCGGGTGTATATCAGATTGCAAAAGAAGTATGTCCTGAGATCGAACGCCACATCAGTACCCAGGCGAACAATACCAACTATGGAACGTATCAGTTCTGGTATCAGATGGGAGCCAAACGTGTGGTAACGGCAAGGGAGTTGTCTCTCGAAGAGATCCGCGAGATCCGAAACCGGATTCCGGATGATATGGAGATTGAGACATTTATCCACGGAGCGATGTGTATCTCCTATTCTGGAAGATGCCTGTTGAGCAATTATCTGACCGGAAGAGATTCCAATCAGGGAGCATGCACTCATCCGTGTCGATGGAAGTACTCTATTATGGAAGAAAGTCGTCCGGGAGAGTATTTTCCGGTCTATGAAAATGAGAGAGGAACCTTTATTTTCAATTCCAAGGATCTGTGCATGATCGAGCATATCCCGGATCTGATCGATGCCGGAATCGACAGCTTTAAGATCGAGGGGCGTATGAAGACTGCCCTGTACGTGGCAACAGTTGCCCGGACCTATCGGAAAGCCATCGACGACTATCTGAAAGATCCGGCACTGTATCAGAAAAATATGCCATGGTATCAGGAACAGATTTCAAACTGTACTTACCGGCAGTTTACCACCGGATTCTTTTACGGAAAACCAACCCAGGAAGCACAGATTTATGATAACAACACATATATCAAAGAATATACTTATCTGGGTATCGTGGGAGAGGCAAACGAAGAAGGAAAATACTGCATCTCTCAGAGAAACAAGTTTTCTGTCGGAGAACAGATCGAGGTTATGAAGCCGAATGGCGATAACATCGAAGTGACCGTAAAGAGTATTCAGGATGAGGAAGGCAATCAGATGGAGAGCGCACCGCATCCGAAACAGATTCTTTACATTGATCTGGGAATCAAACTGGATCGATATGATATTTTACGCAGAAAAGAACCGGTCACGGAGCTTTAATACAGCATTTTTTTCAATGCGGGAGACATAGGAGCGGCTGATTCCCAGCCGTTTCCCCAGCACCCGCTGTGTCAATTCTTTTTCACCAAAAAGCCCGTAGCGGTATTTGATCACTTCATATTCCAATGGTGAAAGAACTTCCCTTAAAAAAACATGTAACTTCAGAATCCGTTCTTTTTGGATACACTGGTCGGTGATATCCTGTTCTTTTCCTTCCACAATATCCAGAAGATGAATCTCGTTTCCTTCTTTGTCCGTACCGATCGGTTCGTACAGAGAAACTTCTCTGGAAAATTTTTTCCGGCTGCGAAGCATCATCAACAATTCATTATCAATACAGCGGGCAGCGTAAGTAGCCAGTCTGCTGCCTTTTGTCATATCATAGGTGGACACGGCCTTGATCAGACCGATCGTTCCTATGGAGATCAAATCATCCAGATCTTCATCAACCCCCTGGTATTTTTTTACAATATGCGCAACAAGCCGCAGATTGCGTTCAATCAACACATCCCGCGCCGCCTTATCACCCTGTCGGCATTTACGGAGATAGAAAGTTTCTTCTTCCGTGGTGAGGGGTTTCAGAAAGGTCTTCACTTATACACCTCAAAGGGCTTTCTTTCTAATCTATGCCCTGTCAGAAGAAATTGTGCTTTTCCCAAAATACAGAAGCAGAACACATCAGAATATATTTTCCCAAAACATAATGAAAATGCCAAAAATCAATGTACATCAGAGAGGAGTGGTCATTGTATGTATACAAGTATCTTATCGGCAACGATGCAGGGAATCAAAGCGATCCCGGTGCAGGTGGAGGTGGATGTAAGTCCGGGGCTTCCGGGATTTTCCATGGTGGGGACGGTGAACAGCCAGGTGCGGGAGGCACAGGATCGCGTGCGGACGGCACTGCATAATCTGGAAATTCCTGTTCCGCCAAGGCGGATCACGATCAATCTGTCCCCGGCAGATGTGCCAAAGACCGGAACCGGGTTCGACCTTCCGATCACCGCTGCGATCCTGGAATCACTGGGACACCTTCCGAAAGGCGGTCTGGAACAGGTCATGTTGATCGGTGAAGTGGGACTGGACGGACAGATCAAAAAAGTACGGGGCGTGCTTGCGATGGTGGAAGAAGCGAGAAAATCCGGATGCCAGGGGTGTATCGTTCCATGGGAGAACCGAAAAGAGGCGCAGATGATCCCGGGGATCCGAAGTGTGGGAGTGAAAAACCTGAAAGAATTTCTGAGAACTGCCAGAGATCGGGGATGGGAACAGATGAAGGCAGCGCAGATGCAGCTGGTGAATAACCGGGGAGAAACCGCTGATTTTAAAGAGATCAAAGGGCAGCTTGCGGCAAAGCGGGGAGCACTGCTTGCGGCGGCAGGATTTCATAATATTTTGCTGATGGGACCTCCGGGATCCGGGAAGACGATGGTGGCAAAACGGATCCCGGGACTGCTTCCGGCACTGACGCATGAGGAGGCGATGGAAATTACTTCTATTTATAGTGTGGCAGGGTTACTGTCCGAGGAGATGCCGTGGGTCTCTGTCCGCCCGTTCCGGTCACCTCACCATACGATCTCTGCCCAGGCGCTTGCGGGCGGAGGAAAGATCCCGATGCCCGGGGAGATCACGCTGGCGCACAGAGGGGTACTGTTTCTGGATGAACTGGCAGAGATGAAGCGGGATACCCTGGAGATTCTCCGGCAGCCACTCGAAGATGGGGAGATCCATATCGCGCGGATAGGCGGACGGTATACCTTCCCGGCAGAATTTCTTCTGGTGGGCGCAATGAATCCGTGTCCCTGCGGCTACTATCCGGACAGAAACCGCTGTGACTGCGGGGAACATGAGATCAGACGATACCAGCAGCGGATCAGTCAGGCATTTCTTGACCGGATGGATATCTGCGTGACCACCAGTGCGGCAACATATGGGGAATTCCGCGGAGAGACACCGGCAGGCGAGAGCAATCTATGGAGTACAGAACATATGAGAAGACAGGTGGAGCGGGCGCAGCAGATCCAAAGAGAACGCTTTGCCGGATCCGGGATCTGTTATAACAGCCAGATTCCGCCGGGGGAGATCGCAGTCTACTGTAAAACCAGTGAAGGAGCAGAAAAAATGTTACAGGGAGCCTTTGAATCGTTACATCTGAGCGGAAGGGCATGCAACCGGATCCTCCGTGTGGCAAGGACGGCGGCGGATCTCGACGGAAAAGAAAGAATCGAAGAAGAGGAGATCGCGGAAGCGATCGGTTATCGGAGTTTTGACAAACATTCTTGGAAACAGGGGGATAAATTATGAGTGAGAACATAAAAATATATAAGAAAACAGAAGAAGGATACCCAAAAACATTATTACAGCTTCCGGATGCTCCGGCGCGGATATATGTGCTGGGAGAATTACCGGATCCGACGCGTCCGGCAATCGCCATCGTTGGTGCGAGAAACTGCAGTTCCTATGGGAAAAATATGGCGTATGAATACGCAAGAGTTCTGACAAAAGCAGGGGTTCAGGTGATCAGCGGACTGGCAAGAGGGGTAGATGCGGCGGCCCATGCAGGAGCACTGGCAGCGGGTGGAAAAACGTATGGCGTGATGGGGTGCGGGGTGGATTTCTGTTATCCGACATCAAGCAGAAACCTGTATCATACCATGCAGCAGCAGGGAGGGATATTATCGGAATTTTCTCCGGGAACACCGCCGCTTGCGTATCATTTTCCACTGCGAAACCGGATCATCAGCGGACTGTCCCAGGCGGTGCTTGTGGTTGAGGCAAAAGAAAAAAGCGGTTCCCTGATTACTGCTGATGCAGCACTCGAGCAGGGGCGGACGGTTTTCGCTCTTCCGGGGCGTGCCGGCGACCTTTTAAGCGAGGGATGTAACCGCCTGATCTACCAGGGAGCGATCCCCGCATGGAAGCCGGAAATCATTCTGGAAGAGATGAAATGGACGAAAAATAAGGGGAAAATACAGGAGAATTTCACAGAGGAGAAAAAAATAGTGCTTGCAAGGGAAGATGATTTGGTGTATAGTTGTCTCGATTTGAACCCAAAAGCCGTGTCACAGTTACAGGACGAGACAGGTTTGTCATCCGGCAGTCTGTTAAAGAGTCTGTATTACCTGACAGCAAAAGATCTGGCCCGCGAAGTCTGGCAGAATTATTATATCCGCACAGAAAAGAGGTGGGCGTAAAGACATGGCAATAAAGAATCAGGAGGAAAACATTGGCTAAATATTTAGTGATTGTGGAGTCACCTGCGAAGGTAAAGACGGTAAAAAAGTTCCTCGGAAGCAATTACGAAGTGGCAGCTTCCAACGGACATGTCCGTGATTTGCCGAAAAGTCAGATGGGCATCGACATAGAGAATGATTATGAACCGAAATATATTACGATCCGTGGAAAAGGAGAACTGCTGGCGAGTCTGAGAAAAGAAGCGAAGAAAGCCGACAAAGTATATCTCGCAACTGACCCGGACCGCGAGGGAGAAGCGATTTCCTGGCATCTGGCAACAGCGTTGAAGCTGGATGAAAAAAAGATGCGCAGGATCACGTTTAACGAGATCACCAAAAGTGCGGTAAAAGAATCCATCAAACATGCCAGAGACATTGATATGAATCTGGTAGATGAGCAGCAGACAAGACGTATCCTGGATCGTATGGTAGGTTACCGGATCAGCCCGGTACTGTGGAAAAAGATCAAACGCGGACTGAGTGCCGGTCGTGTGCAGTCGGTGGCATTGCGTATCATTGCAGACCGGGAAGAAGAAATCAATGCATTTATTCCGGAAGAATACTGGTCTCTGGATGCTGTGTTTAAGATCCCGGGAGAAAAGAAACCGCTGCGGCTGGAATTGGGCTGCGGAAAGGGCGGTTTTATCTCGCAGGAAGCCCCTGCAAATCCGGATTATCACTATATCGCAATGGACATCAAAAATGAAATGCTGGTGCTTGCAAAACGAAAATTGGAAGCGGCTTATGCGGAACAACAGCTGCCATTGGACAATGTTCGGATTTTTATTTGCAATTTGATGCAGTTTTCCGAATATTTTTCACCGGAAGACCGGATAGATCGCATTTACATCAACTTCTGCAATCCATGGCCAAAGGGAAAACATAAAAAACGTCGCCTGACCCATCCCCGTCAGTTGCAGCAGTATCGGACGGTATTGGATGGAGAAATCTGGTTTAAAACCGATGATGATGAATTGTTTGAAGAATCGATCCTCTATTTTCAGGAGTGCGGCTTTGACATTGTGTTCCAGACAACCGATTTACATAAAGAACCGGACATTCAAAGCTTCCGCACGGAACACGAAGCAATGTTTGAAGAAATGGGAAAGACCATTAAATTTCTGATTGCTCGTCCGCAGCAGACACAGCAAGCATCTGCACAATAAATTTGGGAAAATAAAACAGGAAGGGATTGCAGTTATGGATTTTAAATGGAAAAACGGACAGCTTTTTCAAAAATTTTCAGAAATGACCGGAAAATCCGGCGTTGCATCCATGGAGATTATCGCAGACGGGACACAGGCAAACGAAAATCCGGCTGCCGCATATCGTGGGTTGGGCTGTATTTCTGCGAATAATGCCTCTCGTCTGCTGTTGGATTATAAAGTTGAACATCCAAAAGAATACGAAGAAATCATGCGGCTGTTGTTCCAGAAAGATTATGGGATTGGTCTATCGCATATCAAGCTGGAACTGGGTGCGGATGTCAATTCTTCTTGCGGAACAGAACCGGCAACCAAGCGAACCCCCGAAGAACGGGCAGATGTGACCCGTGGAGCAGGGTTTCAGTTTGCAGCAGATGCCAAAGCCATCAATCCAGATATTACGTTGGATTTGCTCCGCTGGGGAGAACCGGCATGGGTTTCCAGAGCGTTTACCGTCAGTCAGGAACATGGATTCAATGCCCGTTATAGCTGGATCAAAGAAACATTAGACGCAGCCTATCGGGTTTATGGCTTGAAATTTCATTTTATCAGTGCGGAACAGAACGAAACTGATCGTATCGACGAATCGTGGATTCTCTTTTTGCGGTATCGGTTAGACCATGAAGTCCGGGCACCGTATGATTACCGGAAAATTAAACTGGTGGCATCCGATGAAGTCGGAACACGCAACATCGCTGCACAGATGGTGGAAAATGCTTCGCTGCGGAATGCCATTGATGTCATCGGTCTGCATTATACCACATTTGGTGATTCTTATACGAACCTGCTGAATGAAGCATATGGAAAAGAAATCTGGTACAGTGAGGGCAGTGCTCCGTGTAATCTGTCAGAACTGACCGTTCAGGCAGACCAATCCGGTTTGGTTGGAAAGAACAGTGCCATTGATATTGCAAACCGGATTATTAACAGCTATTACAACGGAAAAATGTGTATGTATGAGTTTCGTCCGGCGATTGCTGCCATTTATGACGGGGCATATGATGAACCAAAACACCTGATTGCTGCACAAGAACCGTGGTCGGGCTTTTATCGGCTGGATAGCGGTTTCTGGATGGCAATGCATTTCAGCCGGTTTTCTCCAAAGGGCTGGCTGTTTGTGAACGGTGCTTGTTATGGGGACGGCGAAGAAAATCACGCCATTGAACATACCAGCCATAACTTCATGACGTTGGTTTCCCCAGATCGTTCAGAAATGACGATGCATTTCACCAATGAAGACTTGTTTACGAGAACATATTCTGTTCAGCTGAAAGATATGGGCTTTACGAACCGGATGCTTTCCACTGTGCTTACAACAGGGCCGAATCCGGGTGAAGCATTTGATGCAAATTGGTTTCGGCGGGGAAAGCCGATTAAACCGAGCCACCGCAACGGGGAAACCTATTTCATCAAAGTGCCACCGCAGAGTATCATGACGATTACCACACTGGATACCGGATGGGTCAATGGTGTGGAAACATTTTCGCATAATATCCCGAATGCAGAGCGTTTGCCACTGCCGTATCAGGACAATTTCCGGTATCAGTCGGATGAAATCATGGTACGGGGCTGTGCACCTCGCTATATGACCGACCAAGGCGGTGCATTTGAACTGATTCACTCCGACCAAGACGGCGACATTCTCTGTCAGCGAATCAAAAAGGGAAATATTCCTGCAAACTGGCGGTATCGGGGCACACCAGAACCCATTACCTGCTTAGGCGATGACCGCTGGAGAAGTTACAGTGCAGAAATTGAAGTGCGTCTGGATAACCGAGATGCAGAAAACTACGCTGGTTTTGGAATTCGCTATAATTCAACTGTAACTTGTGAAACCACTTCTCGTTGCGGCTATACCGGGATTCTCTACGGAGATGGACGCTGGCAACTGTTGGATATGGACAATGTTGCAGCAGAGGGCAACTCCATGACGGTTCGGGCAACCGACTGGAACAAGTTGAAGCTGCTGATTTTGGGAGATTCGATTTTCTTCTTCCTGAATGGCGACTTGCTGACAACTTACCGCCCACAAAGTCCGGTAAACTCCGGTCGAATTTCCATTTGCAGCGACTATGAAATGAATACATTCCGGAATTTGCAGGTGACACCGCTGCCGATTCTGCCGTTGTATGTAAGAAGAGTGGACTGCTTCTCGGAAGAAATTTTCTATAATGATTTTTGGGATATTTGTACAACAGAATCTTATCGCTTCTATCACCGCACTTCAATGAAGGCACAGCCACAGGCAGCGTTCTCCTGTCAGTTTACCGGAACGGGCATCGCTGTCATTGGAACGGCAAGAAATGCGGAATTTGAAGTGGTTTTGGATGGCGAACAGCTGTATGAAACCCTGTTCGTACCATATAGTGCCCCACGGCAATCCTGCTTGACGATTGACCAGCTGCCAAATGGCACACATACCCTGCAAATGACGCTGAAAAGCGGTGATTTCAAGCTGGATGTGCTGGAAGTTCCGGAAAACTTCACGATGATGCCAGATATTTTAACGGTCACTTCTGCTGCACAGGCAGCTGCGGAAGAACATGCTCTTGCAGAACAGCAGAAAGCACTTGCCAAGAAACAGGCTGCCGAAAACATCAAGAAAACCTTACAGCAGGCAGTTGCTGCTTTGCAGCCGGAAAAGCCAGCAGAAGAACCAAAGTCAGAAACGCCAGCAGCTGCGGAATCGGAAACAGATGCAGAAAAGCAGCCGACCTTTAAGGAAGTGCTGGAAAATTCCGGCGTGATTGGTGTGATTTCCAACAATGCAGCCAAGAAGAAAGAACAGCTGGAGCAGGACGGAAAGACCGAGGCAGATGAAACGCCGACGGTAATGGAATTTCCGCTGCCGCATCAGGATTTTGAAGCAGCTGCTTCGCTGACACCTGTTCCGGAACACGCTGAAGAATCGGTGAAGATTGAACCGCTGCCAGAAACCGATTCGGAAACAAGTAAAGAGCCTGTTTCCGTTCCGGCAGCAGCAGCCTCAGCAGAGCCAGAACAGCCAGCAGAACCGCAGCAACCAGAAGAGCCAATTTCTGCTACATCAGAATCTATCGCAACACCAGAAGAAGCATCTGCAACGGAAACAACGACATCAGAACAGCCAGTTTCTGAACCAACTGCACCGGAAACAGCGACAGAATCCGCTGCCGCTCCTTCTACAGTGACCTATATTGAAGAGGAATGGGATGACTTGCCGATGCCGGAACTGCCACCGCAGGAAACCACAGCGACTGCACCGACAGAACCGCAGCAGCCAACGCCGAAACAGACCGCTGCTCCGTCGAAAAAGTCGATTACACCAACCCCTTCGCCTGCACCGAAAATGCCACCGCTGCATCCGCCGGTCTTGAATGACCCGATGCAGTCTGAACCATATCGAAAAGATTTTAACATTGATATTGATATCTAAGAGCAGAAAGGATTTCTTATGAAATGCAATCAAGATTTGTTTGAAACCCTATTTCAAACGGCACAAAAGTCACTGGTTATGGAATGCTCGCAAGCATTAGAGGCAATTCGCTTTTCGCTTCCGATTGATTGGACGGTACAGCAGCAGTCAGAATCTTTGCTATACTTATTGCCATCAGAGGGAGAAAGTTCACTGAGTGTGCAGAGTGTCGTCCCAGAATCCACAGATATCATGGATTTTGAAAGCGTGTCTGTTCTGCATGCATTTGCAGACGGCATGCGGGAACAGCTCGAAAACTACGCTTATACGGAACTTTGTGATTATGAGGGCGTTTTCGATGCAGAACAGCCGATTTACGGGATGCGGTATACGGTTACCGTCAATGATGTGGAAATGACAACCGTTACCCTTCTGTTTCTGGTAGAACATCGGATTTACTGCTTGAGTTTTTCCGATGCTTTGCAGACAGAACTGTTTCCCTATGCAAAATCATTCTTGGAAAATCTGATGATTTCCGAATAATTTGATATTGCGTATCTTGACAAAACCGCTTGTATGGAGTTTCCAGAAAAGCGGTTTTGTTTGATTTTGACAGCAGGAGGGACGGTCTGATATGATACATCTTGTGCCAGTTTCAAAGAAATTGCCGATGATGGATTTTTGAACAGGAATTGTTAAAACGAATCAAGCAGATCTATCCAGCACAGAAAAATGGAACGATTCTGTTCCGGTTTCCAAGACTATTCTGGATTGCAAGAAAAGGAAACTAAGAAAAAGGAGGAACTGTCATGCGAAGAAGCGAACGGGAAGTAACCGATTGCAATGAGATTCGACAGATTTTAGAACGGGCAGAAGTGTTGCGGCTTGCGATGCACGATGAGCCATTCCCGTATATTGTGCCGGTCAACTTTGGGTTTACCATGCAGGATGACCAGCTTGTCTTATTTTTTCACGGGGCAAAAGTCGGGAAGAAATGCGACCTGCTGCAAAAAAATCCGCATGTTTCCTTTGAAGTAGAGGGGAAACAGCAGTTGATTCCGCCGAATGGGGCAGCATCCTGTACGGTCGGCTTTGCCTATGAAAGTGTAATTGGTCAGGGGATTGCAGAACTCGCACCGGAAGAGAAAAAAGAAGATTTTCTGAAAAAGCTGCTGGAGCATTACCGAATTCCGTTTCAGTCATTTTCACAGGCACATCTTGAACGAACTGCTGTCTATCAGATTATTGTTAAGCAGTATACCGCCAAGAGAAGACCGATTCCGCAGGGGAGATAAACCCATCATAAAAATAAAATCAAATGCAGCAATGCCCCGAACAGTTCACACCGTTCGGGGCATTGCTTGCAAGCGTTAAAGGTTGCTAATTAGCAGCCACAACCGCAGCCGTTGTTGTTGCAGCCACAGCCACCGCCGCAGTTACCGTAGCCACCACAGCCGCAGCATACAAACAGCAAGGTCCCATATCCTTCATTGAAGTAGCACCAAGAGAAGCTATAACGTCTTTAACA
>OGYY01003133.1_pt1 | contig 10998 bp, 5 predicted proteins | sample 1576671 | NCBI WGS metagenome assembly OGYY01 (sample SAMEA3541593, study PRJEB24748) | human gut metagenome | biome: human gut; feature: human-associated habitat; material: faeces | place: China | collected 2012 | reverse complement strand
CGTTGCTGCCCGCAGCCAGATACCGTGCAGCGTCCAGATCCACTTTTGTCAGCAGAATATTGCCGAGGACACGGTCATTTTGCAGCTTGTCGGCATTGGCGTGCATGGTGTAGGAATCTTCGTTGTTGGCAATGCCGGTGGGGTCTGTGGTGTAGGTCTTATCTGCCTTGCGGCCGCCAAAGGTGATGGTGACCACACCCTCGCCGGTGTCGATGAGCGTGCCGCCGCTGTTAGCCGGCGTAATGTCGGCATTGTAGTCGGCGTTGCCCAGCCAAATGGTCTGGGCGTCCAATGATTTGGCAATTTCAAAGGCATACGCCCGCTTGCCCAGCACAGAGCCTGCCGTGCCGGGTTTGGTCACATCCGTCCAATCACCGTAATACCCGCTGGGGGCGCGGCTCTCCACGATGACAAACTTGCCCTCATTGCGCTGGGTGTAATAGATATTGTCCGAACCATTGGCATAATTGCTATGGTTGATGACCTTGTAGGTGCCATCTGCTTGGCGCTCGACTTTGTACCGGTTGTATCCGCCAAACGGGATATAGCACTGCCGAACGGTGTCCCACTCAAAAATCTTAAACTCGGCGTCGCCCTTGATGCGCTGCTTGGTTTCACTGTCGATTTTGTCGATGCTGACTTTTACCGACCATTCATCGTTCTGCATTTTATAGTCATTGGAACTATTAGCCGGAACAGTAATAGTCTGGTGACTGCCCAGCGCACCGGGCGTTGAATCAAAGCCGTTCGGAATGGTGATTTCATCGTATGCAAAGGTAATATTCGCAAGCTGCGCCCGTGCCGCGACGATGGCAGCATCCACCATGCCCTGCGCTTCGTTCTGCAGCTGCCCGATGGCTGCATTCTTGGCGGCTTCGGCAGCGGCATCCGCTTCGGCTTGGCTGGTGAACGGTCCTTCCTGCCCGGAAAGCGTACTGGTGCTGGTCTTGGACACCTCGTAATGCACCGTCCATGTGGCAGAGCCGTCACCGCCATTCAGATGAAAACTGTCATCCTGCGTGTGACCGCTTGTTGTAATGGTCTGTGCTGCGGCAGGACGCATCTGCCAGCTGCCGCCATCCACATTGCCGCTTGTCCGGCTGGGCGTGACGGTAATGACCGCGCCGTCCACCTTTTCCAGCGTGTTCAGCTGGTACTTGTCGGTGTTGACGGTAAAAGTCAAATCAAAGCTGCCGCCGGCAGTCTGGACGGGAGCCTGCCAGTCGGCATAATACTCCTGCGGCACAGGCTCCGGCTCCGGTTCTTCACCCTCGATGGCGGGACCGATCAAGGCGACCGTCTGCCACCCACTGGCGGCGGGTTGATAAATGTAGGTGTAATATCCCGCTTCGGCGGTATAGGTCTGCACCCCGTTCAGCAGTTCCTCTGCTGATTCCCGGTAAAGCGCAGCCGCCCGGCTGTCGGGGTAGTGCTGCATAATATACAGCTGCAGATCGTCATAAATCATTTCGCAAAAATCCGAGACAGACAGTTCCGCCTCATCTTCCGCGCAAAAAACAGCAGGAAAATCACCGCCCTCGTCCAGAGAAAGCTGGTTCAGTCCGCCCCAAATGCGAATCTGGTTGCCGTAATGGTCACCGGGTATGCACTGGTCTGCGCCCACCGTGGAGGTGTGGGAATAGCTGTACGGCGGGCAGCCGTTGGGCTGACCGTTGGCACCGTGGGTGCAGCAGTAGGCGGGTTCGCCGTTAAACCAAATCAACCATGTAGCGTTGACTTTTGCTACTTTGGTGATGCGCCCGCTTGTCACAGCCGGGGTGGGTCGCCCTGCGTAAGGTGCAACCCCCATATCAGCAAACGGCGGGGCTGCCGTGCTGCTGCGGTCAATTACGACATTCAGATTTTGGGTCAGCGAATTACCGTCCGGGGCAGTGTAGACAAGCTGCGCCGTGAAATCCCCGTCGGTCAGCAGATACAGCCCTGTGGCAGCGGCAGAGGTTTCCGCATACTCGCTGTGCAGAACGGTCGTGTCCTGTGCGGGTTCGCCGTAATAGTCCAGAAGCGTGACATTTTCGGGCAGCAGCACATCGGTTCGGGAACCGTCCGCAGGGTATTCGACCTGCGCCATAAGCGGCACAATGGCATAGTCGGTATCCTCGGTCAAGGGTACGGTCACGGTTTTGTCGCCGCTGTTCAGGGCGTCCGGGTCAAGACGGCCATCCTGCTTCAACTGACCGTCCGCCCACAACGACAGATCGATTTTTGTCTGCCCTGTCGCAACCGGAAGCCCCTCGCTGCCGATGTAGGATCCGGCAGGTGCATCCGGCAGGTCGGCGTACAAAACCGCCGCGTCCGGGTCAAGGGTTGCCATCTGCGCAGTTTCGGGGGTTGCTGCGGCATCCTCCGCAAAGGCGGGCATGACCGCGCCCAGATTTGTGAGCGCAATTCCACCCGCCAGCAGCAGTGCCAAGCCCTGCTTTATTCTGTGTTTGTTTTTCATACTGGTTCTCCTTTTGTTGCAAAAGAAAAAGCCCGCTGCGGGGTGCAGCGGGCAGGGTTACCGTTCGGGAGCGTGTTTCTTGGGACAGGGCGCGGCTCTGGCCTTGTAGGCTTTTCTGTATTTTTCGTCAGCATCATAGAACTGCTGCGGAGAGATGCCCGCATCCAGACACCCCTGCATGACAACCGCATTGTAGCGGCTGCTGACCGGGAGCAACTGGTCGCGGTACGGCGCATTCATGGTGTAAACCATGATTTCATGCGGCGTGCCGTCTGCATCCGTGACCGTTACGGTTTCCTTGTCATAGAATGTCGGGTAGCCCTCGTAACAGTCAAGCTGAGATTCGTCATGGTCAGTAATCGACCAGATCAAACCCTCGACGCTTGCGTCCTCTTTGGGCAAAATCGTCAAGTAGCCGCGCCGGAACGCCAGCTCATAGCCGTCCAGCTTGGCAATGCCTACCACTGCCGCTTCGGGGCAGCGGTAAGCCATCTGCTCAAAATTCAGATTGGAACCATAGGCAAAATATTCTTTTCGGGACATTTCTTCTCCTATCTGGCCTCGTCAGTGCGGAGCCTTGCTTGGTTGCTGGGATATAGCGACTTGTCGTGCCGCCACGCCTTGTCACCGGGTAGATTTTTCAGCAGGTGCATCCGCACATTTTTGTACTCAGGGCCAATCAGCCCCAGCCGCAGCAGAAAGGTGCGGAAAGTGAACGCCGGGTTATCCCCGATGGGCGTTTTCCGGAATTGCGTGTACTTCTGGTTAATACCCTGCGCCGAGATCGCCATGGCCAGAATAATGTTGGCTTTGGCTTCGCCCGCGTGCAGCGTTGAATTGAACAGCCGCCACTCGACTGTGCCATGGTAGAACACCGAATGCAGGTTCAAGGCGTTATGTTGAGCTCAACATAATGCCTTTTATGGCAAGAAAGCGATTATGTATCCCACGTTCCAAACTTTAATTGTACAGCGACAAAAATTATAAAAACAGTCTGTTTTTCTCTACATAATAACTATATAATTTGAGTATTCCAGATATGATGGAGGTTGTTATTGTGGATGATGGAAATCGACTGACCGTGTATGAACTTGTGGAAAGAGTTATCCCTTGCATCATTGCAAAGCACTATAGCGAAAACTATATTCAAGGCTTGGCAGATCGTGGACGGAACAAATACCAATCTGCGCACCACCGTGGATATCTCTAAGCAGGACATCACCAACAGCAAGGAACTGCCCGGTGCGAAGCTGGAAATCCGCGATGCAGACGGCAATTTGGTGGAGGGCTGGACTTCCACAAAAACGCCGCACACTGTCCGTGGTTTGGAACTGGAAAATAAGTACACGCTGACGGAAAAGCGCGCCCCGGACGGCTACGCCGAAGCCGAAAGTATCGTGTTCAAGCTGGTGCAGAACGGTATAGAGCAGGTCAATGAGGTATATGTAAAATCCAACGATGGTTGGGTAAAACTCGACGATGCCACCGTCATCATGCAGGACGCGCCTGTGTTGGATATCGACAAAACCGACATTGCGGGCAATCTGCTGCCGGGAGCTACGCTGACGATCCGTGATGCAGACGGTGAAGTTATTGACACTTGGGTGACAGATTACAAAACCCATCGTGTTCCCATCTCGGATGATTCCCTCAAGCTGACGCTGTCAGCGGCAGAGTATCGGCTGGCAAAAGCAGCCCTCAACCAACTGCGTACCCAGCGCTTGGCTGAGGGCGGGTACACCGATGCCGTGGATGACGCGCTGATCCGACTGCTGCACGCCCACACGCCGCTGTTTATCTGGTGAATCCGGCTATGACATGGGAAAAATTCTGGTCGATCATTGACCGGGTCCGCGCCCAAGCGGATATGCAGGATGAAGCGTCCGTGAACCAGTTCCTTTACACGGAACTCATCAAATTGCCGCAGGATGAACTGCTCGGCTTTGATTGCGCATGGCAAAGTTATCGCAATAAAGCCAACTTTCCCAAAATGGTCGCGGCGGCCTGCATCATCAATGACGGCAGTTCGGATGACCGATTTACCGATTTCCGTAACTGGCTGATTATGCAGGGGTACGATGCTTATCGGCAGGCGCTGATTGATCCCGATAACCTCGCGGCGCTCAATATTCCGTTCCGAAATACTGAGTGGATGGGATGCGGGAATGTGGCATGGTATGCCTACGCGGGGCAGCAGCTGCGCACCTATTTTGAGAAAGCGGGTATCACCGCTGAACTGCACCGAAAGTATCCGGCCATGCTGGAATTGCCTGACGATTTGAATCGGGCAATCATGCGGGAGCAGCTTGCGCCACACCGTGCACAGGAAACCGAATGGGAACGGCAAATGCTGCGAACGGAAGTCAAGCACTACATAGATACCAGTGGGCTGGCGTACAGCTACAACGAATTCTATACTCAAAACATGCCGGATAAAGTTGCATGGAAAACACTGCAGAGTGATTTGTTTTCCAATCTGCCGCAAATCAAGGCGGAACGTATGCCGCAGGACTTTTCCGTAGTTTTGCCGAAGTTGTGGAGAAAACGTCAGGCATGGGATACCGAGCGTACAAAGCGCCCGCCCTATCGCGGCGAAGAAAGGTAGTCCACCACGCCGGGAAGAAAGAATCCTTGGTGGGTCTGGCTACTGCCGCTGCCCGTTGTATGGTGGGCGGCACTGGCGGTGGCTTGCCGCTGGCAGCCGGGAATGAAAATAACGGCTCTGTTGGATGCGCTGAACAGCGCCCTGGCAGAGCCGTTTGTGTTGGCGTGGGTCAGAGACAGCCCGCGTTTTTTGTTGGTGTTTACGGTGGTTTATACGGTAGTGGTTATCGTGGCCGTGACGGATCAGAAGAACACTCGTCCCGGCGCGGAGCATGGCTCGGCAGCGTGGGGCGATGTGTTCCGCTTGAATAAGTTCTACATGGACCGGCACGGGCCGAACCTGCTGCTGACCCAACACATTCACATCGGGATAGATGGCTACAAACATAAGCACAACACGAACATCCTCATTGTCGGCGGCTCCGGCGCGGGCAAAACGCGCACCTATGGTGTGCCGAATGTACTGGAATGTGCCTGCTCTATGGTAATTACAGACCCGAAAGCCGAGATTTTGCGTAAGACCGGGAATTTGTTGAAGCAAAAGGGGTATGAGGTCATCGTTTTTGACCTCATAAACCCTGCCGCATCGTTCTGTTACAACCCGTTTGTGTATGTGCATGATGACCGTGAAGTGCTGACCTTGATTGAAAATCTGATTCGGAACACAACACCATCACATTCAAAAAGCAGCGACCCCTTCTGGGAAAAGTCCGAAACCGCCCTGCTCCAAGCCCTTATGTTGTACCTGCTGCACGAAGCTCCGCCCGAAGAACAAAACTTCTCGATGGTCATGGAAATGATCGCCGCTGCTGAAGTCCACGAGGATGATGACAACTACCAATCCCCGCTGGACATCTTGTTCGAGCGCTTGGAGATGCGCGAACCCGACAGCATCGCTTGTAAGCAGTACCGCATTTTCAAGCAAGCGGCAGGCAAAACGGCGAAATCGATTTTGGTAAGTGTAGGTGTGCGCCTTGCCGCGTTCAATCTGCCGTCCATCGCCAAGCTGACGATGACAGACGAACTGCACTTGCAAGAATTGGGCGAGCGCAAAATTGCGCTGTTCTGCTGCATACCGGACTCGGATAAGCCGCTCAATTATCTGGTCGGCATGATTTACACACAACTCATCCAAACGCTGTATCGCCAAGCCGACCGCATACACAAAGGTCGTTTGCCTGTGCCTGTGCATTGCCTTATGGACGAGTACGCCAATATTTCCTTGCCAAAAGATACCTTTTTGTCGGCGTTGGCCACCATGCGTTCCCGCGCAATTTTCTGCTCCATCATCGTGCAGAACATGGCACAGCTCAAAGCCATGTATAAAGACGATTGGGAATCGCTGGTTGGCCTGTGCGATGAGTTTCTCTACGGCGAGCCCGCCAAGGATGCCGAAAGTCTGCTGCACAACGAATACAGCGAAACCTCGGCTGCGGTGCTGGGTGTATATGTACAGGCGGATGCGAATTTTACCGCACAGCTGGTTTACACTGCGCCGGACGGCAGCACCCTGACCAAAACCTTGCAGGTGACCATCGACCGCAATGCGACTGCCGAGTATCCCTTCCCTGACAGTGAAATTGCCGCCTTTGCCGAGCGCCCCACCCCTGCGGTGACAAGTGGCAAGATCACCAAGGTCGCCAAAGTCAACGGCACTTGGCTGATCTGGTTCAACGGCGAACCCGCCTACTGCTGCACCCCTGGCGCAGACGGCCAGCCCAAGAACTGTCCAACGTACACTTATGTCAATACTTCTATGGTTGGCGCAGACCAGTATGTACCCGGCGACCACTATGGCAACCAGTACAGAATCTGGGGCGGTTTGACTCAGCTTTCGCTCGGTATGCAGGAGCTCCCTCCGGTTGCGCTCTCCGCAGAAGCGCCGAGTTTGCTGGATTTCTGCCGCACGATCTATACAAATGCGCAGATGCAGATTATCGAGAATTATCCTGACAGCACTGCCGCCAAAATTCTTATGGGATCCGCGCAGACGCTGCTGGAGGGCACAGACGCCTACGCATCCGCCCGCGGCTACTATACCTATATTTATCAGCCGGGCCGCGCGGGCTGGCAGACTGTGGCTGTGATTGGCCCCGAAATCTCCGATGACGAACCGAACCCCAAACCCATCGTGCAGGAAATTTACGCCAACTGGGAAGCCCCTGCGCAGACCGCAAGCGGCAGCTTTGATTTTGACTACGGTATCATCACCAACAAGGTGCAGCTTAAAACCACCGAGAAAGTGGACGGCGCGACCATCGAGATTGAACCCATCACCAAAAGCGGTACTATTGACGGCGGCACATGGAATATTTCTCCCGCAGATAAACAGACCGTCACCACTGCTGGCCATACCAACGATGACAATTTTCAAAACAAAGGAGGTGCTGCATCTGCAAGTTGGACGCTGCACTACTCCGTAAGCAAAACCACCGACAGCCGCAGCGGGCGAGTAGGCCCCTACACCACGCAGGACGAAGCCGATGCAGCCGCCGACAGCGCCCGCGATGCTGCGATTGCCGAGTTGCAGGGCGAGGCCCAGCGCATGGTGGACAATGCGGTTGCATCTGCAAAGGCAGAACTGGCGAACGTCAAATTCCGCTATGAGGAAGTGGGTGTTCCTTACGGTTTTGAAATGTATTGGGGCAGCAATGGCAGCAAACAGACCATTTCTGTACCGGCCAATTCCAACAATGCTTATCAGATGAAAAACGATGAATGGTCTCTGCAGGTCAACATCAGGAAAACCGACAGCGAAACCGGCAACCAGATTGCTGCCGATGCCCAGTATGAGATTTTCCAGTGGGATACTGTAACGGGCAAATACCAGCCCACAGGTGGCTACAACACTTACAGTGTGCAGCGCCAAGGCGATGGCACTTATGCGGTCATCAACAGTGCAGCCTATGCGACCACGAATTCCATGCGGCATACCCTTTACTACACCCAGCGTAATACGGGCAAGTTTATCATCGTGGAAAGCAAAGCGCCCACAGGCTATTTTGGCGATTGGACAGACATCAATCATCCCGGCATGGCCAACACTCCGCTGGGCAAGCGCGGTTACTATATCGAAATCACCGAGGACAGCGACAATTCTGTAATCTGGCTGGACAACGCTGACTATAATGCCGATATTGCCGCTACCGACAAAGGCGGCACCAAACTTGTCACCAGTACAGGCGTAGAAACCACCGTTACCATCTACGACACTGCCAAGGATCCCCGTCGTACTTATAACACCGACAACAGCGGCAAAGCGGCCAATGAGGACAGCTACACAATCACGCCCACAGACGGCGTTATGAAAAATGACCGCACCTTGGGCGAAATCAGCATCTCCAAGGTTGACCTTGATGCCGTGCGGTATGTGGGCGGCAGCGCCGCCCACGGCACAGCCCTTGCCAGCGGGCAAACTCACGGCGATGCCGCGCTGGACGGCGCGGTGTACGACCTTTACGCCGCCGAAGATATTACGCACCCCGATGGCGTGACCGGCGTAGTGGACTACTCCAAAATCGTGGATGCAGACGGCAATCCCATCTGGCACACCACAATCCGCGACAACAGCGGGCAGTGGGTGTCTGACTATTTACCCGTTCTGAAAAAAGACCACCTTGTAGCCAGCGCTAAAATCGAGAATGGCTGGCTGTGCTTCAGCAATTTGTACCTCGGCAAATATTATGTCGTAGAGCGCTCCACCGGCGTGGTTATCCCGCTGCGTGACGGCGCTCTTGCTGTTTCCGGCACCTATCCCACCGTGGACAGCCGCACCAAGGCAGCCACCGGGCAGACCGCCGCGCTTGCCAAGAACGGCAGCGGGCAGTACACGGATTGGGTGTACAAGAACCAGTTTTCTACAGTCTCTAAAGGTAAAGCGTTGGATGGCTCTTGGACTTACGATGCCTATTACCTGTCCTTTGCAGACGGCTATCTTGTCGATGAGCATAACTACTACATCACACCCGCCTATTCTGATGAGGGGTGGTATGTAGAAAAGACCACCTTTGCCGACAACCGACAGGCAGCCGGTGAACAGATCGACAAGACCAGTTACAGCGCCAATTACCACATCCATGCTGACAATGCGCTGGCCGAGAGCCAAGACCAAGTTGCCAAAGGCAATGTGGAAATCAGTAAAATCGTATCCTCCAGCGGCCAAAGCAATGGACTGGAACTGGAGGGCGCAGGCTTTACATTCTTCCTTGTGTCCGACCTGTCCAAACTGAAGCAGTTTGAGCAGACCCGCAGCGGCAGCTACACCCTGCAAAGCATTTTGGATGCCTACATTGATAAGACCTACGATAACGAGCATCCGAAGTGGGATTTTTCTGCGGAAACGCAGGCCATCGCAAAGACCTATGAGGTCAACGCTGACGAAATTGCCGCGTACAACAAAACGCTGACTGCCGCAGGAGAAAACAAGAACGGCAAGGGCGATGGCTGGCAGCCCACCGGCAGCGCCAACGAATACCAGCTTGCCGAAATCTTCAGCAATGACACCGGGAATATTCGTGTGCAGGGTTTACCCTATGGCACTTATCTGGTCGTGGAAACCACCGTACCGCACGACCTGTTCCAAGCTGAACCTTTTATTGTCACCGTTGACCCCGAACAGGATAACAACCCGTGGGGCGCTATGGCTACCCCCAAGGGCAGCGTAATGACAGGCTCTGACAGCTATCAGAAATTTACGGTACTGGACGAGGAAATCGAAGTTTATCTCCGCATCACCAAAGTTGACGAGGAAACCGGCAAACCGGTACTGCTGCCCGACACCGCTTTCCAAATCTACTGGCTGGACGAGCAGGGGCATTACCGTTATGACAGCAACGGCAACCCAAAACTCGTCACGATGACCGATACTGTCAACGGCCATCTGACAAAAGATGTAGACACTTTCTACACCAACAGCGAGGGCATCTTGACGCTGCCTGAAAAATTGCCGCTGGGTAAATATCGCATTGTGGAAGTCACCGGCCCGAACGGATTCTACAACGAATGGCTGGATTCTGCCGGATATGAAAACGGCATTTTGGCCGACGATGCAGATGGCATCTACTATGTGGATTTTGAAATCACCACAGACCGCATTTACGCAGCCACCGGCGACAAAAACGAGAACGGCATGGATACCCTTGTGATTGGTGAAAACTACTCTAACCATGAGACGCTGGGCAAATTGACGATCCGCAAAACAGGCGAAGTCTTAGCTGGCTGGGAAACAGAAGCGGGCGCACTTGACCCGTGGATGACCGGTGAAGCCGAAAACGGCAATTTCGTGTATGAAACCCGCCCGCTGGCCAGTGCGGAGTATACCATCACCGCCGCCGAGGATATTTATACGCAGGATCGGCAGACCGACAATTATGGCAACCGCACGCTCTGGTATGCCAAGGGTGATGTGGTTGCCGTAGTCACCACCGGCGACGGCAGCGCAGACATTGCCGCCTTTGCCCCTGCCCGCACCAAGGCCACCTACGATTTCCTGTCCGTAATCCATGACGGCACGATTGGCGAAGTCAGCGTGACCCTGCCGCTGGGCAGCTACCATATCGAGGAAACCAAACCGCCTTACGGCTATGTCGGCACTTCTGACAGCTATGATGTCACTTTCGTTTGGGATGCCCAGTTGAACGATGTGGTTATGGTCACGAGCATTGCCAAATATGATGGCGCTGCATCTTCCCAGAGTTTTGAGGTCGTGCGCAGCAAGGATGCCAACGCCGATTTCATCGAGCAGCAGACCTTGAAATTCTACAATGACCGCGAAAAAGCCAAAGTCGGCGTTTACAAGGTTGACCGCGAAACCGGCAAATACCTTGCCGGTGCAGTATTCAACCTGTACACGGCTGATGATATTTACAGCGTTGACGGCAAACTGCTGTTTGCAGCGGGCGAACTGGTCGCCACCAGCCCCGAAACCGGCGCAG
>OGYY01003132.1_pt1 | contig 11008 bp, 9 predicted proteins | sample 1576671 | NCBI WGS metagenome assembly OGYY01 (sample SAMEA3541593, study PRJEB24748) | human gut metagenome | biome: human gut; feature: human-associated habitat; material: faeces | place: China | collected 2012 | reverse complement strand
TGGCCTTCTGGAACGCCAGCACGGCGGCCTTTGTCTTGCTTCCGAAGATGCCGTCCACGCTGCCGCAGTCATAGCCCAGCGCGTTCAGCAGCTCCTGCAGCTTGCGCACCGCGTCTCCGCGGGAGCCGTAGGACACCATGGGACGCCCGACAACGGTCGTCTCCACAGGCATAGCGGGGCTGACGCCGTAGAGCTTCGCCCAAGTGAGTTTGCCCACGATACCGTCCACGCCAAGGCTATTAGCCTTCTGGAAGGCAGTCACCGCCGCATAGGTCTTGGCTCCGAAGATGCCGTCCACGTTGCCGGAGTTGTAGCCCAGCGTGTTCAGCTTATCCTGCAGCGTCTTGACAGCGTCACCGGTGCAGCCTCTGTACAGCATAGGCATATCGGGTACTGTGGGGGCGTAGTAGCTACCTCCGCCGGAGGAGGTGGACTTGTGCCACAGCTGGATAGAGCCGGTCAGCGTCGTATAGTTGGTGTCGGTGGGAGTGTAAGTCCACCCGTAGCTCTTGTTCGCAACCACCTCGGTGGTGGTGGGGTCGTCCCAAGCAATCGTACCGCCGGCAGGCGTAATGGTACCGATACCCAAGGCGGCATCCGCCAGCGTCTTGCCGGAAGCGGTGATCTTGGTCTCTTCGGAGACTGCTCTTTCGTCATCACTGATGGTAATGGTGACATTCTCGGCCTTGTTGATCGTCAGTTTTTGCGCCGCTCTACCGTCGGTACTCTCAATGGTCACGTCACCCTCGCTGGTGATAGTCGCATCGTAATTCACCGCAGCTGCACAGTTTGTATAAATGTTTACTTTGCTGGAATTTATAATATTCAGGCTTCCGTTCACGGCCATGAATCCGCCGCTGATATCCACCTCGCCGGTGCAGTTGATCGTGCTGGTATCATCTCTGGCCATAATTGCAGCCAGTTCATTGCTGTTGACCTTCACATTACGTGCCTTCTCCACAATCAACTTTGCAGCCACAGCAATCTGATCTTTACCATCCAGATTTATATCCTTGCCGGGTGCGTTGATTTTCAGAGACGAGCGCTTTATTCTGCCATCCGACTTCAACGTTTGGGTGGTCGGGTCGTAACTCAGCACACCATTTCCTAAAATGTCTTTATAGTTTTTGCTGGTAACGCGGGTTGGTGTAGTGTTCTCGCTGCCCACCGCAATGCCATAATCCTGTACAACATTGTAATTCGGGATCAGAGTCACGTTATTGCCCGGCATAGTAAAGGTGACTGTGGGGTTCGCCTTCTGGTCATCTGTAAGCGTGATGCCCTCAGCAGTCCAGCCGGTAAACTCTGCGTTTTCTCTGCCTGCTGCGGTCACGGTGACCTTTTCGCCCGCAAAGGCAGTCTTCAGTTCTGTATTCTGCCCCTGCAGCTTGATGGCTGCATCTTCTGCAGTATTGATGTTGTAGCGCATTTTCGGCTCAATGCGCACATAGCCCGACGGGACAGTACCAAGGCGCGGGTCAACAAACGTGTCACCGGTTTCGCTGGTATAGTAGACAGAGCCTTCCGGGCAAATGATCGAGCTTGCAACGCTGCTGCGACCGTTGTTTTTCAGAATCACAGGGCAGGCGCATTCAATTTTCACATTGCCACCGACCGCAGAACCGCCCTTGCTTTCGATCTGCACACTTTCCGCGCTGTGTACGGTAAGGTTTCTGCCAATAGCCTCCCAAGCGCTGTCATTCGTTATAACGGTCAGCTTCCCGGTGCAGGTAACATTTACATCGCTCTGAACCGCTGCAAATTTCTGACTGGAAACCGTCACATCATTCGCATTTTCAATTGTCAGGATACCGTTAAGTCCGCCATCCTGCAATGCAAAATACTTGCCATTCAGCTCTACATCCACGCCCGGTGCATCGATAGACAAGAGTCCGGAGATGGTTCCATTTGAGGTCAGCTTTTTGGTAGCCGGGTCATAGCTGAGGATATTGTTATCAAGAATATTGCTATCAAGAATATTGTCGCAGTTTGCGCTGGTAACAGGTATTGTCCTCCTGTTGTATGTAACAGTAATACCGTAGTTAACTGTGTCATCATTCTCCGCGTCCAGCACGCTCACGGCGCTGCGGCGGGTCATGCTCAGCTGCATCAGCGCATCGGTGCTCTCAGCCAGCGCCGGAACGGAAAGGGTGAACATCATGCATCCGGCCAGCGCCGCCGATAATATCAAGAACTGCCACATCCGCTTATACACTTCCCCATCTTCGATGTTCCAGTCAATTTTTTCCGAAACATTATTTGACCGGCTGTTGGATGCTTTCTCGCCGGCTATTGCCGTCAACTATCTGGCATCGAATTCTGCCACAAAAGGCTTTTATCGGAGTTCTTTCCAGTCATATCTGGAAGATCAATACAGAAATTATATGAACAGTGATTCTGTCTTCCGGTTATCTGTCAATAATACAGGAGCCTACCACGGAACAACCGACCGCGTAGATCTGTTCCCGGTTCATGCATTTACCGGTTTTCTTCTGTTCTTATCTTCTCTGGTCGGTTTGCTGGTCTATCTAAAGGATCAGGATGAACACATCTATGACAGAGTATCCAAACGGAAAAGACTGCGTTTCTGTCTGACCGGTATTCTTGCTAATATAACACCGGTATGGCTGGTCAGTGTAGTTACGCTCTACTTATATGAGCAGCCGGAAGCCATCCTGTCATTTCTGTTAAAGATGTTCGGATATATACTGCTGTGTCTGCTGTTCACTTTTATCTGTCTGCTTATCTTCCAACATTATAAGCCGTTTGTATCGGCTCTTCCGGTTCTTGTGATCTGCACTTTGATCTTCTCGCCGATCTTCCTGCATCTGGAGGATTATGCGCCGATCCTGCGGTATCTGTCCTACCTTTTTCCGCCGACCTTTTTTTAGGGAAAACAAAAATAAGCTTGCCTGTGACGCTATATGACGCTACAGGCAAGCTTATTTTATATTTACTTTAAATTAATTGGCGCAAAAAGAATGAGCCTTGTTTATACGAATTTCTCGCCTTTTTCGTCGATTACAGCGCGGGCTGCTGTTGCTTCTGTAATCTTCTTTTCGATCATAGATACATCGGAGACAGGGACTGCTGTATGGAAGGTTACGTCTGCGCCATATTCTGTATTCTCTATGCTGATCTCATTTGTTGATAAGAGATACTGTACTTTGCCGGAATCATTATAGGAGCAGGTGATATCCATAAGCTTCATGCGCTGCATCTGGTGAATGCCGGCATCTGCAAGGGCAAGCTTAGCGGCTTCTGTGTATGCCCGGACAAGCCCTCCTGTTCCAAGCAGAGTACCACCGAAATATCTTGTAACCACAATACAAATATCTGTTACCTGATTTCCCGATATCACTTCTAATATCGGTTTTCCAGCTGTTCCCTGCGGTTCTCCGTCATCTGAAAAACGATAAAGGGTATTCTCTTTTCCGATTGCAAATGCATGGCAATTGTGTCGTGCATCATAATGTTTTTTCTTGACACTTTCTACAAACGCATATGCTTCTTCTTCTGAAGAAACCGGCTGTGCATAACCGATAAATCTGGATTTCTTCTCAACTATCTCATCGATGCCCGGTGTCAGTATTGTGTTATATGAATCTACCATGATTGTTCCCGTCTATTTCTTGTCAGAATTTGCAGATAATAACTTACTCAGCTCATTCATAAATGTATTCACATCTTTGAACTCTCTGTATACAGAAGCAAATCTTACATAAGCTACCTGATCCAGATCCTTGATCTTATCCATAACGATCTCACCGATTGTTGTACTCTCTACTTCTTTTGCCTCCAGATTAAAGATTTCGTTCTCGATATCATCGATACACTTGGATATCTGTTCCGCAGATACCGGTCTTTTATGACAGGATCTTATGATACCGGATTCGATCTTCTTTCTGTCATAAGTCTCTCTGTTCTTATCCTTTTTGATTACGATAAGCGGGATCGTCTCAACCTTTTCATACGTCGTAAAACGTCTGCCACAGGCATCGCACTGTCTTCTTCTTCGAATCGAGCAACCGTCATCCGCCGGTCTGGAATCTATAACTCTTGTATCATCAACATAACAAAATGGACATCTCATGTTTTTGCCTCCGTAAATCAGGGAACATTATTTTATCCCCTCTATTTTCTCTGCTACTAACTTTTACATATTCGGGTTGGAATGTCAACTAAAATAATATCCGGCCCGATCTTTACTACATTACAGAAATCAATGCGATACTCCTCGCAAGATCCAAAGCACCAGAAAATTTTTCCCTGCTCTGGAACAATTATCGCCTCAATTCTTCCGGAGCAGGGATCAAATTCAATATCTGCAACAAAGCCAAGCCGCTGGCAGTCCTTGCAGTTTATTACTTCTTTTTCTTTTAATTCACAAAATCTCATCTATATTCCCTTTTCAACAAAATCCACCTTCCGTATCATAATATGAAGCAGAGAATATATTTAGACATATAAATTATCGGTTTCACCGATCTGCCTATGAATCAGTCACAGCAGTCAGATTCTGAATCCGATCACATTGATCAGCTTATGATCTTGACCGGACACTTTCTGGCACATGCGCCACAATAGGTACATTTATCATAATCAATGTGTGCAAGGTTCTGATCTACCGATACCGCATCAAATTCACAGGATCTGACGCAGAGTGAACAGCCGATACACCCTGCTGAACATACTGCCTTTACTTCTTTTCCTTTTTCCTTTGAATTACATCTGACACGATGAGGGGCATCGTATGGAACCAGCTCGATCAGATGTCTTGGACAGACATCTACACACTTTCCGCACGCTTTACATTTTTCCTCATTTACAACTGCAATGCCATCTATAATATCAATCGCACCGAATTCACAGACTGCCTTGCAGGAACCATATCCTGTACAGCCATATGTACAGCCCTTTGGCCCGTTATTTGGGCTGTTTTGTGCAAGAACACAGGTCTTTGGTCCAACATAGTCATAGACATCCTTTGCCTTCTCACAGTCACCTGCGCATTTGACAAAGGCTACATACTTAGTGCTTGCTGTATTCTCTACGCCGAGTGCTGCACTGATTGCCTCTGCAACGGCTGCACCTCCAACAGGACATGCAGATGGCGGCATCTCACCCTTTGCAATGGCTGCTGCAAGACCATCACAACCGGGATATCCACATCCACCACAGTTATTTCCGGGAAGAAGCTCCCGCACCATAACTGCCTTTTCATCTACCGGAACTTTAAACTTTTCACCAGCTACACCGAGCAGAATACCAATAATGACACCAACGCCTGCTACAACAGCAACTGCGATCAGAATTGTTGTAATATCCATAACGATCCCTCCTTATATCAATCCGGCAAAGCCAAAGAACGCTATTGCCATCAGACCTGATGTGATCAGAACGATTGGGGTACCCTTAAATGCTTCCGGAATATCACTATATTCCAACTTCTCACGGATACCTGCAAGGATCGTAATTGAGATCGCAAAACCTACTGCTGAACCAAAACCATTTACTATACTCTCAAGGATCGTATATTCATTCTGTACATTTGAAAGTGCGATACCAAGAACTGCACAGTTTGTTGTGATCAGGGGAAGGTATACTCCAAGTGACTCGTATAAAGACTTCATATTCTTCTTTAAGAACATCTCTACAAACTGTACCAGTGCCGCTATTACAAGGATGAACACGATTGTATTCAGATAATCTAATCCCAGCGGGGAAAGGATTCCATAATAAACAATACTCGTTACCGCTGAAGCGATCGTCATTACAAATATAACTGCCCCGCCCATACCGGTTGCTGTGTTTACACTCTTTGATACGCCAAGGAAAGGACACAGTCCGAGGAACTGGCTTAATATTACATTATTTACGAGGGCTGCTCCAACTGCCAATAATAAAATATGCATTATTTTCTACCTCCCCTTTTCTTATTCTTTTTATCTGTCGGTTTCTCATCAAATTTCTGATATTTGTTTACCTGATCTGCACTTGCAACATCTGGTCTTACAAGCTTTGATGTGTCAACCATATCGGATTCTTCCGATACTGCTTCCGCTTTCTCTGGCTCTGAAACCGGATTGTCTGTCTCTGAGAGAACAACTGCATGTGGTACTCTATTCAGATTCGCCGGAATATGGATTCTCGGTCTGTCAGACATCTCTTTTGCCACCTGAACCGGAGTCTGCTGTACGGTTGACGCTGGCTTTTCCTGTACCGGCTGCTGCTCTGGTTGTACTACCTGTGCTACCTGTATTTGTGGCTCCTGTGAAACCGGAGTAGTCGTAGTCTCTGATGAAGCTGCTATCTGTGGCTGCAGTGTACTCTGAGCAACAGCCTGCTGTACGACTGGTGCTGGTTGCTCTGGAACCGGCTGCTGCGCTGATTGTACCGACTGCACTTGTTGTCCGTTTTCCTGCTCTACCGGTTTCTTTGCTATCTTGTCTGGGATCACAACCTTTTTCGGCTGTGGTGCCGGTGCTGTCGGAGTCTGTGCAGCGGATGCCTTGCCGGCACTTGTCTGAACATTAACCTGAGTATCCTGCATAGCAGCCTTTCTTCCTGCACACATGATGTTTGCACATCCCATACAGGATTCCGGCTTACAGCTTGCAGGGATCTCTTCTCCAATTGCAAGTGCCTTTGCTGCCTTCTTCGCATTTCTCTTATTGATCGTTGCAATAATAAAAGCAAGTACAAAGAATGCTCCCGGTGCAAGTACAAAGATTGTGATCGGCGTATATGCTGCAAGCACATCTCCAATTGTTTTTCCTGCTCCTGATGTCTTCTGAAGAAGGTTACCATCTCCAATGATCTGGAATCCGAATACACAGCCTTTTCCGATCAGTTCACGGAACATACCGATCAAGGTAAGACCGATCGTAAAGCCAAGTCCCATTCCAAGTCCGTCAAAGATTGACGGAAGAACTTTATTCTTCGAAGCGTAACTCTCTGCACGTCCAAGAATAATACAGTTTACTACGATCAGTGGAATATAGATTCCAAGACTGTCATTTAAGGACGGCAGGTATGCCTGCATTAAAAACTGAATAACCGTTACAAAGGAAGCAATGATAACAATATAAGATGGTATTCTGACCTTATCCGGTATCACTTTACGAAGCAGTGAGATAAACGCATTGCTTAACACCAGAATACAGGTTGTAGAAAGTCCCATACCTGCTCCGTTGATCGCTGATGATGTAACCGCAAGTGTCGGACACATACCAAGCATCTGTACGAAGGTTGGATTTTCTTTCACGATACCATTGTATAAACGTTCTGTACATTTACCCATTAGTTTGCTCCTCCTTTCAGATAATCTGCATAGGAAAGTCCCGCATTTACTGCATTCGTGACTGCATTTGTCGTGATCGTCGCACCACTTAATGCATCGATCTCCTCATCCGATGCCGCACCGGATTTTGTATATTTAAACTGTGCTACATTCTTGCCTGCGAACTGTGATTTGAACTCATCTGTATCTGCCTGCATACCAAGACCTGCTGTCTCACTTAATGACAGGAAGGAGATACCATTTGTAGTTCCATCCTCTGCTACACCAAGAGCAAGCTGAAGATCTCCGCCATATGCCTCATGGGATGTAATAACAAATACATAACCAAGTGCATTTCCATCTTTGTCACAGGCAGTTACTGCATCATCTATATCTGCCTTATAGCCTTTATCCGAAAGCCATGTAGATGCAGTCTCACTGTCGAAGCCATCTACCGTCCGGAAGGCATCCGCATCTGTAAATACTTCCCGGTATGCGTCCTCCTTTGCCTGCTGTTCCGCCTGTTCGATCGGCTTCTTTGTGATCTGCTGTACATATGCAAGCACACCGCCGGCAACAAGTGTAATGACAAGGATTGCTACCGTTGCGATGACAATTGATTTCTTATCCATCCTCTTGCTGTCTGCTGCCGAGCCGCCTTCTTCCTTCTGAAGCTCAGCGCCCTTACCAAATGACTTCGGTTGTGTAAACCGTTCGATCAACGGAACAAGAAGGTTCGAAATAATGATCGCATAGGATACACCTTCTGCCGAGCCGCCATAGATTCGGAACAGGAAGGTCAAAAGTCCAAGGATAATACCAAATACCACTTTTCCCTTCTTTGTAATAGGTGAAGTCACATAGTCGGTCGCCATAAAGAAAGCGCCTAACATCAGACCACCACCACAAAGATGCGCTGTGATGTACTGAGGATCGAATCCATGCCCTCCAAACAATGTGATAAAAATCACAAATGTCACAATGTAAGTTCCAGGAATTCTAAGATCAATTACATCCATAAGAATCAGGAACATTGCACCGATCATAATTGCAACTACAGAAGTCTCTCCGATTGTTCCTCTGATATTTCCGAGAAGCATAGACAATGTATTCACTGTTTCTCCTGCTTTCAGTTCTGCCAGAGGAGTCGGTCCTGTCACTCCGTCGTAAACAAAATAAGTCATCTTTCCTGCAAAACAGATCAGCAGAAAACAACGTGCTCCCAATGCAGGGTTCATGAAGTTCTGTCCAAGTCCTCCAAACAACTGTTTCACAACAATGATGGCAAATACTGCACCAAGCACACCCATCCACCACGGGAGTGTCGGAGGAAGATTCAATGCGAGCAGAAGTCCTGTTACAACTGCACTGAAATCATTGATCGTAATTGGCTTATGCATTAATTTTTCATAAAGATACTCAGATAAAACAGCCGCTGCCGTTGTAACAACTACAAGAATCCAGGCATTCTCATGACGGAAATTCCAGATTCCGAAAAATGTAGCCGGAAGAAGTGCGATCACAACATAAAGCATAATGTTGCTGCTTGTCACTTTATCACGGATATGCGGCGAAGAAGATACGTTATATTTCTCGTTCACTTTACTTCAACCTCTCTTATTTCTTCTTTCTATTCGCCAATGCTGTCTTACGCATTGAACCAATTGCCTGTTTCAGCTGACGTTTCGCCGGACAGACATAACTGCAGGAACCACATTCCACACATTCCAATCCATTCCATGCAACAAAAGATGCCTCATCTTTTCTCTTTGAAAAGTCTGCAAGTCTGGATGGAATAATTCTGCTTGGACAGATCTCCACACATCTTCCACAGTTAATACATGCAGTCTCAAGACTCTTTGCCACAACGTCTTCTTTAAAAAGCAGAATAGAGGAAGAAGTCTTTGTAACCGGTGCATCCATTGTCACCATGGCAAATCCCATCATCGGTCCTCCGGAGATCAGTTTCTGCGGTTCCGCTTTCAAACCTCCTGCTGCCTCAACCAGCTCTCTGTGGTTTATTCCAAAAGGAGCCATAAAGTTTCCTGGTTTTTCGACTGCATCGCCGCTCACTGTAACAACACGTTCCATCAACGGTTTCCCTTTGATTACCGCATTGTGGATTCCAATCAAAGTTTCCACGTTATCAACAATACATCCTGCATCTGCCGGAAGCATGGTAGAATTGATTGCTCGTTTTGTCACTGCATAGATCAACTGACGTTCTGCCCCCTGTGGATATTTTGTCATCAATGCTTTCACATCAATTCTTGGTTCGCCGGCAACTGCTTTCTGTAACTTTTCAATACAATCTTTCTTGTTATCCTCTACAGCAAAAACACCTCTTGCATTTGGGAATAAAGAAAGGATGACCTTCATTCCGCTGACAAGATCTTCTGTATACTCGAGCATTCTTCTGTAATCTGCAGTGATATAAGGTTCACACTCAGCACAGTTTGCAATAATATATTCTATCTTATCCGGTTCCTTCGGAGAAAGCTTTACCTTTGTAGGGAATCCTGCACCACCCATTCCTACGATTCCGGCATCTCCAATCTTATTAATGATTTCTTCCCTTGTCATCTCTTCCAAAGGCTTTACCGGTTCATATTCAACTTCCTTATACTCTCCATCGTTTTCTACAACAATGCACTCCACCTGGGATCCAGTTGGATTAAAACGTTGTTCCAATCCTTTCACTTTACCGGAGACAGATGAATAGATCGGAGAAGATACAAATCCTCCCGCTTCAGCAATCAACTGTCCTTTCAGCACACAATCGCCTTTTTTAACTACCGGTTTAGCCGGTGCTCCTATATGCTGCGAAAGTGGATAGACCAGTTCGCCCTGAGGTACTACAGGTCTGATTGGCTGATCCTTTGAAAAACGTTTTCCATCATCCGGATGGATTCCGCCTTTAAATGTCAAAAGCCCCATCTCATTTCCTTCCTTTCTTTTATCATTGTCATTACAACAATAATATTTTAATTTTGTAATACTTATTTTACTAGAATGCACTCTGAAAATCTAGCAAATATGTAATAATTCTTGTATCTTTCGCTATACATCTTGTCGAATTTTTAACAGAAAAAGAACCTGCCAATGGCAGGTTCTTCTAAAAGATAATTTATATCTTATTCCTCTGTCTCTTCAGCGTTGTCAGCCTCAAGAGCTTTCATGCTCAGGCTGATCTTCTTCTCTGCTTCGTTAAGATCAACGATCTTAGCTGTGATTTCCTGTCCGATTGCAAGAACATCAGATGGTTTCTCAACATGAGCTCTTGAAATCTGGGATACATGAAGAAGTGCGTCAACTCCCGGTGCAAGTTCTACGAATGCACCAAAGTCTGTCATACGTGCAACTTTTCCTGTAACTACTGTACCTACAGCGAAATCTTCTGCTGCATTTACCCATGGATTTGTCTCTGGGAATTTCAGGCTGAGCGCAATCTTTGTATCATGAATGTCTTTTACAAGAACTTTCAGTGTATCTCCTACATGGAATACTTTCTTCGGATTGTCAACTCTTCCCCATGACATCTCTGAGATGTGAAGAAGTCCGTCAACACCACCAAGGTCAACGAATGCTCCGAAATCTGTTACATTCTTAACAGTTCCTTCTACTGTATCACCAACATTGAGTTTCGCGAACAGCTCTTTCTGCTTCTCAGCACGCTCTGCTACAAGAAGCTGTCTTCTGTCACCGATCACACGGTTTCTTCTCGGG
>OGYY01003130.1_pt1 | contig 11011 bp, 7 predicted proteins | sample 1576671 | NCBI WGS metagenome assembly OGYY01 (sample SAMEA3541593, study PRJEB24748) | human gut metagenome | biome: human gut; feature: human-associated habitat; material: faeces | place: China | collected 2012 | reverse complement strand
GCATCGTGGACGGGTATACCCCCTATGTGGACATCACGGAAAACAAAGGCCCGTTGTTCTTTTTGATGATGGCGATACCGCAGATGATCGTGGAGGGCACGGCGGGCGTTTATGTGCTGGAGGTGCTCTTCGCTCTGGGCAACTGCCTGCTGCTGATGCTGATGACGCGCTGGCTGATGGGCCCAGGGCGCAACATCCTGTGCGTGGCCGTCTGCGTGCAGGTGCTGCTGAGGGTCTGCGGGCAGCACCTGCACTGTGAGGAATTTGACTTCTTCTTTATGCTGCTGGGCTTTGCGGTGATGGTCCATGCCTATACCGGGCAAACGCGCGGCGCGCAGGCGAGACCCTTTGTCCTGGGGCTGGCGACGGCGGCGATCCTGCTGATCAAGATCAGCGACATTCCCGGTTTGGGCGTGATGGTACTGTTCTATATCGTCTATGCCGTCCGCGCCGGACGCTGCCTGTGGAAGGATGCGCTGCGCTATCTGGCGGGAATGGCGTTGCTTGCCGTGCCGGTCATGATCTATGTGGGCACGGTGGGCGCGATGGGCGCTATGTTTGAGGAATATATCCTCAACAATTTTGTCCACGTGGCCAGCGCAAAGGATGCGGGCTTCTGGGAGATTCGCCGCTGGCTGATCGAAAACGGCTACGGCTGGGAAAGCCTTAAACCCGTGCTGCTGACGGCCGGGGCCGTCATCCTCCGGCTTTTGATCAACCGCAGGGACCCGAAGCGCCTGAAGCGGGAGAAGGCGCTGCTGGCCTGCACGGGAGCCGTATCGGTGGCCAACATGCTCACGGCTTTCATAGCCGGCACGGGTTTCGAACAGCATCTTGCCATGGGGGAATGCAGCCTGCTGGTGGCATGGCTGCTGGTTGCCAGCGCGCTGCTGGAATGGGCAAAGCGGAAGGCGGAATGGATGAAATGGCCGGAATATGCCGCGGCGCTGTGCGTGCTGGCGACGGTTGCGGTGCCAGCCGTAAACGCTTTGACCCCGGAAAGGCTGGAGGCGGCCAGGGCTTCTTACGAACAGTACGTTTCGCTTCAGCACGAGATGTTGAATGATCTGGGGGAGGACGAGACGGTCTATACCATCGGCGTGTGGCCGGACTGGTATTGGTTTGCAGACCGGCAGCCTGCTTTCCGGTATTACAATCTGGTCGGCTTTATTACCGATAATGTGGGCGAAGGGCTGGAGTACGAATTTGAGGATTTCCTGGAGCAGGGTGGAATCGACGCGCTCTTCATCAACAGGGAAGTGGAGGCATACCGCGGCATCCTGACCGATGAAACGCTCGAGTATATACAGAACAATTACCAGATCGTCAGCGTGGACAGCCAGGGACGCTCGCTGTGGAAGCTGATTTGACGGGAGAGGAAGGAATCACAGATGCGCGCAGTCATCCAGCGGGTGGAGAAGGCCAGCGTGAGCGTGGAGGGGGAAATCAAGGGCCAGATCAGCGCGGGGTTTCTGGTGCTGATCGGCGTGGAGGAAGGCGACGGCGACGCCGATTTCAAATACATCGCCGACAAGGTACCCAACCTGCGCGTCTTTGAGGACGAGCAGGGCAAGATGAACCGTTCGCTTTTGGACGTGGGCGGCGAGGTGCTGGCGGTCAGCCAGTTCACTTTGCTGGGCGACGCCCGCGGCGGGCGCAGGCCCAGCTTCATCACCGCCGCGCGTCCGGAAACAGCCGACCCCATGTACGAGCGGCTGGTGGCGGACTGGCGCGCGCGCGGCATCCGGGTGGAGACGGGCGTGTTCGGCGCGCATATGAAGGTTTCGCTGGTCAACGACGGTCCGGTGACCATCCTGCTGGATTCGCGCAGGCGGTTTTGAAAATGCAGGGAGCGGTAAGATATGCCAAAGATTGATGTGATATGCCTGCCTGTGGGGGATTTTCAGGAGAATTGCTATCTGGTGGTGAACACAGGGACGCGGGAATGCCTCATCGTGGACCCCGGCGCGGAGGGGGAGAGGATCATCCGGGCGGCGCAGGAGTACAAGCCCGCCGCCGTGCTGCTCACGCACGCGCACTGGGACCACATCGGCGCGGTGGACGCGGTGTGCGGTCATTTCGGCATCCCGCTCTACGTGCATGAGGCGGACGCGCCCAAGCTCATTGACAGCGTGCAGAACGTGGCCCGCCAGTTCGGCTACGACGTGACGGTTTCTACGCGCCCGCTTTTGCTAAGGGGCGGGGAGACGCTCTCCCTGGCCGGCATGGAGCTGCGCGTGCTGCACACGCCGGGGCACAGCGCGGGCAGCGTGTGCTACCTGCTGCCGCAGGGGCAGGGCGTACTGACGGGCGACACGCTGTTCGCCCACGGCTATGGCCGGACCGACTTTGCGGACGGCAGCTTCCATGCGCTCAAGGAATCGCTGCGCGCGCTGTTTCACCTCTCGCCCCGGCAGGCTGCCTATCCGGGCCATGAGGAAGCGGGCACGGTGGGCCGCGACCCCGTGGAGGGCTGAAGCATGGAGAAGGTGCGCATCGCGCTGTATACGCCGCTTCCGGGGTTCGCCAACGACCTGTGCGACGTGCTCAAACTGTTTTTTCAGGTGGAAGCCTTTGACGTCAATCCCGAAGGCGAGGGCGGCGAGCCGCTGCGCCATGACTATCAGGAGCGCGGCGGCGTGGCGCGGAGCGTGATGCATCTGCGCGGCCGCAGCTTTTCGATGGAGCAGGCTTTGCCGCAGGCCGTCCCCGGCGGGGACGGCGGGCACCTGGCGGTTGCGCTCAAGCGGGTGCGAAAGCGCCTGTGCAAGCTGTCGCTGTACCGTCTGCTGAAGGAGCTCACGGGCGCGCATCCCCCGTGGGGCGCGCTCACGGGCATCCGGCCCACGCGGCTGCTCTGTCAGGCCATGGAGGAAGGGCGCTCCATGGAGGAGGCCGAACGGTATCTGGAATCGTTTTTCGACGTGACGCCCGAAAAGGCGGCGCTGCTTGCGCGTATCGTGCGGGAGCAGCAAAAGCTGCCCGCCCCCTCTTCTTCGCAGGCGGATGTGTATGTGTCTATCCCCTTCTGCCGCACGCGCTGCGCCTACTGCTCCTTCCCCGGCGAGGCGGTGGGCAGGGGTGGGCGCATCGCCCCGTATCTGGAGGCGCTTTTCGGGGAAATGCGGGAGGGCGCGCGGCTGATGGAGCGGTGCGGGCTTTCGCTGCGCGCGCTCTACGTGGGCGGCGGCACCCCTTCGGCGCTGGGCGAGCAGGACTTCGCCCGGCTGATGGATGAGGTGACGGCGCGCTTTCCCGGCGCGCGGGAGTACACCGTGGAGGCGGGCCGCCCGGACACCATCACCCGCGGCAAGCTGCTTGCGCTCAAGCGGCTGGGCATCGGCCGCATCAGCATCAATCCCCAGACCATGAACGACGAAACCCTGCGCCTCATCGGCCGGGACCACACGGCCCGCCAGACCTGCGAGGCCTTCGCTATGGCGCGGGAACTGGGATTTGACGACATCAACATGGACGTGATCGCGGGCCTGCCCGGCGAGGACGAGGCGGCCTTTGCCCGCACGATGGAGGCGGTGCGCCGCCTCGCGCCCGACAGCCTGACCGTGCACACGCTGGCCATCAAGCGGTCCAGCCGGCTCAATTTGGAGCGCGCGCCCCTGCCGGACCCCGTCGTGGCCGCCGCGATGGTGCGGCTGGGCGAGGAGACCGCCGAGGCGCTGGGCCTGGTTCCGTATTACCTCTACCGGCAGAAGTACATGGCCGGGCAGCAGCAGAACGTGGGCTACGCCCGTCCCGGCGCGGCGTGCCTGTACAATGTGGATATCATGGAGGAAACCACCTCCATCCTCGCCATGGGCGCGGGGGCCATCAGCAAGCGCGTGCTGCCGGACCGGGAGCTGCGCATCCGCCGCGCGCCCAACGTGACCAATGTGAGCGTCTATATCGACCGCGTAAGGGAAATGACGCGGCGTAAGGAAGAACTTTTTATGCAAACGGAGGGAGAGAACCCATGCGAATCCTAGTGGCACTGGACCAGGGCACCACATCCAGCCGCGCCATCGTCTTTGACGAGGCGGGGCGCACGCTTGCCTCGCACGCCATCGAGTTCAAGCAGCACTATCCCCGGCCCGGCTGGGTGGAGCACGACCCGGACGACATCCTCGGCACCCAGATGGAAGCCCTGCAAAAGGCCGTGAAGATGAGCAGGGTGGACGTGCGCGACATCGCGGCCATCGGCATCACCAACCAGCGCGAGACCACCCTGCTGTGGGAGAAGGACACGGGCCGCTGCGTGCACAACGCCATCGTGTGGCAGTGCCGCCGCACCGCGCCCTATGTGGAGAAGCTGGTGCGCGAGGGGCATGGCGAAACCATCCGGAAAAAGACGGGCCTTGTGCCGGACGCCTACTTCAGCGGGACGAAGCTGGCGTGGCTGCTGGATACGCTGAACCTGCGCGAGCGCGCGGAGAAGGGCGAGCTGTGCTTCGGCACGGTGGACAGCTTCCTGGCCTGGCATCTGGTGGAGGGGCGTCCGCACGTGACCGACGCGACCAACGCCGGCCGCACGATGCTCTTTAACCTTCACACCCAGGAGTGGGACGACGAGCTGCTGGGCATGCTGAACATTCCCCGCGCGGTGCTGCCGCAGGTGGTGGACACGGCGCAGGTGATCGGAAACCTCCGGCCGGAGATCCTGGGCCGGCCCATTCCCGTGGCGGCCATGGCAGGCGACCAGCATGCCTCGCTGTTCGGGCAGGCGTGCTTTGAGCCGGGCATGGTGAAAAACACCTACGGCACCGGCTGCTTCATGCTGATGAACACGGGCGAGGTGCCGGTGGAGAGCCAGAACGGGCTGCTCACCACCATGGCCTGGCGGCTGGACGGCAAGCCCACCTTCGCGCTGGAGGGCAGCGTGTTCATGGGCGGCGCGACGGTGCAGTGGCTGCGCGACGAGATGAAGCTGATCAAAAACGCCGCCGAGAGCGAGCAGATCGCCGAGAGCGTGCCGGACACGGCGGGCGTGTTTCTGGTGCCCGCATTCACGGGGCTGGGCGCGCCGTACTGGGACATGTACAGCCGGGGCACCATCGTGGGCATGACCCGCGGCACGGGCCGGGCGCACATCGTGCGCGCGGCGCTGGAGGCCATCTGCTACCAGAGCTGCGACCTGTTCTGCGCCATGGTGGCGGACCGGGGGCACCACGCGCCCAAGCACATGAACGTGCACGTTGAAGAGGGCGGCAGCTACATTCCCGATTGGCCGGGCAACACGTTCGCCGAGCGCCTGAACGCGGTGGTCACCGACCTTAACGTGGCCTCCAACAAGGGCCTGGTCGAGCGCTTCGACTCCACCATCGGTGCAGCCACGGTGCTCATGCCCTTCGGCGGCAAGCACCAGCTCACGCCTTCCATGGCCATGGCGGCGAAGTTCCCGGTTGACGGTGAGACCACCACCTGCTCAGGCATGGCCTGGGGCTTCAACCCGTATCTTTCCGAGGCGAACCAGTTCGATGGCGCCTACCTCGCGGTCATCGAATCGCTCGCGAAGCTTGTGGCTGCGGGCTTCAAGCGCGAGAACGCCTACTATTCGTTCCAGGAATACTTCGAACGCCTTCGTGAAGAGCCCACGCGTTGGGGTAAGCCGGTTGCGTCCGTGCTCGGCGCGCTCATGGCGCAGATCGATACTGAAGTGGGCTCGATCGGCGGCAAGGACTCCATGTCGGGCTCCTTCGAACAGCTCGACGTACCACCCACGCTCGTCTCGTTCGCCACCGCATGCGGCCCGGTCGACCGCGTGACCTCTCCCGAATTCAAGGGCGCGGGCAACCGCGTGCTCTTCATCTCGCCGGCCTACCAAGAAGACGGTCTCCTGCCCGATGCGGAAGGCTTCCGCGAAGCATGCGACCTGGTCGAGCGCCTGATCGGCAGCGGAGCGGCGCTTGCGGTCTCCACGCCGGGCTATGGCAGCTACGCCGAAGCGCTCTTCAAGATGGCGCTGGGTAACCGCATCGGCGTTCAGATCGATGGCAGCATAAGCCCCTCGGCGCTCTTCGAGCCGGCGTATGGCAGCTTCATCGTGGAGCTCGCCACCGATGCCGATGTCCCTACTTCCGCCAAAAACCTCGAGGTCATCGAAGCGGGCATCACCACCGCTGAATACGAATTCGCGCTAGGCGATGAATCGGTCGCGCTGGCAGATCTGCAGGAAGCGTGGGAGCAGAAGCTCGAGTCCGTCTTCCCGTATCGCACGTTCGAAGACGAGGAAGACACCGCGCAAGACCAGGCGGCGGGCATCGATCCAACCGAGCAGGAACACGCGGCCGTTGAAACGATCAGCTTCGAAGGCGCAGCCCCGCTCGTTTACTGCGGCTCGGTCGCGAAGCCGCGCGTGATCATCCCAGTCTTCCCGGGCAACAACTGCGAATACGACACCGCCCGCGCCTTCGAACGCGCCGGCGCCGCACCCACCACGCTCATCGTGAACAATCTCACGCCGCAGGCGGTCATCGAGAGCACGAAAGCCCTGGCCAGCGCCATCCGCGCAAGCCAGATCGTCATGATTCCCGGCGGCTTCTCCGGCGGCGACGAGCCCGATGGCTCCGCGAAGTTCATCACCTCGTTCTTCCGCGCGCCCGAGGTCACCGAAGCCGTGCGCGATCTGCTCCAGAATCGCGATGGCCTCATGCTCGGCATCTGCAACGGTTTCCAAGCGCTGGTGAAGCTCGGCCTCGTGCCCTACGGCGACATCCGCGAGATGGATAGCACGTGCCCCACGCTCACGTTCAACTCGATCGGCCGCCATCAGAGCATGCTGGTCGATACGCGCGTGGCCTCCACGCTTTCCCCGTGGCTGAGCCACTGCCAGGTGGGCGACATCCACACGGTTGCGGTAAGTCATGGCGAAGGCCGCTTCGTCGCCACGCCTGAAATGCTCGAACAGCTGAAAGCGAACGGCCAGATCGCGACCCAATACGTGGATGCGGCCGGCCAGCCCTCCATGGATCTTGCGTTCAACCCCAATGGTTCGGCATGGGCGATCGAGGGCATCACCAGCCCCGATGGACGCGTGTTCGGCAAGATGGGCCACAGCGAACGTAGCGGCGCTGGCCTCTACAAGAACGTGCCGGGCAACCTCTATCAGCCCATCTTCGAAGGTGGCGTGGATTACTTCAGCTAAGCGGAATTAGTCAGCAAAGCGCCAGCTCAGGCGGGATAACAAGAACAGCGGCGGTCGAACAACGGGAAAAGCTTATACGAAAACCTGGTGTTCGGCCGCTTGGTTTGATTGCTGCTCGATAGGAGGCAGAGCAGTTCAGGAAGCGAACGGTCCGGATCTTTTGGAAAGCATCATTTCAGAAATACTCGATCGATTGCGTGCAGGCGAAGAGCTCGACGCGAAGGCTCTGCTGCGTATCTTGAACGATCACAACAAGCGCTTGGACGCGAACGCGCCGCACTATTCCAAGAAGAAGCTGCTGCCGTTCTACTTGCGCACGAAAGAGCGCGACCCGCAGCGTTGGCAGTCGTGGAATATAACGCCTGAGCTGGAACAACAGCTGGTACATCTGTTGCAGGTGAAGCCGCGTCGCAGTGCTTCGGGCGTGGCCACCATCACAGTTATCACCAAACCGTGGAAGTGCGGCGGTGCGTGCATCTACTGTCCGAACGACCTGCGCATGCCCAAGAGCTATCTCTCCGATGAGCCTGCCTGCCAGCGCGCCGAGCGCAACTACTTCGATCCGTATTTGCAGGTGACCTCGCGCCTGCGTGCGCTCAATCAGATGGGGCACGTGACCGATAAGATTGAGCTCATCGTGCTCGGCGGCACCTGGAGCGATTACCCGCGCGCTTACCAGATCTGGTTCATCACCGAGCTCTTCCGCGCCCTCAACGACGCAGACGACAAACTACCCGAAGGTGACAAACTACCCGGTCGTTCGACATCTTTTGAGGCGGCGAACGCCCGTGAACGCCGCCAGTTCTATCGCGATTGCGGGCTGAGCTATGAAAGGGATGACCTTGTTGCCTTCACGCAGGCGCAGCAGTGCCTGGTCAACGAAGGAGAGCTCACCTACAACGAAGCCATGGTGAACCTCTACGAAACAGGCGAACCGTGGAAGGCGATCGCGAAGCACCAGCATGCCACGCTCGATGAGCTTGAACGCGAACACGTGTGCAACGAGCAAGCAGCGCACCGCGTGGTGGGCCTGGTGGTCGAAACGCGCCCGAGCCTGATCACGCCTGAGAATCTCACCTTCCTGCGCACACTTGGTGCAACGAAGGTGCAGATGGGGGTCCAAAGCCTTGACCAGCACATTCACGACATCAACCAGCGTCCCATGAGCATCGCGCAGATTCAGAGCGCGCTCGACCTCACGCGCCTGTTTGGCTTCAAGACGCACACGCATTTCATGGTGAACTTGCTCGGCCAAACGCCCGAAACCGATCGCGCGGACTTTCGACGCTTCGTTACCGAGACGCCCTACCAGCCCGACGAGATCAAGCTCTACCCCTGTGCGCTCGTGCGCGGTACCGAACTTTGCGAGCGCTACGAAAGAGGGGAGTGGCAGCCCTACGATGAAGAAACGCTGGTGGACGTGCTCGTTGCCGACGTACTCGCAACGCCGCCTTTCACGCGTATTTCACGCATGATCCGCGATTTCTCCGCGCACGACATCGAGGCAGGCAACAAGAAGGTGAACCTGCGCCAACTGGTCGAAGCCTGCGCAAAAGGTGACAAACTACCCGGTCGTTCGTCATCTTTGCCAGCTATCCAAGAGATTCGCTACCGTGAGATCTCGACACAAGATGTCGAACTGGGCGAATTGACGCTCGAAGTGGTTCCCTACGAAACAACCTCAACGTACGAACGATTCCTGCAGTGGGTCACACCTGAGAACAAGATCGCGGGCTTCTTGCGCCTTTCGCTTCCGAAACCTGAAGCCTTTGAAGCTTACCCGGACGTGCTTCCCGTGTCTCCTGGCGAAGCGATGATCCGCGAAGTGCACGTGTATGGCCGCGCTTCAGGCTTACACACGAGCGGAACGAGCGCCCAGCACCGCGGACTTGGCAAGAAGCTCATTGAGCGTGCGAGCGAGCTGGCGCGCGAAGCGGGCTACACCAAACTCAACGTGATCAGCGCCATCGGCACCCGCCCGTATTACCGCAACCTCGGCTTCGTCGACAACGGCCTCTACCAGCAAAAACCCCTCTAGATGACAAACTACCCGGTCGTTCGACATCTTATGCTTTCTTGATGGCTTTGCGCAGTTCAGCATCGACGATCAAGTCCACGATACCGTTCGCAGCAATGATAAGACCCAGGATGAACACGAACAGCGACGTGGTTTCGAACGGGTTCGCGATAATAACGAGGCCGCCGATGATGATGAGCACGCTCAACCCCATAGAAAACCCCCACGAGCGTTCCCCGTACTTCTTGAGCTCGCCCGAGCGCACCGCGTTCACCGCGCCACAGATCACGAGGATAATCCCCAGCACCACCGAAAAGAACCCGGCGATCACCTGCGGAAACAGGAACACGATAAGGGCAACGAGGCAGAAGAACACGCCAGTTGCCACCACGCCTACCTGGCGTTCGGCCTCCGGCGCTCTAAAGTAGCTGATCAGCGAAGAGATGCCCATCACGGCGAACACGACACCCACCAAATAGAGCACGGTCACGATCGTGATGCCTGGCCAGAACATGAGCAGCAAACCAACAACGATCGAAATGATCGCTTGCGCAACGATATTCGACTTAACGACATTCAAGAACGATTGCATGATTCCCTCCTCATTTCGCTACTCCGCACGCCATCGCAGCAGGATTCCCAAAAATCTCGCACAAAGCAGGCGCGCTAAGAGTGCGACAAATCAGCCCATTCGACTAGTTCGAGCATACGTGTTCACCTCTGAATTCGCAGCAAGATAGCGGGTTTGCAACATAGCCGTTACAAATACCTTATCGAGTCGTTTCTTTATGGTCCGCAAGGTAGGGTAGAGGTTGTAAGCGATCGGTCGCGGAAGTTGTGCGCATGCAGGTCACAGCGTAGCGATCGTGCAAATAGAGAAAGTGAGTGAGAACAATGTTCTACATCGGGTGTCACCTATCGAAGAAAAAGGGCATGCTCATCATGGCTGAAGCGGCAGCTTCGATCGGGGCGAAAGCGATCCAGTTCTTCACGCGCAATCCGCGCGGCGGCCACGAGAAGGCCATAGATCCACGCGATCTGCAACGCTTTAACGTATTCACGAAGGAGCACGGCATCAAGTACCTCCTCGCCTACGCGCCCTATACGCTCGAACCGGCGAGCGCCGACATGAAACAGCACGATTTCGCGGCGATGGTCATGTCCGAAGACCTCGCGCAGCTTGAGGCTATCCCTGGTCAGGGCTATCTTTTGCGTCCAGGCAGCGCGCTCGATATAACCGCCGAAGAGGCCATGAAGAATCTTGCCGCCACGCTCAACGAAACGATCACGCCCACGCAATCGACCACCGTGCTGCTCTACACCATGCCCGGTTCAGGCACGCAGATCTGCTCGCAGTTCGAAGAGCTTGCGCAGGTGATCGAACAGGTGAACCTGAAGGACAAAGTGGGCGTTTGCCTGGATGCAAGCGCGGTATGGGCAGCTGGCTACGACATCGTGAACGATCTCGATGGCGTGCTCGACCAGTTCGACAAAGCGATCGGCCTCGATAAGCTTTTGGCCGTGCACCTGAACGATTGCAAGGAAGCCTGCGGCGCTCATGCCGATCGTCACGCGCGCATCGGCGAAGGGGCGATCGGATTCGAGGCGCTCAGCGCGCTCACCAACCACCCAGCCCTCAAGGAAAAGCCGTTCTATCTGGAAGAACCGCTCGACACGCTATCGGTCTATAGCGAAGACATCCTTCGCTTCACGGAGGCGCATCAAGGGTAGTTCGTCACCTTTCTGCATCAGCGGAGAGGGTGAGGCAACGAGGTGACTCTTTGCCGACTAAATTCATTATTAATAAAACCCGAGCAAAGCAGCGACGCACGAAAGAACCTGCAGGATGCAGGTTC
>OGYY01003122.1_pt1 | contig 11045 bp, 8 predicted proteins | sample 1576671 | NCBI WGS metagenome assembly OGYY01 (sample SAMEA3541593, study PRJEB24748) | human gut metagenome | biome: human gut; feature: human-associated habitat; material: faeces | place: China | collected 2012 | reverse complement strand
CGGAGAGTTTGAAGGACCTGAGACGGAAAATGGGATGGCGGTGCTTAAAGGAAGTTGCAGGCCGTCCATCAGCTCAGTCTCTTCGCATTCTTCCAGAGTCAGCTCAATTTCCAGATGCGCGTGCGTGAAGGCACGGATGCGGGAAGTGAGATGATACTGCGTCAGAAACGGAAGAGAGCCAACGCGGAGCGGCTGGCGCGTGGTTTCCTGGAAGTGATGCATTTTTTGCAGCATCTGAAATAGCGATTATATCATTAAATGATAATAAACTAAAAAAAGATGCTGAAGAAGGAAATAAAAAAGCAAAATTAGTAGAGTCTTTATTAGATAATCAAGATCGTTTATTAAGTGCTATTTTAGTAGGAAACAACCTAGTAAATATCGGTGCTTCGTCACTTACAACAGCAACGATTATGGCTATTTTTGGAGATGGTGCACAAACAGTTGCAATCGCAACAGGTGTTGTAACATTGTGTATTTTGATTTTTGGTGAAATCACACCTAAATCTCTTGCTACTCAAAACGCTGATAAATTAGTTTTTGCTTTAGCACCATTTATTCGTTTTGTTTGTATAATTACTAAACCAGTTGTTTTTGTGTTGAATATTATTACAGGATTTATTATTAAACTTTTAGGTGGTAATCAAGAACATGGCCCTAGTTTAACTGAAGAAGAATTGAAAACAATTGTAACAGTTGGACATGAAGAAGGTGTTCTAGAAAAAGAAGAAAAAGAAATGATTCATAATGTTTTTGAATTTGGTGAAACTGAAATTAAAGAAATTATGACACCACGTATTCATGTAGAAAGTTTACCGGATGATTGCACATACGATGAATTAATGAATGTTTATCATGATGCACAATATTCAAGATATCCAATTCATGATGAGTCTTTTGATGAAATTATAGGTGTTTTAAATATGAAAGATTTGTTGTTTATCGATATTGATAAAGAACATTTTGATGTTAAAAAGTATATGAGAGAGACTTTTGTGGTCTATGAATTTAATCAAGTCAATGATGTTTTTGCTTCAATGAGAAAGGAACATGCAACACTTGCTATTGTATTAGATGAATATGGTGTTATGAGTGGAATTGTTACTTTTGAGGATATTGTTGAAGAAATCGTTGGTGAAATTGATGATGAATATGATGATACAAGTGATGATATTGTTAAAATCAATGATCATGAGTATTTAGTAGATGGTAGTTTAAATTTAAATGAGGTCAATGATGAAATTGATACTCATTTTGAATCGGAAGATTTTGAATCAATCGGTGGTCTTGTTTTAGGAGAGTTTAGTGGTGTTCCTAAAATAAAAGATAAAATTGAATTTCCAGGAGTTACAATTATTATCGAAAAGATGCATAAGAATCGAATTGAACTTCTTAGATTAATAATACATGAAATGAAAGAAGAGGAAGAAGGAGAGGAAAAACATCAATAAGATGCTTTTCCTTTTTTAAGGAGGCTATATGAAAACAACAGTTGAAATTAAAAAAATGGGAATCAATGGAGAAGGTATTGGTTACATTAATCGTAAAATTGTCTTTATTAAAGGGGCATTATTAAATGAAGAAGTAGAAATTGATGCCAAACAATACAATAATAAAAATTATTATTTTGGTGATTTAATTAGAGTCATTAAACCTTCACCAATGCGTGTTAAAAATCCATGTCGTGCGAATAAAGAATGTATGGGATGTAATTTATTACATTATGCTTACCCAGCACAATTAAAACATAAAAAAGATTTAATTAAAGAATCTTTAAAGAAGTATACAGAATTAGATCGTTCACAAATTAAGATTGATCAAATTATTGGGATGAATCAAAAAAATGGTTTCCTTACACAAGCCAATTTACCTATTGTAGATTTTAAAGGAAAAGTTACTTTTGGAATTTATCAAAGAGAAACAAAATATTTAACAGTGATGACAGGGTGTATGAAACAACATCCATTAATTAATCAAATATTATTACAATTAGAAGAAGTTTTTAATAATCATCAATGTAAAACATATAATGATAAATTTAGAACAGGTTTAAGATTTATTAAATTACGTGTTTTCCAAGATAAAGTACAAGTCATCATTATTACAGGGAAAGACGGTTTAAAAGATGAAGTGGTAAGTGATATTAAAAAATTAAAACAAGTCAATGGTTTATTTATGTCAATTAATACTTCTAAATATCAAGATTTTGAAAGTCAAGGTTATAAGAAGATTTTTGGAAATACGAAAGAAGAATTTATTTGTGATGGTAAAAAATATATTATGTCTGTTAAAACAACTTTACCAGATCATTTAGAATCTTTTGAAATTAGAAATAAGATTGTTAAAACAATGGTCAAAGGAAGTAAAAAGATTATTTCTATTAATTGTGAAAATGGTATTTTAGAAATGAATTTAGATCAAGAAGTTGTTGCTATTGATGAAAAGAAAGATAATATTGAAAGTGCTACTTATAATGCTAAATTGTTAGGAAAAGAAAATATTAAATTTGTTTATGGTCAACCAATTAAAAAAATGGTTACTTTTGCAAAAAAGAAAGTGTATGATACAGTGATTATTCAAGGAGTCAATGGGATTTCTAATGAATTAAAGGATACTTTAAGACTTGGAAAAGTACAAACAGTCATTTATATGAATTCTTCAATATCTATGCTTGCAAAAGATTTGCAAGAATTATCAAAATATTATAAAGTAGAAGAGATCAAAGCAGTAGATAGTCATATGTATCAATCATATGTGACATCAATTGCTAAACTTACAAAAAAATAGGAAGAAGGAATAAAAATGGAATACGATTATACACCAAGAGGTGTCTGTTCAAGAAATATCCATGTAGAAGTTGAAGATGGGATTGTTAAAAATGTTATCTTTACAGGTGGATGTTCAGGAAATACTCAAGGAGTTGCTGCACTAGCAAAGGGTATGAAAGTTGATGAAGTTATTGAACGTTTAAAAGACATCAAATGTGGAGCAAAACCAACAAGTTGTCCAGCACAGCTTGCAAAAAGTTTACAAGAGCATGCTAAATAAGTGCTCTTTTTTTGTTTCTTTCATAAAATAAAATGGTGGTGTTATGTTAATTAGAATCAAAAAAATGCAGTTTCTAGTAGGGATTTGTTTGATTTTGCAAATTATTTTGTCTTCGTTATTTTTACCTTTTCATTTTATAGCGATGTTTTTATCTATTGTCATTATCATTTGGCAAAGAAGATTTTGTGTTTTACAGATTCGTTATCATTACTATACAGTTATTTTATATATCTATAGGTTGTTTGTTATGCTTGTTTTAACGTATTCTTTTTTTGAAATGCTGTATTTATTTTTAACTTTATATGTTGGTTTGATTTTAATTTTATTATCTTTGAAAACATTTTTGTAATTCTTTTAATCAAGGATGATTTAGCGTATAATATGGAAAAAGGTGGTGGCAACATGATTGGTGAATTGAATATCTATAGTTGTTATAGTTTTCAAAATAGTACGATTTTGATTCAAGATTTATGTAAAAGAGCGAAAGAATTGCATATGGAAGCATTGGCTTTAACAGATATCAATAATATGTATGGTGCGATTGAATTTTCTAATGCTTGTCATCATTATGACATCAAACCTATTTTTGGAATGCAAGGGGATGTACTTATTGATCAAGAAGTTTATCCTTTTTTATTCTATGCAAAAGATCAAATTGGTTATCATGATTTAATGAAAATATGTAGTGATATTAATTTAAGTGAACATAAAGCGATTGAATTAGAAAGATTATTTTTATATCGTGAACATCTTTTTATTCTTTCTGGATGTAAAGAAGGAATTGTTGAAAGGCTTGTTTTAAAAGAGTTAGAATCTGAGGCTTTAAAATATATTGCATTGTTTAAAAAGATGTTTAAAGATAATTATTATATTTGTATTCAAGATCATCATTTAAAAATGCAATCATTTTTAAATGAACGTTTAAAAGCACTTGCCACTTTACAAGAAGTGAAGGTTTGTGCTTCGAATGAAGTACGTTATTTATATCCACAAGATGCTATAGCGGTTGATTTAATGCAAGCAAGTATCCATGGCGAAAAAATTGATCGAAATTATAAAGTACAAACAAATCAGATGTATTTAAAAGATGCTTATGAGATGTCTTTATTGTTTGATCGCGAAATTATAGAAAATACAAATGATTTGTTAAGAAGATGCAATGTCACTATTGAAACCAATCAAATGCATTTACCACACTATCCTTTACCTGAAAATGTGACGAGCCAAAATTATTTACAGCAACTTTGTATTGTTGGTTTAAAGAAAAGATTTAAAGGAAAAGAAGTTCCTAGAACTTATATAGAACGTTTAAAAAAAGAATTAAAAGTCATTGCTAAAATGGGCTTCAATGATTATTTTTTGATTGTTTTTGATTATGTAAGATTTGCGAAAACACATGATATTCAAGTCGGTCCAGGAAGAGGAAGTGCTGCTGGAAGTTTAGTGAGTTATGTTTTAGGAATCACGAATATTGATCCTTTAAAATATGATTTATTATTTGAACGTTTTTTAAATGAAGAGCGTGTTTCAATGCCTGATATTGATATTGATTTTCAAGATGATAAAAGAGATGAAGTTGTTAAATATGTTACAGAAAAGTATGGACAAGAACATGTTGGACAAATTGTTACTTTTGCTACCTATGGGCCTAAAGTTGCTTTAAGAGATTTAGGAAAAGTCGTTTCAGTTCCTTTACCTAAATTAGAAATGATGTCAAAGTATATTCCAACACAAGGAAAAAATCGAAAAACAGTAAAAGAAGTTTATGAATCTTCCTATGCTTTTGCAAGTATGGTCAATCAAGAAGAAATGTTACGAAAGATTTTACCAGCAATCTATCTTATAGAACGTTTACCACGTAATATTTCAATGCATGCTGCAGGGGTCGTTTTATCAGGAGATTGTTTAAATGAAGTGGTTCCTCTAACAAAAGGTCCTAATCAAAATGTATTGACACAGTATTCTAAAAATTATATTGAAAGTGTTGGTTTATTAAAAATGGATTTTTTAGGATTGAAGAATTTAACTGTAATTTCTGATATTTTAAAAAATATTGAAAAGTATGAAGGTGTTCATTTAAATTTAAATACGATTCCTTTAAATGATGAAAAAACATTTAAGATGTTATCAAATGGAGATACGTTAGGTGTTTTTCAATTAGAATCACCAGGGATGAAGAATTTATTTAGAAAATTAAAGCCAAGCAGTATTGAAGATATTGGAGCTGCCAATGCTTTATATAGACCAGGACCTATGTCACAAATTCCTCATTATATTGCTCGAAAATTTCATCAAGAAAAAGTGGAATACCCACATGATGATTTAAAAGATATTTTAAAATCAACGTATGGTATTATTATTTATCAAGAACAATTAATGCAAGTAGCACAAAAAATTGCTGGTTTTTCACTTGCTAAAGCAGATATATTAAGACAAGCAACTTCTAAAAAGACACTTGGGTTAATGGAATCAATGAAAGAGGAATTTATAAGTGGTGCTTTAAAAAATGGTTATGAAAAAAATCAGGCAGAATATATCTTTGGATTAATTGAAAAGTTTGCAGATTATGGCTTTAATAAAGCTCATGCAATTGCCTATGGTTTAATTGGTTATCAACTTGCGTATTTAAAAGCTAATTATCCCTTATCTTTTTATGGAGCAATTCTTTCTAATGAACAAAATAGTGATGTTCATAAAATGGAATATATTGCAGAAGCTAAAAAATATCAAATTAGAATTTTACCGCCATCCATTAATTATTCTGAACATTATTTTAAACAAGTAGAAGGTGATTTACGTTTTTCTTTATTAGCTATTAAAAATGTAGGACAGGCAGGTTATCTAGCAATTGTTGAAGAAAGACAAAAGAATGGCTTGTTTAAAGATATTTTTGATTTTGTTTCGCGAATGGAAGGAAAGAAAATCACGAGTTTAATGTTAGAAAGTTTAATTGATGCGGGTACTTTTGATGAATTTGGACTTAATCGTGCGACTTTAAAAGCTAATTTAGAAAAGATTACAGAGTATGCACATTTAAAAAATATGATTGGTATTGATGAACCACCTATTTTAGAAATTATTAAAGAAAATAAAATGGTGCGTTTAGAATTAGAAAAGAAAGCGTTAGGTGTGTATTTAACACAACATCCTTTAGCTTATATGAAACAAAAAATCAATCAACCAATTCTTGCAGTCGCAAATTTAAATGAGTATGTCTCAAAAAATGTGAGAGTATTATTATCTTTATTTAGGGTCAAAGTGATCGTTGATAAAAAAGGAAATGAAATGTGTTTTATTGAAGGATTTGATGAAACAGGAAATGTTGAGGGAGTCGTTTTTTCTTCAACGTATCAAAGATATAAGACATTATTAGAAAAAAATAAGATTGTATGTATTGAAGGAAAGATGAATTATCGAGATAAGCTTTCTTTAGTGGTACAAAATGTTAAAGAAGTAAATGAGGTATAAAATGGAAAAATTAGTTGTAATAGATGGGAATTTTTGGTTATTTAGTTGTTATTATGCAACAGCTGCTATGGGAAATTTAATGGTCAATAAAGATGGTGTACCAACCAATGCAGTTTATGGTTTTGCTAATAGGTTAGAAAGTTTATTGAAACAAAATCCTGAGTATATTGTGGTTGCTTTTGATGCAAAAGGGAAGACTTTTAGAAGTGAGCTATTGGAAGAATATAAAGGGACAAGAAAGCCAACACCGAATGAACTTGTTTGTCAGTTTTCAATGGTTAGAGAATATTTAGAAGCCCATCATATTCCTTATATTGAAAAAGAAGGATATGAAGGTGATGATATTATTGGAACGATTTCTAAAAAAGCGTCAAGTCAAGGCATGGAAGTAGCTGTTTATACAAATGATAAAGATATGATGCAGTTGATCGATTCAAATGTTAAACAATACAAAAAGCCTCAAAAGACCAATGATTATGAAGTTATTACAGTTGAAAGTTTTAAAGAAAAATATAATTTAGAACCTGATCAAATGAGAGATCTTTTAGGTCTTATGGGAGACAGTGCTGATAATATTCCAGGAATTCCAGGAATTGGTGAAAAAACGGCTTTGAAGTTATTAAATCAATATGGGACAATAGAAAATCTAAAGGAACATATGGATGAATTAAAAGGTAAAATGGGTGAGAAAGTTAGAACGAATATTGAATTGGGCCTTTTATCTAAAAAGATTGCCACAATTATAACAGATGCACCTGTTGAATTAGATTTAGATGCTTGGAAATATGAAGGACAAGAATATAATGATGATCTTGCAGAGTTTTACAGACGTTATGATATGAACTCTTTACTTAAAAGAATGTCTCTTTCTACAGAAACAAAGCAAAGTAAACCTTTAGAATATAAAATTGTTGAAACTTTACCAAATATTAAAAAGAATACAGCTTTAATTGCAGGAGTCTATGATACGAATTATCATAAATCGGCTATTTTGGGATTTGGTCTTTATAATAAAGATGAAGCCTATTATATTACTTTAGAAAATGCTATGCATGATGAAAACTTTAAGTCTTTCTTAAAAGATGAAAAGATTGAAAAATATGGTTATGATATAAAAAAATGTATCAATGCTTGTCGTTGGCATGGATTAGAAGTTAAAGGGTATACTTTTGATTTACAGCTTGCTTCTTATATTTTAAATCCTTCTTTAAAAGATGAAATTAAAATCGTTTGTGATTATTATCAATATTTTGATTTACAATTTGATGAGGAAGTTTTTGGAAAAGGTGCTAAAAAACATGTTCCTGAAGAAGATGTCTTATCGAAACATTATGTTTTACAAGCTAAAGCAATTTATGAATTAAAAAATGAAGCAGAACAAAGATTGAAAAAAGATCAACAATTTGATTTATACAAAAATGTTGAAATGCCTGTAGCGTATATTTTAGCGGATATGGAATTTCAAGGAGCTAAAATGGATAAAGATGTTTTAAAACAATTAGGAGATACTTTTAAAGGACAAATTGATCAATTAGAAAAAGAAATTTATTTATTGGCACATAAAGAATTTAATATTTCATCTCCTAAACAATTAGGAGAAGTTCTTTTTGAGGATTTAGGATTACCTAATGGTAAGAAAACAAAAACAGGTTATTCCACATCAGTAGATGTTTTAAATAAATTAAAAAATGTTCATCCAATTATTGATAAAGTTCTAAATTATCGTACATTAAGTAAACTTTATTCAACTTATATTATTGGGTTACAAGAACAAATCTTTATTGATGGAAAGACACATACTATTTATAATCAAGCTTTAACTCAAACAGGACGTTTATCATCAACAGATCCTAACTTACAAAATATACCAGTCAAAACAGAAGAAGGAAAACTTATTAGAAAAGCGTTTGTTCCTGAATATGATTATTTAATATCTTTTGATTATTCGCAAATTGAATTACGTGTACTTGCTCATCTAGCCAATGTCACAAGTTTAATAGATGCCTTTAATCATGATAAAGATATTCATCGTCATACCGCAAGTGTTGTTTTTGGTGTAAGTGAAGAAGAGGTTACATCAACAATGAGACGAAATGCAAAAGCTGTTAACTTTGGAATTATTTATGGAATGTCTGATTATGGTTTGGCTGAACAATTAGGTGTCACTGTTAAAGAAGCTAAATCATTTATTGAAAAATATTTTGAAAAATATGCTGAGATTAAAGACTATATGAATAAAAGCATTGCTTTTGGAAAAGAAAATGGTTATGTTTCAACTGTCTTAAATAGAAAAAGATATATTCCAGAAATCAATGAAAAGAATTATATGAGACAAGAATTTGGAAAAAGATTAGCGATGAATTCTCCAATTCAAGGATCAGCCGCTGATATTATCAAGCTTGCAATGATCAAAGTGGATCAATTATTAAAAGAAAATCATATGAAATCAAAAATGATTTTACAAGTACACGATGAGTTGATTTTTGATGTTTATCAAGATGAATTGGATAAAATGATGAAACTTGTAAAAGAAGGAATGGAAAGTGCTTATCAAATGAAAGTGGAATTAAAATCGGAAGGAACTTACGCTAAAAATTGGTATGAGTTAAAGTAGGTGAAAAAATGCCAGAATTACCAGAAGTTGAAACGGTTCGACGAACATTAGAAAATTTTATTTTAAATAAAAAAATTGAAGATATAAAAATTTTATATCCTAAAATCATTGATGATGATCAAGAAGAATTTGTACAAACTTTAAAAAATAAGACTTTTACAGAGATTGATCGTGTAGGGAAATATTTGATTTTTAAATTGGAGGATGTTGCCTTTATTTCTCATCTTAGAATGGAAGGAAAGTATCAAATATGTAAAAAAGGGGATATACTTTCTAAACATGACCATGTTATCTTTGTATTAGATGAGGGTATGGAGTTAAGATATAATGATGTTAGAAAGTTTGGAAGAATGAAGTTGGTGGATCATGATGATTATAAAAATCAACTGCCTTTAAGTAAATTAGGCCCTGAACCTTTTGAAATAGATTACTTAGAGCTTTATCAAAAGCTTAAAAAGAAAAATAAAGCGATTAAAACAGTTCTTCTAGATCAAAGTATTATGACAGGGATAGGAAATATTTATGCAAATGAAATTTGTTATCAAATGCATTTAAATCCTTATACTAAAGCCAATGTTTTAAGTAAAAAGAGAGTTAAAGAATTAGTGGATGTTGCTTGTGAGATTTTAAATATGGCTATTTTACAAGGTGGAACGACAATTCATTCTTTTAGTGCTAATGGAATTGATGGTTTGTTTCAAGTGCAATTAAAAGTGCATATGCAAAAGCATTGTCCATTAGGACATGAGATAAAAAAAGTAATGATTAATGAAAGAGGAACATATTATTGTCCAATATGTCAAAAGGCAAAACGATGAAAGTATACGGAATAACAGGAAGTATTGCATGTGGGAAATCGACAGTCACACATTATTTAATAGAAAGAGGTTATCTTGTTGTTGATGCGGATTTGATTTCAAGAAATGCTCTAACAATTGATCAAGAATGTATTTTGAAGGTTCAAGAGTTATTTGGATGTGTTAAAGATGGAATTGTTGATCGAAAGGCATTAGGAAGAATTGTTTTTCATGATAAAAATGCTAAAAAACAGTTAGAGGCTATTATACATCCTTATGTGATTTTAAAAATGAAGGAAGAAATTGAAAAAAATAAAGAGAGAGATTGTATCTTTTTAGATATTCCTTTATTATATGAGTCTCATTTAGAATATTTGTGTGATGAAATTATTGTTGTTTATTTAGATGAACAAAGACAAGTTCAAAGATTGATGGCAAGAGATCATATTGATGAAAGTTATGCTTATACAATTATCAATAACCAAATTTCTTCTTTAAAGAAAAGAGAAATGGCCGATATTGTTTTTGATAACAATCAAGGAATAGAAGAGTTATATAAACAAATTGATGAATTTATAGAAAGGATCAGTCATGAAGAAATTATTAACGAGTGATGTTTATCAAGTAAGAAGTAGTTATATGCTTGATTTAACTGGTTATAAAACAGTTTTACAACTTTATCAACCATTGATTGGGATGGAAGCTACTGCTCTTTATCTAACACTCAATAGTGAATTGGATCAAATGACACTTACAAAAAGTCCTTCTTTGATTTCTAGATTATGTAAATTATCAGGATTTTCATTAAATTCTTTACAGGAATCTTTTGATAAGTTAGAAGCTGTAGGACTTGTATGTTCATATGTTAAACAAACGAATGATAATCGTTATCTTTTTGATTTGAAAATGCCGTTATCACCTCAAGAATTTATTAATCATCAAATTCTTGATCGTTTATTGAAAGATAGATTGAAAGATGAATATGAAAAAACAATAGCGATTTTTCAAACGTATAATGTTAATTTAAATGATTATCAAGAAATGACAGCATCGTTTACAGATGTTTTTGAAATTCATCATCATGAAAAAAATATATTAAAAGAAAATATGTGATGAGA
>OGYY01003116.1_pt1 | contig 11064 bp, 9 predicted proteins | sample 1576671 | NCBI WGS metagenome assembly OGYY01 (sample SAMEA3541593, study PRJEB24748) | human gut metagenome | biome: human gut; feature: human-associated habitat; material: faeces | place: China | collected 2012 | reverse complement strand
ACATTTTATCAGGAATTACAATTGAGTTCGACCGGCTCCAAACAGCTGATCAGAAGCACCACAGATCCCAAAGAGAAAAGACGGCACATTTTAATCTATAATTTTAAAGTGTATCTGGTTATGGCTTTTTGTGTAGCAGTGGTGAGCATGTACAGTAAGCTTACAGGGAGCAGCAACAGTGTAGTTGGTGTTACTGTTCTGTTGGCAGTGCTTGTGCTGCGGCAGGCAGATTTCGGGATCAGGACAACACATGGACTGCTTTCCATTGCAGGGATCTTCGGTATTCTTATGGCAGGACCCCGTCTGGCAAATATGGCATCTCCGTTAGCTGCATTTGCAGTGAATGTAGTGTGTATTTTGTTGCTGATGATACTGGGCTGTCACAATGTGATCATGTACAATCATTCCACCTTTGTTTTGGGATATTTGTTACTTTTGGGATATGACGTGACAGGAAAGGAATACACCTTCCGTGTGATCGGTCTGTTGGTGGGAATGGTGATCTGTATGATCGTCTTCTATAAGAACCAGAGAAACAGAGCCTATCGAAGAACCTTCCTGGACCTGTTCCGGGAATTTGATCTTAAGTCAGCGAGAAGCAGATGGTATGTGAAACTGACACTGATCGTATCCAGCGCAATGCTGTTTATGAATCTTCTGGGACTTCCCAGAGCAATGTGGGCAGGAATCGCCTGTATGTCCGTATGCCTGCCTTTTACAGAGGACTGTGTCCCAAGGTCTGTGAGCAGAGGAATGTTTAATGTTGTGGGATGCCTGTTGTTTATTGTGCTGTATCTGGTACTTCCTGAATCCATGTATCCGTACATAGGAATGATCGGAGGAATCGGAGTTGGATATTCAGCAGGATATCCGTGGCAGACTGCATTTAATACTTTTGGAGCCTTATCTATTGCAGCAGGGATCTTCGGAATGCCGGCAGCAGTAGCGCTTCGTATAGGCGCCAATGTACTGGGAGCAGCTTATACGGTAATCTGCAATAAAGTGACAGATAAAGTAGCAGAGTATATAGGCACAAATAAATGTGCAGAAAATCTTTCATGACTGAAACTGCGGAGCAGTTATCCGGTTATAAGCAAGTAAAAAAAGCGGACGATTTTATCTGTCTGATATGTGTTCTGGGAACAGAGTGAATATTAACGTATAATGACAGAGGGAGAGAGAAAGAATATGAAACAGGATACCCTGGAAGGCAGGGCGAAAACGAAAAATGGTGTAAAACGATTATGCTTTTCCGCAGTATGTATTTTACTGGAAGCAGCTTTTATCATTGCTATGATCACAAAGCTGAATCAATATGCGGAGATTATCAATCTGATGACAAGGCTTCTTGCAGGTGTACTGGTTCTTAAGCTGTATGCGTCAGACCAGACTTCATCTATGAAAATGCCCTGGGTTATTTTGATCCTTGTATTCCCTATCTTGGGAGTGGGATTGTACTTACTGATTGGTCTCAATGGCGGTACCCGTAAAATGCGGGAGCGTTATGACCAGATCGACAGGGAACTTCTGCCGTTGCTTCCCAATGACAGTGAGTGCAGGGAAACGCTTGGCAGGAAAATCCCGAAGGCAGGCAATATTTCTGATTATATACAGAAAAATGCCTCCTATCCGGTCTATCAGAATACAGATGTTATTTATTATGATGAGGCAGTCAAAGGGCTGGAGGCTCAGCTGGCAGATCTGGCAAAGGCAGAGAAATTCATTTTTATGGAATATCATGCCATTGAGGATGCACAGGCCTGGCATAAAATCCAGAGAGTTCTGGAAGACCGCGTAAAGGCAGGCGTAGAAGTCAGAGTGTTTTATGACGACATGGGTTCCATTGGGTTTATCAATACAGACTTTATTAAGAAAATGGAAAATGTGGGAATCCACTGCAGAGTATTCAATCCCTTTACTCCGGGTCTGAATGTGTTTCTGAATAACCGGGATCATCGCAAGATCACAGTGATTGATGGAAAAGTAGGATTTACCGGAGGGTACAACCTTGCTAATGAGTATTTTAATTTCACACATCCTTATGGACAGTGGAAGGATACAGGCATCCGTCTGGAAGGCGAGGCTGTCCATTCTTTGACAGTGACATTCCTGGAGATGTGGAATGCTGTCAGCGACAAAGATAAAAATGACAGTGATTTTAACAAATTTCTGCTCAGTACAGATTATCAGGCAAAGCAGACGGGCTTTATCCAGCCCTATGCAGACAGCCCTATGGATAATGAGCAGGTAGGCGAAGAAGTGTATATCAGTATGGCGAACAAAGCGGAAAAATACTGCTGGTTTATGACTCCATATCTGATCATCACAGATGAAATGACACATGCCCTGTGCCTGGCTGCTAAGCGAGGGGTAGATGTAAGGATCATTACACCTGGTATTCCGGATAAAAAAATGATCTATAATATTACCCGTTCCTTCTACCATGGACTGGTGAAACATGGGGTGCGTATCTACGAGTGGACGCCTGGCTTCTGTCATGCAAAGATGAGTGTGGCAGATGACTGTATGGCAACCTGCGGAACCATAAATCTGGATTACAGAAGTTTGTATCATCATTTTGAAAACGGCTGCTTTATGGCAGACTGTCAGGCAGTTCTGGATATCCGAAATGATCTTGCAGCAACCATGGATGAATGCCGTGAAGTGACAGAACAGTACAGTACCGGACGCAGCGCGTATCTGCGCCTGGGACAGCTGTTTATGAGGTTATTTGCGGGACTATTATAACGTTACTGTTTACTCCATAACACTTGGAAAAAAGCAGAATATCGTGTACAATGGAATGGGTAATAGCAAAACTATTAAAATATGGGAGGTATTTTAACTATGGATCTTTCAATCTTAGTAAAAATGTCAAATACTTATGGAAGCAACCCTGCCTATGTTCTTGCAGGCGGTGGCAATACTTCTGTAAAAGACGACACTACATTGTATGTAAAAGGCTCTGGTACACAGCTTGCCACAATCAAGGCAGAGGAATTTGTGGAAATGAGCAGAACACGTTTGAATGAAATCATGAAGACAGATTATCCTGAAGATGATGTCAAACGTGAATCACTGTATCTTGCAGATGTTATGGCTGCAGTAACAGATGCTGACAAAACAAAACGTCCAAGTGTAGAAGCACTGCTTCATAACTTATTTGCCTATACTTATGTACTGCATGTTCATCCTACACTTGTCAATGGACTGACCTGCGGAAAAGGGGCAAAGGAACTCAGTGAACAGCTTCTTGGAAAAGATGTACTCTGGATTGATATCTGCAAACCCGGATATACACTTGCGCGTATCTGCTATGAGAAAATGAATGCTTATAAAGAAGAATTTGGAAAAGATGTTCAGGTTCTTCTGCTTCAGAATCACGGTATTTTCGTAGCTGCAAATACCGTAGAAGAGATTGGTGTTTTATTTGATGGCGTAATCTCCACCCTTGAAAAACAGGTAAAACGAACAGCTGACATCAGTGATGCTGTTACCCCGGCAAAAGAAGCTGCTGCCCAGAAGCTTTCCAAGCTGCTCGGACATGCTGTAGAGGTTGTACCGGCTGCTGAAGCAGATAATTTTGTAAAAAATAAAGAAGCTGCCGCACCGCTTCTGAAACCATTCACCCCTGATCACATTGTATATTGCGGTCCATATCCGTTATTTGTTGAAAACATTGATCAGGCAAAAGAAGCACTGGCTGCATTTATGGCTGAAAATGATAAAGAACCAAGACTGATCCTGGTTCAGGGCGTTGGTGCATTTATTATGGAGGATGACAAGGGGAAAGCTGCCAAGGCTCAGCTTCTTGCTAAGGATGCCATCAAGCTTGCTGTCTATGCAGAAAGCTTCGGCGGTCCGCTTCAGATGACAGATGAGATCACTTATTTCATTACCCATTGGGAAGCAGAAGCTTACCGCAGTAAGAAATAAAGAAAAGAAAAAGATTCTGGTAAAAACAGGATGTTACAATCTTGTTTTTACACAGAATCTTTTTTTGCAAATTATATGCCATAATTTGTGTGATTTTCTATAGTGTTCTCAGCCTCTTACTGTGGCAGAACCCCATCTGCTGCTTCAATATACGGATTATCGATCTCATCAAAGGCGCCCTCGTCAACCTTGGCTGCATAAGCCGGGTCGATTGGCATTTTGCCAAGAACCGGAACATTCAGGGATGCGGCAATCTCGTCAATGTGGCTTTCGCCAAATACTTTCAGTTCTTTGCCGCAGTCTGGACATTTCACATAGCTGTAGTTCTCTACAAGGCCCAGAACCGGCACCTTCATCATTCCAGCCATATTGTATGCCTTCTTCACGATCATGCTTACAAGATCCTGTGGAGAGGTTACAATCACGATTCCCTGAATCGGAAGGGACTGGAATACAGTCAGAGGAACGTCTCCTGTTCCTGGCGGCATATCTACGAACAGGTAATCTACATCCCCCCAGATAACATCTGTCCAGAACTGTTTTACCATGTTGCCAAGGATCGGTCCACGCCAGATTACCGGAGTGTCCTCAGTTGGAAGAAGCAGGTTAATGGACATAACCTTGATTCCGTTTTTGGTCTCCATAGGGAAAATACCGCTGTCGTTTGCCTGGGCAGCACCTTTCAGGCCGTACATTTTCGGAATGGATGGTCCGGTAATGTCTGCGTCAAGGATTCCTACTTTATAGCCTTTCTTTGCCATTCTGTTTGCAAGAGATGCTGTCACAAAGGATTTTCCAACGCCGCCTTTACCACTTACAATACCGATCACATGCTTTACATTTGACATTGCATTCATTGCTGCCTGCATGCTCTGCGGATTTTTCTTGCTGGCACAGCCTTCACAGCTTGATTTGTCGCAAGTCTTGCTGTCACATTCTTTTGCCATTTTTATCTATCTCCTTTTTCCTTATTTATTTCATAAACCTGTCAATTGCACGTTCCAGTTCCTTGATGGCGTCCTTGTCTCCATGCTCTACCGCATCCACAATACAGTGTTCAATGTGATCCTGTAAAATAATCTTGCCTGTATTATTAATAGCAGATTTCACTGCGGAAAGCTGGATCAGCACTTCGCTGCAGTCCCGGCCGTCTTCCACCATACGTTTGATGGATTCCAGGTGCCCGATTGCACGGGAAAGCCGGTTCAGTACAGCCTTGGTCTGTGCATGACTGTGGTGATGTCCGTGTTCTCCATGGGAATGCATGACAGTAGTGCCATCTTCCAGAACATGGGTATGCATATGCTCTTCCTCGCCTTCATGCAGGTGGTTCTCTAACTGTTCTTCTATCATGTCATCCTCCTGTATTTGCCAACCATTTCGCATATCCAACAGTGTTCTGTGGATGGTTTCTGACTGGTGTAATTCTTTTGAAGCACGTCCGTTTATTATAACATACTTCCCTTAAATATGCACTATTTCTGATGATTGTATTAAAAAATATGCCTTAGAGCCTGTTTGAAAAATCATTCCCGCAATCTGCACGCCCCACTTTGCGGTATATTTTGTCCAAATTCGGTTGCCGTAGCCCGCTACGACGCCCTCATCCGGACAAAATCTCCCATAAATTGTGACGCACATCTTGCGAAAAGCATTTTTCAAACACGCTCTAGGAGAGTGCTATGAAAAAGAGAAAAAAAAGAATCACAGTTCCGGTTATTATGCAGATGGAAACCCTGGAATGTGGTGCAGCAAGCCTTGCTATGATTCTTGCGTATCACGGCAAGTGGTTACCGCTTGAACAAGTTCGTAGTGATTGTGGAGTATCAAGAGATGGAAGCAAAGCTTCCAGTATTGCAAAAGCTGGAAGAAGTTATGGGCTGGAGGTAAAAGCGCATCGATATGGGGTAGACGAAGTAAAAGAGAATGTTACTTATCCTGCAATTATCCATTGGAACTTTAATCATTTTGTTGTGTTATGCGGTTTTACCAAAAATGCAGCTGTAATTAATGATCCTGCACGTGGAACGATCAAGGTAACAATGGAAGAATTTGATCATTCTTTTACAGGAGTATGTATTGAGTTCACACCAGGAGAAAACTTTGAGAAGGGTGGAAAGCCGGAAAGTGTATTTAAGTTTTTGAAGGATAGACTGGCCAATACAACGGCTTCTGTGATTTTTGTAATGATTACGGCTGTCCTTGTTGCTTTTGTAGGCTTGGTTACTCCCGTGTTTGCCAGAATATTTACGGATCAGATTTTGCCCGGACATAATATGCATTGGCTTGAAATGCTTCTGGTGGCAATGCTTTTCACTGCTATATTCCGAATGATTGTTGGTTTTCTTAATGAGATATATCTTTACAGAATTAAAGGAAAGCTTGCTATTGTATCAAATGCCTCATTTATGTGGCATATGCTTCATCTGCCCATGGATTTTTATGCACAACGAATGGTGGGAGACCTTGCTGGCAGACAAAAACTGAATGATCAGATTGCAGAGACTTTGATCGCAAAAATAGCTCCGGTATTTATCCAGATTATACTGTTGTTTTTCTATTTTATAATCATGATACGTTACAGTGTGGTTTTGACTTTTGTAGGTTGTATTGCGATTGTGTTAAATCTGCTTGCGTCTCAGATCGCATCACATATGCGGGTGGAAACTACCAGAGTTCGTATGAGGGATGAAAGTAAAGTGGATTCTGCAACTATGTCAGGAATTGATATGATAGAGAGTATTAAAAGCTCAGGTGCAGAAAATGGGTTCTTTGAAAGATGGGCTGGATTTCAGGCTTCAGCAAATATCCAGACAGTAAAGCAGTTAAGAAATGATAGCTTCTTTCTGAGCATTCCGGTTTTGCTTCAGGAATTGTCGAATGCGGTAATTCTTACCATTGGTGTGTGGCTGATCATGAAAGGAAAATTTAGTGTTGGTATGCTTGTGGCATTTCAGAGTTTGCTTCAGCAATTTATGATGCCTGTGGAAAGCCTGCTTGATATTGGACAAAGTATTCAGGAAACACGTACTTCTATGGAACGTGTACAGGATGTTATGAAATATGCTTCTGACAACAGTTATGTAAAGACGTTTTCAGAGGATGATATTACTGAATTTGAGAAGCTGAAAGGAACAATAGAACTTCGGCATGTGACTTTTGGATACTCGAAATTGGAGGAGCCGCTTCTGAAAGACTTTAATCTGATCATTCATCCCGGAGATAAAGTTGCTTTTGTAGGACCATCTGGCTGCGGAAAGTCTACGATTGCAAAGCTGATTTCGGGGCTCTATGAACCGTGGGAGGGAGAAATCCTTTACGATGGAAAAAAGATAACTGAGATACCAAGAGAGTCGTTTTTAGGTTCGCTATCTGTTGTTGATCAGGAGATCACATTATTTGAGGATAGTATTTCGGAAAATATCAAAATGTGGGATAAGAGCATTACGGATTACGAAGTGATCCTTGCGTCTCGGGATGCCCAGATCTATCAGGATATTATGGCGCGTCCGGGAGGGTATGAACACAAGATTGATGCAGGAGGCCGCAATTTTAGTGGTGGACAGCGCCAGCGTTTTGAGATTGCAAGAGTTTTGGCAGGAGACCCTACAATCGTGATCTTAGATGAGGCAACGTCAGCCCTGGATGCTAAAACAGAATATGAAGTCACCAAGGCGATCAAAAACCGTGGAATTACTACGATAGTAGTTGCACATCGTCTTTCTACGATCAGGGACTGTAATGAAATTATTGTGTTAGAGCATGGTCAGATAAAAGAGAGAGGCACTCACGAGGAATTATATAAGCTGGGCGGAATGTATTCCCAATTGGTTACAATGGAATAAGAGGTTTAATATGGGGTGGTTTGACAGTCAAATTAGAGAAAGAATTTCAAATAATAAACAACAGCTTCAAAAGGCATACTGGAATCTGGCATCAGTTGTTATGAAGGAGACCAATGAGACCTTTGCAGACACCCGGAGCACTGGAAATCAGAATGCATTGACGCAGATTTGTCGTTATTTCCATCTTGAAGTTAATACTGTGCCGGACAATATTGTGGATTTGGAAGAACAGATGGAATATCTGTTTCGTCCAAGCGGGATCATGAGAAGACGTATTAAATTGGCAGGCGAATGGTGGAAAGATTGTTATGGACCAATCCTGGCAGAAAGAAAAGATGGACAGATGATAGCCCTCCTTCAGGGAAAAGGAGATCATTATTATTATCAGGATATAAAAGGAAAATCAAAGAATCGTGTTGATTCGCAGACAGCAAAAGAGCTCTGCGAAGAAGCGGTTTGTTTTTACCGTCCGCTTCCGCAAAGGGAATTGACACAAAAAGACCTGTTTAAATTTATACTGAAATCGTTCACAAGTCAGGATAAAGTTTATATGATAGTTACGGGATTAGCAATTATGCTGTTAGGTCTGATCGTTCCAATGGCGACTACTTTTCTGCTGGAGAATATACTGCCATCAGGTCAGGCGATTATGGTTGGTTCTATTGCCGTCCTTTTAGCGGGAACTGCTGTTTCAAAATTTCTTTTTTCTGTTGTAAAAGAGATGATGAGGGGACGTGTAGAGCAGAAAATGAAAGTTGAGCTCCAAAGTGCTGTGTTTGCAAGAATCCTGAATTTACCGGTTCAGTTTTTTAAAGAGTATTCAGCAGGTGAATTGTCTGAGAGGGTGATGGCTCTCACAGAATTGTGTACCATTTTTGGCGAAATATTATTGGGATTTGGTATGACGGCATTGTTTTCCTCGGTATATCTTATACAGATTTTAAGTATTGCTCCTGTTATGTTTTTGCCGGCTCTGGCAGTTCTTTTCGTTCAGCTTCTTATTGCGGGAGTCAGTGTTTATGGGCGGTTGACTGTAATGACAATGGAACTTGAAGCATCCACAAAAGTACAGGGTATTGTATATGAGATCTTTTCGGGAATTCAGAAAATCAAACTTGCAGGATGTGAGGAGCGTGCATTTGCAAAATGGGCAGAAAAATATCAGATGGAGGCTAAGGCCAGGTATAATCCGCCGTTTGCGTTCAAAGTTCAAAATGCATTGTCACCGGTTGTCACGATATTAGGAAGCATGTTGTTATTCGCTGTTGCGGCGAACAAATCATTAAGTGTTCCTCAGTACGCGGCATTTAATACATCTTTTGGAATGGTGAGCGGAGCAATTTTGGAATTGACTTCAGTAGCAGCTATGATATCAGCTCTTCGTCCGATCATGGATCTTGCAGAACCGATACTGAAAGCAAAGCCGGAAGTATGTGAAGAGCGTCAAATTGTAAAAAAGGTTAAAGGAAGCATTGAGTTAAATAATATATCTTTCCGCTATACTGATGATGGACCGTGGATCATTGACCATTTGAATCTTAAAATTCCCAGAGGTCAGTATCTTGCGATAGTCGGGACAACCGGCTGTGGAAAAACAACGTTAATGCGATTAATGATGGGATTTGAAACACCGAAATCCGGAGCTGTATATTATGATGGGAAGGATATTCAGAAGTTAGATCAAAAATCTTTGCGTCAGCAGATTGGTGTTGTGATGCAAAACGGAAAACTCTTTAATGGTGATATTTTTTCTAATATTACGATTTCAGCACCGCAGCTTGGATTAAAGGAGGCTTGGGAGGCAGCGGAGATGGCTGGTGTAGCAGATGATATACGCAATATGCCGATGGGGATGCATACGATATTAAGTGAAGGTTCCGGTGGAATATCGGGAGGGCAGAGACAACGTTTGATGATTGCGCGTGCAATTGTTACAAAACCGAAAGTGCTTTTGTTTGACGAGGCAACCTCTGCACTTGATAACATTACACAGAAACATGTTTCTGATTCTTTGAAAAACTTAAAAAGTACAAGAATTGTGATTGCACATCGATTGTCCACAATCAAAGAATGTGATCGGATTATCGTTTTGGATAAAGGGCACATTATTGAAGATGGCACCTACCAGTCTTTGAGTAAAGCAGGAGGTTTCTTTTCTGAATTGGTTGAAAGGCAAAAAAACTAAGGTTTCTATACCTGTATAATCGTGCAGAAAAAACAGTATTGTAAGGAGATATTAATCATGCGGTCTAAGGGGGGATTTTCTTCCCTACTCAGTTACATATATCAGTTCATTATAAAAAGCTTAGATTTTTGTCTTGACAACTGAACCACTATACACTCCGTACCCAGTAACGGGAAAGATACATAAATAGTCAAAAAGTACGTATACTATCTTCCATGTAGAAAGTAAATTTTTATACAGGAGGACAGACATGGACAACAGCACAAAGAAACTATTAGAAGAATGCAGTGTCGGATGCAAGATGGGAATTGAGAGCATGGAACAGGTACAGCATCATGTGACAGATGCCAAAATCGCAGCAACGATTGAAAAATCCTGTTCAAAACACAAGGAACTGGAAGAGGAAATTTCCAAAATACTTCTTCGCGCAGGCCAGCCGGAGAAAGAACCGGGTGTTATGGTATCCACATTTTCGTGGATGACGACAGGTGTAAAAATGATGACCGGAGAAGATGAGAATAAACAGGCGGTTAAGATCATCATGAATGGCTGCAACATGGGAACCCAGTCTATCACAGAAGCCATGCACCAATGCAAAGATGCGTCGTCCGAAAGTATTTCCATTGCAAAGAAGCTTATTGGAATGGAAGAGAATCTGCGGGATGATATGCAGAAATATTTGTAAGCTGAGAACCTGCATTTTCCTTCCGTAGTGTGTAAAAGGAAGGTATGCCCGACAACCAGCAAGAAGAAATTTGCAAAGAAATGTAAAGAGGTTCACAGGCTGATAGGCAGCATGCGGACTTTGAGAGTAAAAGAAATCATTTCCAAGCTTAATGAGATACTGACTGGTTATTTCCATTACTATGGCATCACTGACAATTCAGAGAGAATCACAGCATTTCGTTATAATGTTATGAAAAGCCTTTTCTACTGGCTGAACAGAAGAAGCCAGAAGAAAAGCTACAACTGGGTAGAGTTTCTGAATATGATTGATAACAGTTACCCGTTAGTAAGAGCAAGAATATATGTCAGTGTATACGATTGATAAATGTGAACGATTCGTTTCGCAAAGAGCCGGATGCGGGAAAGCCGCAA
>OGYY01003108.1_pt1 | contig 11086 bp, 7 predicted proteins | sample 1576671 | NCBI WGS metagenome assembly OGYY01 (sample SAMEA3541593, study PRJEB24748) | human gut metagenome | biome: human gut; feature: human-associated habitat; material: faeces | place: China | collected 2012 | reverse complement strand
ATTAAAGACGCGGCTTCTTGCGCAGGCTCCGGTCGCGCTGCCGCGGCTGCCGCTTGGAAAGAACGCAAAAAATCCCCTGCCGGGGACAGATTTTCTGTCTCCCCGGCAGGGGATTTCGCTTTTCAGGACTTCTGCTCTGCCTTGTCCAGATACATCAGATAATCCGCCTTGCGGATAGCCTCTGTGATCGGATGCACGCCGCAGATGCCGCCGATGCTGACCGAAAGCTGGACATCCGCGAACTCCGACATGCGGATGCCGCGCACGACCTGCTGGATCTGCTTTTTCTTGTCGAGGAAAGCCTCCTCGGTCATGCGCGGAAACAGCAGCAGGAACTCGTCGCCGCCGTAGCGGATCAGAATATCGGTCTTGCGAATGCAGGAGTGCACCGCGTTTGCAATGTCGCGCAGTGCCGCATCGCCTGCGGCGTGGCCGCAGCGGTCGTTGATGAGCTTGAAGTTGTTCACATCGATCAGCGCCACGCCCTCCATGCCCTCAAGGTGGGTGCGGTAGGTTTCAAAATAACGGCGCGAATAGACGTTGGTCAGCGGGTCGAGGAACAGCTGCATATCCTCGCCGCGCGTGCGGTCAAGCAGAAAACGCGAGCCGTTTGCGTCAATCCAGCGGCCCTCGTTGAGCCGCGAGACCAGCTCGAGCACGCAGGGCGTGCCGTTGATCGTAATATACTTGGCGATGACGAAATACATCTCATTTCGTGTAAATTCGAGCTTGTTGAGCGTAGTATGCTCAGCAAACGCCCGTGCGGAGATGCAGTTGGCGCAGCCCGCATCGTTATCCCAGAACGCGGCGCAGCGCTCGCCTGTGCGGTGCAGAATGCCGTCCGCATCGAGATCGAGCACGGCGTATTTCGTCGGGTCAACCAGACGGACGACATCAAAGACCGTGCTCAGACGTTGGATATCGTTGGTGATCGACGGCTCGTCCGTCGCGCTTTTGCCTGTGCAGCGGAAGGGCGCATAGCCGCCCTGCACCTTCTGTGCATCAGTCAGACAGCCGATCACGCCGACATAGTGACCGGGGGAGAACGGCGACCAGAGCGTGTGCATCCGGATATTGTGCCAGTGCTGCTTGCGCCCGACCGGCAGAAGCAGGCTGAGCGAAAGCTCGTTGTTCTCGGGCGTTGTGGCCCTGAGAGCGGCTCTGAGCCGCGCAATATCGGCCGGCCGCAGCAGTCGGAGGCTGTCCGTTTCATGCACGTCCAGTATCGTGCACTGCTGCTGACGCGGACGGCTCCGGTCGGCTATTATGATGGTACCGGCAGGAACGTCATACTCAAACTGCACATCGCCGCAGCAGGAGACAAAGAAATCCAGCTTTTCCTTGACATAATTCAGCTCGCGCTGGGCGCGGTCGCTGTGCGGTACAGCACTCTTTTGCAGCAGCTCGGCAGACAGGCGCTTGGCGTCGCGGCGGAGCACCTGATCGGCGGCAAGCGTCGGCAGTGCGCTTCGGAGGCGCATGCTGATCTCCTGCAGGCAGTCGAGCAGCATCGGGTTGAATGCGCCGCACTCTCCGTTGAGGATCATGGTGATGGCGGTGTCGTGGGTGTATGCCTTTTTGTAGCAGCGGTCACTGGTCAGCGCGTCAAATACGTCCGCCAGTGCGACTACCTGCGCCGAGATCGGGATTTGTTCACCGAGCAGGCCGTCCGGATAGCCGCCGCCGTCCCAGCGCTCGTGGTGCCAGCGGCAGATCTCGATGGCGACCTTGACCAGCGGCTCGTCGCGGTACTGCGTCAACCCCTCGAGCATGGATGCGCCGATGACGGGATGGGTGCGGATGATGTTGAATTCCTCGGGCGTCAGTGCGCCCGCCTTGTTCAGAATGTTCTCGGGGATGCTGATCTTGCCGATGTCGTGCAGGGCGGACGCGGTGGTGATGAGGCGGATCTTGTCCTCGGTCAGACCGTATACATCGGTCTTTTCGGTCAGCTTGCGCAGCAGCATTTCGGTCACGGTCTGCACCTGAAGCACATGCTGTGCGCTCTCGCTGTTGCGGAACTCGACGATATGACTGAGGATGCCGATCATGACATGGCTGTCCTTCTCGTTCTGATAGATCTGGTCGGAGACCATGCCCATCAGCCGCTTCTGGTTGGCGTAGAGCGTGAGCGTGTTTTTGACGCGGCGCTGCACGATGAAGGAGTCGAACGGACGGCGGATATAGTCGGTAATGCCGAGGCTGTAACAGTGCTCGATAACCGCACGGTCCTCGGTGGCGGAGATCATGATGACTGGCAGCTCCTCGATCCAGCGGAACTGATTCAGGCGCTCGAGCACACCGAAGCCGTCGATTTTCGGCATATTGATATCCAGCAGCAGCAGGTCGATATTCATATCCTGCTGGAGCATGAGGATGGCCTGCGCACCGTCCTCTGCCTCTGCGTAGTCATATTCCTCGCCGAGGATTGCCTTGAGCATTTCTCGGTTGAGTTCCGAGTCGTCAACAATCAGAATTTTCTGTCGGTTCATAGTCGTTCGACCGCAGCCGGGTCGCTCTCCCTCCCTTTGTTTACCGGAATTTGACCAGTTTCACCATTTTATTATACTACTAATGCAATGCGGAATAAAGGAAAATTTCCGTCAGCGCCAACGGCGGAAATTTCTGTTGTGCAGGAGTGCGGCAGCGTGTATAATGAAGAGTGGATTGTGCCGATTTGCGGCACAGACAACGAGCAAGAGGGAGAGAACACCATCATCGGTATGAACAGACACAAACGGGTAAGATGCGCTCTGGCGCTTTTGACCATGCTGACGGCAGGTCTGCTGTCCGGCTGCGTCTCGGATGCGGCGTCCGACAGCACACTCCCGACGATTACCGTCGGCAGCGACACCTATCCGCCTTATGTCTATATGGACAATAACGGCGACATTACCGGTCTGGACGTGGATATTGCGGAGGAGGCATTCCGCCGCATGGGATACCGCGCGGAATTCACCACGATCGACTGGGAACAGAAAACCAAGCTGGTCGATAACGGAGAAATCGACTGCATCTGGGACTGCTTTTCCATGGATGGCCGCGAGAACGACTATCAGTGGGCGGGACCGTATCTGGTAAGCCGTCAGGTTATCGCCGTCAGCGCGCAGAGCGGCATCGAGCGAATGAGCGACCTCGCCGGAAAGACTATCGCGGTGCAGTCCACCGGCAAGCCGGAGGCGATCTTTTTGAGCGGAGACGAAAACGTCCCGGCCTTCCGAAATATCATCAGCCTCGCTGACCGCGGGGTGCAGTATGCCATGCTGGACTGCGGCTATGTGGACGCGGTAGCAGCACACGAGGAGGCCATCCGGCAGTATATGAAGGACTACGGCGCAAACTTCCGTATTCTGGATGAACCGCTGCTGACGACCGGCATCGGCGTGGCATTTTCCAAGAACGACACACGCGGTCTGGCGGCGCAGCTGACCGAGGTTTTCGCGCAGATGCGCGAGGACGGCAGCATGGAACAGCTGGTCGGAAAATATCTCGAGGTCCCCGCGCACAGTCTGGAGGTGGAGCAGCTTGAACAATAATTCCCGGCGCATCGTTTCCCGAAGGACGTTCTGGTGTCTGTGCCTCGCGGCGGGGCTTTTGTTCCTCGGTGCGGTATTCCTGCTGTCCCGGCACGCGGATATGCAGGACTGCGAGCGGCGCATGACCGAGCTGATCGACTTTGTAAAGGAGCAGTCCTCCTCCTATGTGCAGTATAACGAAACCGCCGTGGCCAAGGCACTTGTGCGCGGAACGACCGCCGTTCAGGAGCTGGACGGCGTGACGCTCGACTGCGGCGAGGACGAGCTGCGGCAGTATGTGGAGCGGCTGGGGCTGACCGGTATTTCAGTGCTGGACGCGAACGGCAGGCTGGTCTGCGAGTACAGCGCGGACAGCATCGGCTATACCCGCCTGCAGACCGATCTGGAAGCCGAGCGCGTGCTCGCCGTGATCGGTCATCCGCAGAGCACCTATGTTCGGCGCGTGCAGCTGACCGACGGCTCGTTTGCCGACGCTGCCGTGCGCAGCTGCGCGGACGGACGCGGCGCGGTGCTTGGCTGGCGGCACACCGGGGCGGCGTTCGCAAAGAAATCCGTGCTCTCCGTGCAGAATCTGCTCGACGGCTACGACGCCGAGACCACGGGAACCGTGCTCCTGTCGGACGGCAACCGCGTAACTGCATCGGACGAGCCGTCCCTCATCGGTACGGATACCACGGAAAATGATCTGCTCCGCCGCATCCGCTCGAGTGGCCATGCCGACCGGCTGGTCTATGCCGGACGCAGGGGACTGACCCGATATTACGGTATGTACAGCCACGGGCGCAACTTCTACTACTATATATATGTCCCGGGCAGACTGCTCTACAGGGACACGCCGATCAATTTGATCGTGTCGTTCTTCGCCTGTGCGATCGTTCTAACGCTGCTCCTGTTCGTGCGGCGAGGAACGGAAAAGAGCTTCCTCCAGCAGCAGAAAACGCTCGAAAAGGAATATCAGACCTCGCTTGAGCAGAAAAACGCCGAGCTTGAACGCGCGATCCGTCAGGAAACGGCGGCAAACCGCGCCAAGCGCGAATTTCTGTTCAATATGTCGCACGACATCCGCACGCCGATGAACGCGATCATCGGCTTCACCTCGCTTGCGGCCACCCATATCGACAACCGTGAGCAGGTGCTCGACTACCTGAAAAAGACTGCGACGGCGAGCCAGCATCTGCTCTCGCTCATCAACGATGTACTCGATATGAGCCGTATCGAGAGCGGCAAGGTTTCTCTCGAACTACGTCCGGTGCACCTGCCCGAGCTTGTACACGATCTGCGCGATATCATCCAGTCGAGCATCACCGCCAAGCGCATCTCACTTTTCATCGACATGGTCGATGTGGAGGATGAGGATGTTGTTGCCGACCCCATGCGTCTCAACCAGATCATGCTCAACATCCTGTCCAATGCCATCAAGTTCACCCCGGTAGGCGGCATGATCACCCTGCGCATCGTTCAGAAGCAGACCGCACCGCATGGCAGTGTGGATTATGAATTTCATATCCGTGATACCGGCATCGGCATGAGCTCGGCGTTTCAGGAGCATATCTTCGAGCAGTTTGCGCGCGAGGAGACCTCGACCGTGAGCAAAATTCAGGGAACCGGTCTCGGCATGGCGATTACGAAAAATCTGGTCGATATGATGGGCGGCAGTATTTCGGTCGAGAGCGAGCCGGGGAAGGGCTCGGAATTTACGGTTTCCCTGCGCTTTCCCATCAGCGGAGAGCAGGCCGTGCCGCAGCGTATCCCCCAGCTTGAGGGTCTGCGCGCGCTTGTGGCGGATGATGACACCAACACCTGTCTGAACGTCAGCAAAATGCTGCGCATGATCGGCATGCGGTCGGACTGGACAACCTCGGGACATGAGGCTGTTGTCCGCACGCAGGACGCGATCGAGCAGGGCGACGGCTTCTATGTCTTTATCATCGACTGGATGATACCCGATCTGAACGGCCTTGAGGTCGTGCGCCGCATTCGCAGGCTAATCGGCAGCGACACCCCGATCATTATCCTGACCGCCTACGACTGGGCGGATATCGAGGTTGAGGCAAAGGCTGCAGGCGTGACTGCGTTCTGCGCCAAGCCGCTGTTCATGTCCGAGCTGCGCCGCATACTGGCTGAGCCGTTTCTTCCGGCAGAGCCTGCGGAACAGACGGAGAAAAAGGCGGATTTCGCCGGAAAACGGCTGCTGGTCGTCGAGGATAACGCCCTCAACCGCGAAATCGCGGTGACGATGCTCGAGGAAGGCGGGTTCGAGGTGGACACGGCGGAAAACGGAAAGGTTGCGGTCGACAAGGTGCGCGAGAGCGCACCCGGGTACTATGATCTGGTGCTGATGGACATTCAGATGCCGATCATGGACGGCTATGCGGCTGCGCGTGCCATCCGCGCTCTGCCGGATGCCGAAAAGGCGGGTCTGCCCATTGTCGCCATGACGGCGAACGCCTTTGACGAGGACAGGCAGAACGCAGAGAAGGCAGGCATGAACGGCCATCTGTCCAAGCCGTTCGATATGCAGCAGCTGCTCACGATGCTCCGGGAGAAGCTGTCGCCGTAACGCTTTCATTTTCATCGTGTTATTCGATAATGAAGCCGCCGGATCAGACTGAATAGGAAACGCAGGAAGCGTCCGTTTGGGATGTCTTCCTGCGTTTTTCTTTGCACACCGCCGGTGCGGCGTTTTTTTACCTTTTCTGCCCGGAAAAGGTTTACATTGCTTATCAATTGGCTTATGATAAAATCTGACAAAGGAGGTGGGCCTGTGCACGGAGTACGTCAATGGTGGGTGCGTCTGTCCATTTTGCACAAGGCGATCGTGCTGAGCTGTGCATTCGTCATTCCCATTCTGCTGGTGGTGGGACTGTTAATGAACGATTTTTACGATTACCGCGAGAAAAGCGATGATATCCTGTCTGAATATGCACGCTGCACGGACTACATGAACGCCATGGAGCAGGAAAATGCGCTTCTGGGCGAGCTGACGTTTGCGGCGCCCGAGTCCGATACGATCGACAAATATGCGGACGCCGTGCAGGACACCGCCTCTGCGTGGGTGCGGCTGCGCAGCGCAGAGACCGACGGCAGCACGCAGAGCGAGGTGCTTAAGCAGGTCATCGACCGCACGATGAAAAGCTATCGTGTCCGTCAGGAGACGTTCATCGCACAGCTGCATGACGGCACATTTGACGCGGTGAGCTACGAAGCGCTGCGTACACAGGGCAGCTATCTGACACAATACACCGATCAGCTGACGGCGGCGTTTCTGATGGAGGGACGCGAGGGCTATCTGGTCCTCGGTCAGCGGGGTACCTCGCAGAACATGGTATTTACCATCGTAGCCGCGATCGGCAGCGTGCTGTTTGCAGGCGCGATGCTGTACTACGCACGCAGCCTGCTGCTGCCGGTGCAGCAGATGAGCCGCGGTGCACACCGCGTCGCGGATGGCGAATACGACATTGAGGACTTCAACTTTGCACGCTCGGACGAGATCGGTATGCTCGCCGACTCGTTCAACCATCTCAAGCACCAGATTGCGCGGACGATCCACGCACTGGAAAGCGAAGCACAGCTGGAAAAATCCCTGCGTCAGCAGGAGAGCGAGGCAGCACGCCTGCGGCAGCTGATCGAGCAGAGCCGCTTTGCGCAGCTGCAGAGCCAGATCAACCCGCATTTTCTGTTCAACACGCTGCAGAGCGTGGCCAATATGGCCGGAATCGAGCAGGCGACCGTCACCGGTGACATGGTGGTGCGGCTGGCGAACTTCTTCCGCTACACGCTCGACCATGACGACAGCGTGGTAACACTTGACCGCGAGCTTGCGCTGCTGCGCGACTACATTTCCCTGCAGGAGCTGCGGTTCGGTGAACGTATTTCGTTCGAGATGAACTGCGACAGCCGCTGTGCGGCCTGTGAACTGCCGAAATTCACACTGCAGCCGATTGTGGAAAACGCAATCAAACATGGCATTGAGGATGTGGCAGAGGACACAACCATCTACATAAAAGCGGAACAAAAAGGAACAGACTGTGTGATTGAGGTGACAGATTCCGGAAAAGGAATGACGCCGGAACAGGTGGAAAAACTCAAAGAAAAAATAAATGGAAGGCTGCAGGCAGATAATACGAGTGGAAATGGTCATGGAATCGGACTGAAAAATGTGCAGGATCGTATCACGATCGCTTTCGGCAATGCGTATGGACTGGCCATTGCTTCGAAAGAAGGATGTTATACAAAAGTAAGTATGCATTTGCCGCAGATCTATGGAACCAAGGAGATACAAGGGAGGGAAGTACGATCATGAAAACCGTGTTGATCGTAGAAGATGAAAAAATGATCCGGCAGGGAATTCGCGTGATGATTCAAAGATGTGGAGTCCCGGTGGAAAATATCGTAGAGTGCAGCAATGGAGAGATGGCACTTGAGATGCTGCAGGAACAGCATGTGGATGTCATGTTCACTGATATCCGGATGCCGAAGATGGATGGAATCCAGCTGGTTGCAGAAGTGCAGAAGATGTCCGACAAGCCGGAAATCGTGGCAATCAGCGGATATGACGATTTTTCCTATGCGGTGGAAATGCTGCGCAATGGCGTGAGAGAATATATTTTAAAGCCAGTGGAGCGGCAGAAAATCACTTCGATCATGCAAAAACTCGAAGAAGAAATTGTAAGCCGCCAGAAAATAAGACAGGCCGAACAGGTCATTGGAAAAAGCCAGCTGCGGCATCTGCTTTTGGATGAGAATCCCAAGCCGGAGGAAATTGAGAGTCTTAGCCAGAAATTCGGGGAAACTTTTTTCCCACAGGGATACCGGATCTGTGTCGTGGGAGGTTCTTTTGCGTTAGAAGATACTCCGGAATTGATCTGGTTACAGGATGTTTTGGATCAGAATGTCTGTATTTTAGCACCAGAAGAAATGGAGGAACTGCTCAGTAATACACTGTGGCAGGAATATGCGGGAATCAGTGAGATCTCGCATGGGATAGCGCAGGTGCGCAGTGCGTATGAAGAAGCCCTGCAGTGCAGAAAACAGGCATTTTATCAGGAGAAACATCAGATCGGAACTATAAATCCGCCGCATGTGGCAGACGCAATCCGGCAGTCCGCATATAAGCAGTTAGAGGAGACTGCATGGATGCAGAAACTGCATCTGATTGGTACGAACAAAACAGAAGAATTGACCACGTTGTGGAAAAATTTGTTTACCGAAGTCCGGCGGGGACATATTAAGCCCGATGCATTTGCCGATGGAATGATCCAGTTTCTTTCGGATGTAGAGAAAGTTTATCATAATCTGGTGGATGACGATGTGCAGGAGAAGATCAACCGCTGTCGGAAAATCTATCAGTTTTCCGGGGTGGAAGCATATGAGGAAGCCGTGATGGAACTGGTGCTTGGAATGCATGAAAAAATACGTGCACAGAGTGGTGACCACGGGGTTGGTCAGAAAATGCAGCAGGCGATTGCCTACATTCAGGAAAATTATAATAAAGATCTGAATATGGCGGTGGTTTCCAATTATATATCCATGAATTATTCAGTGTTTTCCTTCGAATTCAAAAATTACGCAGGGGTAAATTTTGTGACGTATCTCAAAGAGCTGCGGATGAAAGAAGCCAAAAAGCTATTGGAGGAAACGGACAAAAAGATCATTGAGATCAGCCAGATGGTAGGGTATGAGAATGAAAAACATTTTATGAAACTGTTCAAATCCATTTGTGGGGTATCACCGAGTGAGTACCGGAAGAATATGAGGCATCAGTAAAAGGCAATGAACCGGACAATAACGTATCACATTACACAATTACCATTTCCACACAAGATCAGTGGATTTTTAAAAGAAAAGGGGTATTCCGAGCAGAATCTGACGGATCTGCGTAAAAGGGAGCAGGCAATCTGCCTGAATGGAACGTATGTACATATGAACCAGATGCTTACGAAAGGCGATATCCTGACCGTATACATTCAGGAGACAGAAAGCTCCGAACAGATTCGTCCGGTGAAACTGCCTGTTACAATCGTTTATGAAGATGAGGATCTGCTTGTGATCAACAAATCAGCGGGCATGCCGATTCATCCATCGCGCAACAATCCGGATAATTCCCTCGGCAATGCGCTGGCATGGTACTTTAAAGAACAGAACAAACCTTTTGTTTTCCGCTGTATTAACCGGCTGGACCGTGATACTTCAGGACTTACCATAGTGGCAAAACATGCCGTATCTGCAGCAATATTAGGACAGATGGTGCGCGAAAAATCGATACACGGTTTAGAGGCACAGGGTATCCACCGGGAATATTTAGCGATTGTGGAAGGAAACATGACAGTGGATGTTGGAGTGATATCTGCACCGATTGCAAGAAAAGAGGATCGCTGTCTGCGACGCGTGGTGGATTTTCAAAAGGGAGACCGGGCAGTGACACATTATCGGGTGATTGCAACAGAGGTGATGGATGGGATATCTCGTAGTCTGGTGGCTTTGCAGCTTGAAACAGGCCGCACGCATCAGATCCGGGTACATATGGCATATCTTGGGTATCCACTGGTTGGTGATTTTTTATACAATCTTACATATGTGGGGAATCAGATTGACCGCAGGGAGGATTTGGAAAATAAGAACGGGGATGTTTCCGGAACGGAATCTGGTGTGCGGCGGAAACCGTATGATATTGACCGGCATGCACTGCATGCCTGGAAACTTTCATTTCCCCATCCCATGACAGGGGAGCCGATGGAGTTTACGGCTCCGCTGCCACCGGATATGCAAAAGCTGATACCAGAAGAAGCATTGCCTTCTGTGTAATCATAACAGGGAAACATGCACAGATGTGGATTATATACGCTGTGCACAGATATCCTGCAGGCAGCAGTGCTCACAGTGCGGAGTCGTGCGTGCACTGCAGATGTCACGCCCGTGCAGCACAAAGCGGTGGCATAAATCATTCCCTTCTTCCGGCGGAATGATTTTCCACAATTCCATTTCGACTTTCTTTGGGTCTTTGATGTGATCCACCAATCCGATCCGGTTACAAAGGCGGATGCAGTGTGTGTCCGTCACGATGGCCGGTTTTCCAAATACATCTCCCATAATCAGGTTGGCACTTTTACGCCCGACACCCGGCAATTTTAAAAGTGCATCAAAATCATCCGGTACGTTACCATCATAGACATCCCTCAGCATCCGCATGCAGGCGCTGATATCTCTGGCTTTGCTTTTGCCGAGACCGCAGGGACGCACGATTTCTTCGATTTCTTCCACGGGTGCATCTGCCAGAGCATTGACATCCGGAAATTTTTCATACAATTTCGGTACGATCATGTTTACGCGGGCATCGGTACACTGTGCGGCCAGACGGACACTGACAAGAAGCTTCCAGGCTTCGTTGTAATCCAGACTGCAGGCGGCATCCGGGTATGCCTGTTTCAGACGGCGGATGACTTCCAGTGCCAGTTCTTTTTTATTTTCTGTATGCATATTCCCAGTCCTCTCTTTTCGTATTTGCTTTATTTTACAATATTTTCTCCGAATAATAAATACGAAAAGAGAGG
>OGYY01003104.1_pt1 | contig 11097 bp, 9 predicted proteins | sample 1576671 | NCBI WGS metagenome assembly OGYY01 (sample SAMEA3541593, study PRJEB24748) | human gut metagenome | biome: human gut; feature: human-associated habitat; material: faeces | place: China | collected 2012 | reverse complement strand
ATGGCTTCAAAGACGGGAAACAGGCGAAAGAAAAGCCCGACGAAAAAAAAGAAGAACGTACAGCAGAGCTTTGTGGCTGATGAAATTACCATATGGCTTACACTTGCAGTCAGTATTCTTCTGCTTTTAAGCAATTTTGGCCTGGGAGGATTTGCAGGGGAGGCAGTCTCTTCCTTTTTGTATGATCTGTTTGGTTACGGTGCTTATTTAATGCCCTTTCTTTTGTTTGGGGGCGTTGCTTTTACAGTTTCCAATAAAGGAAATAGGAGTGCTTATATAAAGACCGGGGCAGCAACTATGCTTTTTATCCTGATCTGCACCTTTCTGGAACTTCTGGTGTTGGAAGGCGGAATGCTCGGCAACTTTCTGGCGGGGATTCTCACTCCGGCCATCGGTACAGCAGGAACTTATGTTGTTGTAATTATTCTGATGATCATCTGTATGGTGATCATTACAGGAAAATCTGCTCTGAAAGGTGTAACGGAGCGGGGAGGACAGGCGTACGGCAGAGCGCGGGAGGATGCGGCGCGGCGCCGGGAACTTCACGAGACCCGTCGCCTTAATCGGATCAAGGAGGAAGAAAAGGAAATTGAAAAAGCCCGAAAAGCCGGACTTCTTGATGCAAAAGCAGAGAAGAAAAAAGAAGAGAAAAGTGAAGCAAAAAGAAAGGACAGACTGGTATCAGGGGTATCTTTCGATACAACATTAAAAGATGCCAAGAAGTCTCCTGATCTTAGAGAACTTACACCGGAGGAAGAACCGGCGCCGACAGAAAATATCCGGGAAGAAGAGCCGCAGTTTGTCATTAACCGCGCCACAGTTCCGGATATTCCCGATGAAGAATTACTGCCGGACAGTGAAGAAATCCCGGCACCGGAGACAGCAAAAGCGGAGCCATTGGAAGAGCAGATTTTGGTTCCGGCGCCGGCAGAGGAAAACAGAGGGAAGAAAACAAAAATGGGAGCAGCGGCTGTGGCGGATGAGGCGGCTATGGTTAGTCAGGCAGTCGAAGCGGCGGAGGCGAAGCCGAAAAAGGTCTACAAGATTCCGCCTCTTTCCCTTCTTACACGAGGGAAAAAAGGAGGGGGAGATTCCGATGCTCACCTTAGGGAGACAGCCCGTAAGCTTCAGGAGACGCTCCACAGCTTTGGAGTCAATGTAACCATTACCAATGTAAGCTGCGGACCTTCGGTAACCCGCTATGAAATGCAGCCGGAACAGGGGGTAAAAGTCAGCAAGATCGTAGGGCTCACTGATGATATCAAGCTCAATTTGGCAGCGGCGGATATACGGATCGAGGCGCCCATTCCAGGGAAAGCAGCTGTTGGGATCGAGGTGCCAAATAAAGAAAACGCAGTGGTAAATTTGAGGGATCTGCTGGAATCTGAAGAATTTAAGAACAGCAGTTCCAAACTGGCATTTGCGGCAGGAAGAGATATTGCGGGAAAAGCAGTGGTGACAGACATTGCAAAAATGCCTCACCTACTGGTGGCGGGAGCTACAGGATCAGGAAAATCTGTCTGCATTAATACGTTGATCATGAGTATTTTGTATAAGGCGACTCCGGATGAAGTAAAGTTGATCATGGTTGACCCAAAAGTGGTAGAGCTTAGCGTGTACAACGGCATTCCCCATCTGATGATCCCGGTTGTGACAGATCCCAAGAAGGCAGCCGGGGCACTCAACTGGGCAGTCGCGGAAATGACAAAGCGCTATCAGCTGTTTGCACAGTATAATGTCCGGGATCTGAAAGGATTTAATGAAAAGGCAGAGGCCGCAGAAAAGGCAAGACATTCGGAAGAAGAGGATATTCCAAAGAAAATGCCGCAGATTGTTATTATCGTGGATGAGCTTGCAGACCTTATGATGGTTGCACCGGGAGAAGTGGAGGAGGCAATCTGCCGTCTGGCACAGCTTGCAAGAGCGGCCGGCATTCACCTTGTCCTTGCAACGCAGAGACCTTCTGTCAACGTCATTACCGGTCTGATCAAGGCGAATATGCCGTCGCGGATTGCATTTTCTGTATCTTCAGGTGTGGATTCACGTACGATCATCGACATGAACGGAGCTGAGAAACTCCTTGGAAAAGGTGATATGCTGTTCTATCCATCCGGATATCAGAAGCCGGCCAGAGTGCAGGGGGCATTTGTATCTGACAAAGAAGTACAGAATGTGGTAGAATATCTGAAAAAGCAAAATGGGGAAGCCGCCTACAACGAAGAGGTCGTAACTCATGTAAATACCAGTGCGGCCGGAGTTTCATCCGGAGGAGGCATTGCCGGATCGTCAGAGGAAGAAGAAAGAGATGTTCATTTTGTAGAGGCGGGAAAACTGATCATTGAAAAAGAAAAAGCATCTATCGGTATGCTGCAGCGCGCTTTTAAAATAGGATTCAACCGGGCGGCCCGCATTATGGATCAGCTCTGCGAGGCAGGCGTAGTCGGTGCGGAAGAAGGTACAAAGCCAAGGAAGGTATTAATGTCAATGGAAGAATTTGAACAGTTCATTGATGAATACATATAAAGAACAAAGGAAAGGACGGGAAGGGAAATGAAAACAGATATTCAGATTGCGCAGGAAGCGCAGATGGCTCACATCAAAGAAGTAGCAGCATCCATAGGGATTCAGGAGGAAGATCTGGAGTTTTATGGCAAATATAAGGCAAAGCTTTCAGATGAACTGTGGGAAAAAATAAAGGATAAAAAAGACGGGAAGCTGGTTCTTGTTACAGCGATCAATCCCACTCCGGCAGGGGAAGGTAAGACAACCACTACAGTCGGACTTGGACAGGCAATGGCAAAGCTTGGGAAAAAAGCGCTGATTGCCCTTAGAGAACCATCTCTTGGACCGTGTTTTGGAATCAAGGGAGGCGCAGCAGGCGGAGGATATGCTCAGGTTGTGCCGATGGAAGATCTGAATCTGCATTTCACTGGAGATTTCCACGCGATCACATCCGCCAACAATCTTTTGGCGGCGCTTTTGGACAATCATATCCAGCAGGGAAATGAGCTTGGTATTGATCCGAGACAGGTTGTGTGGAAACGCTGTCTGGATATGAATGACAGATCCCTTAGAAATATAGTGGTAGGATTGGGGAAGAAGACAGATGGAATGGTAAGAGAGGATCATTTTGTCATCACTGTCGCTTCTGAAATTATGGCAATCCTTTGTCTTGCTGATGATATTTTTGATCTGAAAAAGAGACTTGGCAAAATCATTGTAGCCTACAACTTCAAAGGCGAACCTGTTACGGCAGATGACCTTCACGCCACAGGAGCCATGACCGCCCTTTTGAAAGATGCCATTAAACCCAATTTGATTCAGACGCTGGAACATACTCCGGCTTTGGTTCACGGAGGGCCTTTTGCCAATATTGCACATGGCTGCAACAGTGTACGTGCCACAAAAATGGCGCTGAAACTGAGTGATATCACGATCACAGAGGCAGGATTCGGAGCAGATCTGGGAGCTGAAAAATTCATGGATATTAAGTGCCGGAAAGCAGGACTTTCTCCGGATGCAGTAGTTTTAGTTGCAACTGTGCGTGCTTTGAAGTATAATGGAGGAGTTGCAAAGGATAAACTTTCAGAAGAAAATCTGGAAGCCCTTGCAAAAGGAATTGTAAATCTTGAAAAACATATTGAAAATATTCAGAAATACGATGTTCCTGTTATCGTAACACTCAATTCCTTTGTGACAGATACAGAGGCTGAAAACGAATTTATCCGTCATTTCTGCGAAGAGAGAGGATGTGAATTTGCTCTTTCTGAAGTATGGGAGAAAGGCGGAGATGGAGGTGTTCAGCTGGCAGAAAAAGTACTGGATACACTGGAGAAGAAAGAAAGTCATTTCCATCCATTATATAAAGACGAATTATCTTTGAAAGAAAAAATTGAGACAATCGCCAAAGAAATCTATGGAGCAAGAGGAGTTATTTACGAGCCGACGGCGGAAAAGCAGCTTGCCAAAATTGAAAATATGGGCTTTGGCGAACTTCCGGTCTGTATGGCAAAGAATCAATATTCACTGTCAGACGATGCAACAAAACTCGGAAGGCCGACGGACTTTGATATACACATTCGCGAAGTATATGTGAGCGCCGGCGCCGGATTCGTTGTTGCTTTAACTGGCGCGATCATGACAATGCCGGGACTTCCAAAAGTACCTGCTGCAAATAGAATCGATGTATCAGATGAGGGGAATATCACAGGACTGTTCTAAGGAGAGAGGAATATGCCCCGAATGACAGGCAGAATAGGAAAAAAAATATCAGTAAACAGCAACCAGAAACAATATCATACACGACTTGGCAGGCAGGGGGAGAATGCCTGCCTTGTTGGCGTACTTCGGAATAAATTAACAGGGGGTATCGGACGATGAAATGCAGATACTGCGGATGCGAAATCCCATCTGGGGAGTTGTATTGCCCGGAGTGCGGAGAAGAAGTACAGATTGTGCCGGACTATAATCCGTTAGATGATGTGCTTGCCGCACAGGTGAAAGGGGCAATTGATGGCAGTGAACGTCCCTTGGACGACTATGATTATGAGGAATATCATACAGCCAGTATACAGGGAAGGCGGAAAAGTTCCGCGCAAAGAGAAAGAAATGGAGCAAGGGAGAGGAGAGACTCCAGAGAAAATACGTTGACGCGGAATACATCTTCCGGAAGAAGAACCGGAAGGACTTCCGTTGACCCGGCGTTGGAAAGGGAGAGAAGAAAACGTCAGGCAGAAAGGAAAAGAGCCAAGAAAAAAAAGCTTAGAAGAAAAATTATCATTTTGCTTATCCTGTTTTTTGTTGCGGTAGGAGCAGGTATCTTCTTTCTGTATCAAAATTCCTATGCAGGACAGGTGCGGAAAGGAGAAAAGGCAGCGTCAGAGAAAAATTATGACGAGGCGGAAAGATATTATAAGAACGCAATAGAAAAATCACCAGAAAGGGCGGAAGCATATACCGGTCTTGCGGATGTTTATATGGCGCAGGATGAACAGGAAACAGCAGAGGAAATGTTCCTTAACGCTATTGACAGTAATCCGTCAGAATCACAAATTTATGAAGCTGCCATTCAGTTTTATATTGATACCAAGCAGCCCCAGGAAGCTTCAGTGATTTTGGAGGACGCCGAAGACAGTGTGCGTGAGGATTTAAGTAAATATATTTCAGATGCGCCTTCCTTCAGCCTGGATGATTCAGAAGTATTTGAGGATGTGCAGCAGCTGACACTGGAATCCGATGGAGAAGCGATCTATTATACAACAGATGGAACAGAACCGACGACTTCCAGTACGAAATACAGTGAACCAATCCAGATTTCAGAAGGAACAACGACGATATCGGCAATTTCCGTGAACAAAGAAGGGATTCCAAGCCTTGCTGAAACAAAAGAATACACAGTTGAACTTCCTATTGAGGATGCCCCGGCAGTTTCGCCATCGACAGGACAGTATGACGAACCGACACAGATCGTGATCCAGGTTCCGGAAGGTTACACGGCATATTATACGACAGATAAAAGTAATCCAACAGAAAACTCAACGCAGTATACAGGACCTATCGACATGCCACAGGGAAGTACGATTTTCAAGGCAGTGCTCGTTAATGGAAAAGGCAGGCTTACAGCTGTTACTACAAGGAACTATGAACTGGTTTATTAAATTTATCTCCTTTTTTTTAAAATACTATTGCATGTCCATAAATAGAGAGTTATAATATTGATAAATAATTAACAGGAACAACAAATTTTTATCAATCTTAAAAGGAGATGCGAAACATGAGCAGATTTTGTTTACCAAGAGATATTTATCATGGAAAAGGCAGTCTGGAGGAATTGAAAAACCTGAAAGGGGAAAAAGCCATCCTTGTTGTAGGCGGCGGATCTATGAAACGCCAGGGTTTTCTTGATAAGGCGGTTGATTATCTGAAAGAAGCAGGAATGGAAGTAGAGGTTTTTGAAGGTGTTGAGCCGGATCCTTCTGTAGAGACAGTTATGAAAGGTGCAGAAGTTATGAGAAGCTTTCAGCCGGACTGGATCGTGGCTATGGGCGGAGGTTCTCCAATTGATGCAGCAAAGGCAATGTGGGCATTTTATGAATATCCGGATACATCCTTTGAAGACTTGTGTACACCGTTTAATTTCCCGGAACTTCGTCAAAAGGCAAAGTTTGCTGCAATTCCATCCACATCGGGAACAGCTACAGAAGTTACGGCTTTCTCTGTTATTACAAATTACCAGACAGGTGTAAAATATCCGCTTGCAGATTTTAACATTACACCGGATGTAGCTATCGTTGATCCTGACCTTGTAGCGGCACTTCCTGTAAAACAGGTGGCTTATACGGGTATGGACGCTTTGACACATGCAATTGAAGCGTATGTATCTACCCTGAACGGACCGTTCACAGATCCACTTGCTTTGCAGGCGATAGAGATGGTACTGGATTATCTGCCGGCATCCTATAACTGCAACATGGAGGCAAGAGAGCAGATGCATTATGCACAGTGTCTGGCTGGAATGGCGTTTTCCAATGCACTGCTTGGTATTGTTCATTCTATGGCCCATAAAACAGGTGCAGCATTTTCAACCGGACATATTCCACATGGATGTGCAAATGCCATCTACCTGCCGTATGTCATTAAATATAATGCAAAAGATCCGGTCGCTGCAAAACGTTACGCTGAGATCGCCCGCCGTATGGGACTTGATGGAACATCTGAAAAAGCACTTATTAACAGCCTCTGTGAAAAGATTGATGAATTTAATGTTAAATTGAATATTCCAAAGACATTGAAAGAATTTGGAATTGATGAAAATGAATTTAAAGAAAAGGTGGCCAAAATTGCGGAACTGGCAGTCGGTGATGCATGTACAGGCTCCAATCCACGTTCTATTGATCCGGCTACAATGGAAAAACTGCTCACATGTACATATTACGGTGTAGAAGTTGATTTCTAAAAGCCGATAAAACATGAGGCAGGCGCTTGAGAAGGCACCTGCCTCATGTTTTGCAGTACTGAAAAGGCAGGAAGATATGTATGACTCTTCAATAGTTGCTGATTATCTTTTTGTAAATTTAGGGAAAATATTGATATTTGTTCACAATTGCATTATTATAAAATAAGTATGAATATTTAGGAGGAAGCGAGATGTACAAGATAGTAAAGGCTGAAAAACTGGCTGACAAGATTTATCTTATGGACGTGGAAGCGCCTCGTGTTGCAAGACACTGTGAGCCGGGGCAGTTTGTAATTGTAAAAATAGATGAGAAAGGGGAAAGGATTCCTCTTACCATCTGCGATTATGACAGAGAAGCAGGCACGATCACAATTGTATTCCAGTCAGTAGGAGCTTCAACAGAAAAGATGACGAATCTGAAAGCAGGCGATGCATTCCGTGATTTTACCGGGCCGCTTGGATGTCCTTCAGAGTTTGTCCACGAAGATCTGGATTCATTAAAAAATAAAAAGATGCTGTTTGTTGCAGGCGGTGTCGGAGCAGCTCCGGTATATCCGCAGGTAAAATGGCTGAAAGAGCATGGAATAGATGCTGATGTTATTGTGGGAGCAAAGACAAAGGATATGTTGATCCTTGAAGAGGAGATGAAAGCAGTTTCCGGAAATTATTATCCCTGCACAGATGACGGTTCCTATGGACATTCTGGTATGGTGACAACCATGGTAGAAGAACTGGTAAATGAAGGAAAGAAATATGACGTCTGTGTAGCTATCGGGCCTATGATCATGATGAAATTTGTCTGTCTGCTGACAAAGAAACTGGAGATTCCAACAATCGTCAGCATGAACCCGATCATGGTAGACGGTACCGGAATGTGCGGAGCCTGCCGCCTTCATGTTGGAGATGAAATTAAATTTGCCTGTGTAGACGGACCGGAGTTTGACGGACATCTGGTAAACTTTGATGAAGCGATGAAGAGACAACAGATGTATAAGACACAGGAAGGAAGAGCATTACTTAAATTACAGGAAGGCGATACCCACCATGGTGGATGTGGCCACTGCGGAGGTGATAACTAATGGCTGATATGTTAAAAAGAGTTCCTGTCAGAGAACAGGACGCAAAAGTAAGAGCGACAAATTTTGAAGAAGTATGTTATGGCTATAATAAAGAGGAAGCTATGGAGGAAGCAGCACGCTGCCTGAACTGCAAGAATGCAAAATGTATCCAGGGATGTCCGGTTTCCATTAATATTCCGGGATTTATTTCAAAAGTAAAAGAAGGAGACATTGAAGGCGCGTATGAAGTGATCGGAGAGTCTTCTGCCCTCCCGGCTATCTGCGGTCGTGTATGTCCGCAGGAGTCACAGTGTGAGTGCAAATGTATTCGGGGAATTAAAGGGGAGCCAGTTTCTATCGGTAAACTGGAAAGATTTGTTGCAGATTATGCTCTGGAAAACGATATTAAACCGAAAAAGGCAGAAAAGATGAACGGGCACAAGGTCGCAGTTATCGGTTCCGGCCCATCCGGACTTACCTGTGCAGGGGACCTGGCAAAGCTTGGCTACGATGTAACGGTATTTGAGGCTCTTCATGAGCTTGGCGGCGTTTTGGTATATGGTATTCCCGAATTTCGTCTTCCGAAGGAAAAAGTTGTAAAAAAGGAGATTGAAAAGGTAAAAGAGCTGGGTGTGAAATTTGAGACAAACGTTGTGATCGGAAAGTCAACAACGATCGACCAGCTGATGGAAGAAGAAAATTTTGAGGCTGTCTTTATCGGGTCAGGAGCAGGCCTTCCTATGTTTATGGGCATTCCGGGAGAAACAGCAAACGGCGTATTTTCAGCCAATGAATATCTGACAAGAAGCAACTTAATGAAGGCATTTGATGATTCTTACGATACACCGATTGCAGCAGGAAAGAAAGTAGCAGTCATCGGAGGCGGAAACGTTGCTATGGATGCTGCAAGAACAGCACTTCGTCTCGGCGCTGAAGTACATATCGTGTACCGCCGAAGCGAAGCAGAGCTTCCGGCTCGAGTGGAAGAAGTTCATCATGCAAAAGAAGAAGGAGTTATTTTTGATCTTCTGACAAATCCGAAGGAAATTCTTGTGGATGAAAACGGATGGGTAAAAGGCATGAAAGTGATCAAGATGGAACTGGGAGAGCCAGACGCATCCGGAAGACGCCGTCCGGTAGAAATTCCGGGATCAGAGTATGAGATTGAAGTAGACACAGTTATCATGTCACTGGGTACTTCGCCAAATCCGTTGATTGCTTCCACGACAAAAGGTCTGGAAACCAACAGAAGAAAATGTATCGTTGCAGAAGAAGAAAACGGACAGACTTCCAAGGCATGTGTATTTGCCGGAGGAGATGCCGTAACAGGAGCAGCGACTGTTATCCTTGCTATGGGAGCCGGAAAAGCAGGAGCAAAAGGAATCCATGAACTGCTGTCACAGAAATAGACAAGATAAACTATGCAGGAAGATCCATCAAAAGGTCTTCCTGTTTTTCTCTGTACGTAAGAGCTGTTCTTACATGCAGACATAATGAAAGTACGAGTATGAAAATGCCAAAATGAAGGAGAAAAGTCCGGATGAAAATAACTATCATTTCCGTTGGAAAGATAAAAGAGAAATACCTAAAGGATGCTATTGCAGAGTACGCGAAGAGATTGGGAAAATATTGCAGACTGGAAATTATAGAAGTAGCTGATGAGAAGACGCCGGATCAGGCCAGTGAAACAGTAGAGGAAGGAATACGGGCGAAAGAAGCAGAGAGGATCTTGAAAAATATCAAAGATGATATGTATGTGATCACACTGGAAATCCAAGGGAAAATGCTGACATCAGAAGAGCTGGCGGACAAGATTGAGACGCTTGGCATCCAGGGGAAGAGCAGCATTGCTTTTGTGATCGGCGGCTCCATCGGCCTTGGTAAGGCAGTATTGGACCGTTCTGATTTTGCTTTAAGCTTTTCCAGAATGACTTTTCCGCATCAGCTGATGAGGGTAATCCTATTGGAACAGATATACAGAGGATTCAGGATCATAAATGGGGAGCCGTATCATAAGTAAGGGCGGTTTTTGCGTTTGGGTGTGATATGGTGTGAAATAATAAGGCATGTAAAACGGTTGGTAAGAGAGTGGACAGATGATGTTCTGCTCTCTTTTTACATGTGTAGAAAATAAAATGACAGGGAAATAAAGGAATGGTATAATGAAGAAAAGTGGCGCGACAGATTGGAATTTAAGGAGAAGTCGAAAATGAGGATAAATTTCCGAACGCAAATAATCGTTACTATGACTTTGGTTATTGTGGGATTTATAAGTTCTTTATGGTTGGCTAAGGATATATACTATAATTTTGCATGGGCTTTTACAGGTCTTGTTTTTTTCATTAACCCTGTATATCCTATAAATATCACAGATTTAGAACAAGAAAAAGTGAAAAAGGGAATACGAATAGCAGGAATGATTTTAGTTTTTATCGGATTAACAAATGGATTCGGTGTATAAATCCTAATTTATGGAGGAGCTAATGATGGATAAAAAAATAGGAGTGATTTGTCCAATTGTACAGATTATATTAAGCATGATATGCCTGATTTATAATGCGATAAATCAAGAAAATATAATAATCTGGATATTATTTTTATTCTCTGGAATTTTATTATTAAGCACGAATGTCAGTAGAAACAATAAAAAAGAAGACGAGTGAGAAAATACAAATCCTAATTCGTGAAGGAGTAAAAAGTATATGATTTTATATCATGGAAGCAATGTTATAGTCCAGGAACCGCAGATCTTGGAAAACGGTTTTTATAAAGATTTTGGTTACGGGTTTTACTGTACAATTTTAGAAAAGCAGGCAAAACGCTGGGCTTTGACAAAACGAAGAAAGCATATTGTAAATTTTTATGAGTATTCACCCGATAAGAGCCTGAATATTAAAAAGTTTAGTGAGATGACAGAGGAGTGGCTACAGTTTGTAGTAAGCTGCCGGATTGGCTTAAAACATGATTATGATGTTGTCGAGGGCCCGATGGCGGATGATACAATCTGGGATTATGTTGAGGACTATATGGCTGAACGAATTTCGAAAGAGGCGTTCTGGGAACTGGTTAAGTTTAAGTATCCGA
>OGYY01003102.1_pt1 | contig 11102 bp, 9 predicted proteins | sample 1576671 | NCBI WGS metagenome assembly OGYY01 (sample SAMEA3541593, study PRJEB24748) | human gut metagenome | biome: human gut; feature: human-associated habitat; material: faeces | place: China | collected 2012 | reverse complement strand
CCTCAGGATGTCCCGCTTTTTGTCGCTTGCGATAACAAGGGGCTTTTTTCTTGGGGCCGACGCTTCTTTCCTCATTTTTTTGAGCGGGTTTCAATTCGACGATTTTCTAAAGCAGGAACGCGTATACTATAGGTTACACAGGACAAGCTGCATGAAATTGTTATAAATAGACAATTATATACGATATAAATATGAAATATTATTGAATTCATAATAATTTGGCTTGCTTTTTATAGAGAAGGTGTTACAATGGGATTGAAAATTGGGGAGGGAGCTGAGCGGGATATGGATGTGAAAAAAAGCGAAAAAAGCACATGTCCTCCGTTGTATGAGGATATCCGGGCTTACGAACAAATGGGTTGTCATCTTTTGGCTGACGGCGCATATATATTTCGCGTATGGGCTCCAAATGCCGCGGCGGTATCCGTGGTAGGTAGTTTCAACGATTGGCAGAGCGATGCGGCCCCCATGACCCGGCGTGAAGACGGTGTGTGGGAAACGGTGCTTTTGGGGCCGCAGGAATACGATGCCTATAAATACTGCGTGACCGATACCACCGGACGGGCTGTCTTTAAATCCGACCCATACGCGTATCATTATGAAACCCGTCCGGCCAACGCCTCCAAAATCTATTTGCTGGATGGGTATGAATGGGGCGACGCCGCCTGGATCGAGCGGCAGAAAAGTCAGTCCATTTATGACCGTCCTATCAACATTTATGAGGTGCATCTGGGCTCCTGGAGGCGCTATCCCGACGGCCAGACCTTCGACTATGACAAACTGGCGGAGGAGCTGGTACCCTATGTCATAAAAATGGGGTACACCCATCTGGAACTGCTGCCGGTGATGGAGTATCCATACGATGGATCCTGGGGCTATCAGGTGACCGGTTATTTTGCGCCGACTTCCCGTTATGGTACGCCGCATCAGTTCATGCGCTTTGTGGACAGGTGCCACCAGGCGGGCCTGGGAGTCATCCTCGATTGGGTGCCGGCCCACTTTCCCAAGGACGAGCAGGGCTTGTACCGGTTTGACGGTACACCCTGTTACGAATACGCCGACCCCCGAAAGGGAGAGCATTATGAATGGGGTACCTGTGTGTTCGATTACGGCCGCACCGAGGTGCAGAATTTCCTCATTTCCAACGTGCTGTTTTGGCTGGAGCGGTACCATGCGGACGGCATCCGGGTGGACGCCGTGGCCTCCATGCTGTACCTGGACTATAACCGTAAGGACGGCGAGTGGGTGCCCAACCAAAACGGCGGCCATGAAAATCTGGAGGCGGTGGCGTTTCTCCGCCGCCTGAATGAGGCGGTTTTTGCCTCCTATCCGCAAACCATGATGATTGCTGAGGAATCCACCGCCTGGCCGCTGGTTTCCCGTCCCACCGCCGACGGCGGGTTGGGCTTTAATTTCAAGTGGAACATGGGCTGGATGAACGATATGCTCCAGTATATGTCGCTCGACCCGCTTTTCCGCAAGCATAATCATGACCATTTGACGTTTTCCTTCTTCTACGCTTTCTCCGAAAACTTTATTCTGCCCATCTCTCACGATGAGGTGGTGCATGGGAAAGGGTCGCTGATTGGCAAAATGCCGGGCGGCTATGAAGACAAATTTGCCAGTGTGCGTACGTTTCTTGGCTATATGATGGCTCACCCCGGTAAAAAAATGCTGTTTATGGGCAGTGAGTTCGGACAGTTTAAAGAATGGGCTTTTGAGGAGGAGCTGGACTGGCTCCTGCTGGATTACGAAACCCACCAGCAGCTTCAGCATTTTGTGGCCAGCATCAACGCCTTTTACCTGGCTGCGCCGCCGCTGTGGGAGGACGATTTTTCCTGGGAGGGTTTTTCGTGGATTGCGCATGACGACTATATGCAAAGCGTCATCGCGTTCCGCCGGATCGACCACAAAGGGGACGAGCGGCTCGTGGTCTGCAATTTTAATCCGGTGCTCCGGGAGGATTACCGGATTGGCGCGCCGCAGCCGGGCTGGTACCGGGAGGTGTTTAACACCGACGACAAGGCCTTTGGCGGTAGGGGGATAACCAACGGCACGGTGCGGAGTGAAAAAATCCCCATGCATGGGTATGACCAGTCGATTTCTCTGACGCTGCCGCCGTTATCGGTGCAGTATTATCAGCATAAAAAAGCGCCCGGCCGTCCGGCGGGCAAAAAAGGAAAGAGGTAGGGAGTATGTTTCGCAAGCAGGAATGTGTGGCCATGCTGCTGGCCGGCGGGCAGGGGAGCCGGCTGTACGCGCTGACCCGGCGTATCGCCAAGCCGGCCGTCCCCTACGGCGGGAAGTATCGTATCATCGATTTCCCGCTGTCTAACTGTGTAAATTCGGGTATTGAGACCGTGGGGGTGCTGACCCAGTACCAGCCGTTGGAACTCAACGACTATATCGGTGCGGGGGAACCCTGGGATTTGGATCGCCTCAATGCCGGGGTACATATCCTGCCGCCCTACCAGAAAAACAAGGGGGCGGACTGGTACAAGGGCACGGCCAACGCTATTTATCAAAATATGGATTTTATCGAACGGTATCAGCCGGAATACGTGTTGGTATTGTCCGGTGACCATATTTATAAAATGGATTATTCTCAGATGATTGCCGCCCACCAGCGCCATAAGGCCGACTGCACCATCGCGGTGCTGGAGGTGGAGATGTCTGAGGCGAGCCGCTTCGGTATTCTCAACACGCATGAGGATGGCTCCATTTATGAGTTTGACGAGAAGCCGGAGCATCCCAAAAACAATCTGGCGTCCATGGGCATTTACGTGTTCACCTGGGAGAAGCTGAAACACTATCTCACCATGGACGAACAGGATCCCCATTCGCAGAACGATTTTGGGAAAAATGTGCTTCCCGCCATGCTGGAAGCCGGGGAGCGGATGTTCGCCTACCGGTTCGACGGCTACTGGAAAGACGTGGGCACCATCGACAGCCTGTGGGAAGCCAATATGGATATGCTCAATCCGCAGACCTCCCTCGACCTGTCCGACGCCTCCTGGCGGATTTATTCGCGCAACGAAGGTCATCCGCCCCATTACGTCGGCCCGCATGCCAAAGTGGAAAACAGCCTGATTTCTGAAGGCGGCAATATATTCGGCACAGTGGATTTTTCCGTGCTCTTTTCCGGCGTAACGGTGGAGGAGGGCGCGGAGGTACGCGACTCCATCCTGATGCCGGGCGCCCGAGTCAGGGCCGGCGCCCGGGTGCAGTATGCGATTGTGGCGGAGAACGCCGAGATCGGGGAGGGCGCGGTGGTTGGCGCCCGGCCGGAGGACCACGCGGATGACTGGGGCGTATCCGTGGTAGCATCCGGGGTCCATATTGGCGCGGGAGCTACAGTGCCGCCCTGCGCCATGGTGGAGGAAGATGTGAAAGGAGGGGAGCCGGATGCGGAATAACAACGTCATGGCCCTTATTTTTTCCAATATGCACGACGACGCCCTGCGGGATATGACCGTGGTGCGGTCTATGGGCTCCATTCCTATTGGCGGCCGGTACCGCCTGATCGATTTTACCCTGTCCAGTCTGGTCAATGCCGGCATTGCCAAGGTAGGCGTCGTGACCAAGAGCCATTACCAGTCGCTGATGGATCACATTGGCTCGGGCAAGGCGTGGGACCTCTCCCGCAAGCATGAAGGGCTGTGCTTCCTGCCGCCCTTTGACACGCGGGAGGATCTGTACAGCGGGCGGGTGTCCGCCCTGGCCGGGATCGGCGCCTTTCTCCAAAACGCGCGGGAAGAATACGTTATCCTATGCGACAGCCATGTTGTGGGTAATCTCAACTATGATCGGCTGATTGAAAAACATATTGCCTCGGGCGCGGATATATCCATCGGGTATAAGCGCGGGCCGCTGCCCGAATTGCGGGAAAATTTGGTGCTGACACTGGATGACGGCAACCGGATAACGGATATCCAGATTAACGAAAGCGGCCTGCGGGACTGCTGCTTCGGGCTGGGGACGTATATCCTGCGCCGCGACCTGCTGGTTCGGCTGGTATCCGACGCGGTTAGCCGCAACCAAATGCATTTTGAGCGGGATATCCTGCAACGGTACCATGGGGATATGCCGATGCACGGGGTAGAGGTTACCTCTTACGCCGAGCCGATCTGCTCACTGAGCAGTTATTTTGCGGTCAGCATGGACTTTCTCGACAGCCGGGTGCGGGCGGATTTGTTCCCGGCGGGACGTCCCATCTATACCAAAGTGCGGGACTGCGCCCCGGCCACCTATGGACTGCATTCCGACGTTACCGACTCGCTGGTGGCGGACGGCGCCAAAATCGAGGGGACGGTGCGCAACTCCATCATTTTTCGCGATGTGCATATCGAGCGGGATGCGGTGGTGGAAAACAGCGTGGTCATGCAGGGCTCGGTTATCCGCCGCGGCTCCATGATCCATTCGGTTATACTCGATAAAAACGTGACGATACAAAGCGGACGCACCATGCAGGGCGCCGGGAACTATCCGGTATTTATCAGTAAGGGCGCCGTGGTATAAATAGTCTCGGGCCGGTTGGCCCGAGACAATGGAAGAATGTCTGTCGGGATGAGATCCCTCCTGCCGCCACGCGGCAATGCCATTCTTCTGGATTCTGCAAATCTATAATATAAATAGTGTCGGGCCGGTTGGCCCGAGCCGAAAGTCTATTGCAAGCAAAAGACTTCGGAAGAATGGTCTATAAAGAATCCCGCCGGGATTCTTGGTATGAGATCCCTGCTGCCTCCACGCGGTGGCGCCATTCTTCTGGTGTTTGCTGGTTTTAACAAGCGATAAAAGCAACCTGAATTGGCGCCTGCTGCCAACCAGACAGCGGGCCGGGCTTACAACGAACAGGACAGGAAAAGGAGGCTTTTTTGTGAAAGTATTGTACGCAACGAGCGAAGCGCTCCCCTTTGCGGCGTCCGGCGGACTGGCAGATGTGGCGGGCAGCCTGCCGCAGGCGCTCAGGCGCCGGCTAATCGGCTGCCGGGTGGTACTGCCCCTGTATGAATCGGTGCCGCAGGAGCTGCGGGACCAGATGACGTTCCTCACTAGCCTGTCGGTGCCGGTGGCCTGGCGGCGGCAGTACTGCGGCGTATTTGAAGCCCGGTATGGCGGGGTGATCTATTATCTGCTGGATAACCAGTATTATTTTAAGCGGGCGGGACTGTACGGGCATTACGACGATGCCGAACGGTTCGCGTTTTTTGCCCGCGCCGTGCTGGAAATGCTGCCGGCTATCGATTTTAAACCCGACATTATCCACGCCAACGACTGGCAGGCGGCGCTGATTCCAGTCTACCATCATCTGTTTTACGCCGGTCGGGAGGAATACAGCTCCATCAAAACCGTGTATACCATCCACAACATCCAATATCAGGGCCGGTACGGCATGGATATCCTCGAGGATGTCTTCGGCATCCCGGAGTCGGCTAAACAACTGGTGGAGCAGGACGGCGACGTCAACCTGATGAAAGGCGCCATAGAAGCGGCGGGACGAGTGACGACGGTCAGCCCCACCTATGCGCAGGAAATCATGGATCCGTGGTATTCCCACGGCCTGGATGGAATTTTGCAGGCACGCCGCTGGAAGGTGAGCGGCATCCTTAATGGGATTGATACCGACAGCTATAATCCGGAAACCGATCCCGACATCCCCGTGCATTATTCGGCGGATGATTTTTCCGGAAAGGCTGGCTGCAAGCGGGCTTTGCAGGAGCGGCTCTGCCTGCCTCAGAGGGAGGATGTGCCGCTGATCGGCATGGTGACCCGGCTGGTCGCACACAAGGGACTGGATTTGGTCAAATATGTGCTGGATGAACTGCTGCAAAGCGACGTGCAGATGGTGGTGCTCGGTTCGGGCGACTGGCAGTACGAAAGCTTTTTCCGGGAGATGCAGGAGAAATATCCGGATAGGTTCTGCTATTGCAGTGGTTTTGTGCCGGAATTGGCCCGCAAAATATACGCGGCCTGCGACATTTTCCTAATGCCCTCCAAAAGCGAACCCTGCGGCCTGTCGCAGATGGTGGCCTGCCGCTACGGCGCGCTGCCGGTGGTACGGGAAACCGGCGGTCTCAAGGACAGCATCCACGACTGCGGGGATGGCTCCGGCAACGGCTTTACCTTCCAGACCTATAATGCCAACGACATGCTGTATGCCATCCATCGCGCGCTGGGGGCTTATGCCAACAAGGCTGATTGGCCTGGTCTGGTGGAACGGGCCATGCGCTGTGATTTCAGCTGGGGACGCTCGGCCAACGAGTATATCCGGCTGTACAAGGAGATGCTGCGGGGATAAACGCCTTTATACGGTATGGAAAACGGCTGCCGGTTTCAGACCGGCAGCCGTTTTGATCGTTTATTCGGCCTTGAAGCGAGTTCCTCTGATTCCCTGTTAAGGTGATAGAAAAGACGGCGGGCAACGACGGGATAAAACGCCCGCACTGTTTTACAAAACCTCTGTCCGGGCGACAAAAGCCTCCCTTGCTTTTTAGGAGAGAACCGGCTATAATGAAATCACATATTGAGCAAGGAGGAACCCGTATGTCCCGAAAATCACGCACTCCTCTCTCGGACACCGACCTGTACCGTAAGCTGCTGATTATTTTCCCCATCGTGCAGCTGGTGATGGGGCTGGCTTTGTTTGTGCTGACCACCACGGCCCAGCCGGTGCTTTACGGTCTGTTCGTTGCCGGCATTATCTGTGCGGTGCTGTCTTACCGCTTTTGGAGCAGCCGTACGGCGCGGGTGGTATGCCGGATCGTCGTATATGTACTGCTGATCGGGTTTCCTCTGGCGGCGGGCGTGGCTCTGGTGAGGTCGGCCGGCGCCGATTTTTCCCAAAGCTTCGACATGTTCTGGGTCAATACGCTGGCGATGGTGCACACCATCCAGCTGTTCCTCACGCCGGCGATGGCGCAGGCCGCTCTGCACGGCCGACGAATGGACGTCAATTTCCTGCGCGTCATGGTGGTGATCAACGAATTGCTGGCCATTGCGCTGTATGTGATACCGGCCGTATTTGAGCGCATCGAGATGGGCGTGGACAACTGGTATTTTCGTCTCTTCTGTCTGGCCTGTGTCAGCGTAACCACAGTGACCGCGTTCCTCATTCCGCCGGCGCTTCTAAAAAAGGCGCCGCGGGCCTCCCGCAGTGAACCGACGCAAAGGGATCCGGCGCTCCCGGAAGAAACGCCATAAAAAGGGCCGGCCAAGGAAGGGCGCCAGACAGCGCCTCAGCCTATGGCCGGCCTTTATAGATGACGGGTCAGGTTGCGCCCCGCAGGGATTCCTCCGCTTGTGTCAGCAGGCGGATCAGTGACGAGGCGAAGAATGGGAAATCCCGGCGCAGTTTTTCTTCCGACAGCGAGGGGATGGCATCGGGGGACAGGCCCTCGGTCTCCCGCACGGATACGCCTTGGGCCAGGCAGCCCACCCGGGCGACTGAACGGCTCAAGGCGGCGGCCGCAAGGGGCGGAAACTGGGCGCCGGACAGGGGGAATAACGCTTGGGAGGTTTTCTTCCCATTCCCGCACAACTCCCGGAACAGGGTGTAGAGCATGACCGACAGCGCGTTGGTAACCTCCTCCGTGAGCTGAGGGTGGCGGCAGGTCTGGAGCATACGGAACAGGATGTGCACCGCCTGCAGCACCTGCTTTTGCTGCCGGTCCTCGGGGGATGAAAGTTCCAGCGGCTTTTGGTTTTCCGTCCGCCTTGCTTTAGGAGATACTAGCTCCGGCGCCATTCCAGAGCGGTCCGCTGTGCGGCCCAGCAGGAAATCACAGGAGACATGGTAATAATCCGCGGCTCGCACCACAAATTGCAGGCCGCATTCGCGGACGCCCTTTTCGTAATGGGACAGCAGGGCGGGCGAGACGCCCAGGTCTTTGGCCGCTTGCTTTTGCGTGAGCTTGTGCTCCTTGCGCAGCGCCAATAGTATGCGCGGAAAATCAGTGGTCATGGCCGTTCGCTCCTTTATGATAAAACCGGGTGACAATTCGGCGGTATTCGACAAAATATACAATGCGTTTATAATTGTAGCCGAAAAACAACAAAATGTAAACAGGCAAATTGCTGCTTTTAGAGAGGTGCTTTTAATGCAAAGCTATAAAATCCATTTAATTCGCCATGGGCAGACGCAGGCGAACCTTGACGGGCGTTATATTGGCCGGACGGACGAGCCTCTGTCGCCTGAGGGACTGACTGGGCTGCTGGACATGAAAACCCAGTATCGGTATCCCGGCGGTACGCGCTTTTTTTCCAGTCCGCTCACTCGCTGCCGCCAGACGCTCGAGGTACTTTATCCCGGCTGCCGGATTGAAGTATCGGAAGGATTGGCTGAATGCGATTTCGGGGAGTGGGACGGCAAAAGCGCCGCCCATCTGAAGCAGGACGATCGGTTCCGCCGCTGGCTGGCCGGGGAAGCGGTGGAAATCCCCGGCGGCGAGACCGGCGAACAATTTCAGCAGCGGGTGATGGCCGCATTTGAGGCGCTGGTGGAGGATTTGATGCGCCATAAAGATACCGAGGCGGTGATTTGCACGCACGGCGGCGTAATTATGATGCTGATGGCTGCCTACGCGCTGCCCCGCGCGCCCATGCACGAATGGGCGGCGGAAAACGGAGGCGGTTTTACCCTGCGGATCACCCCTGCCTTGTGGATGCGGGAGCCGGTGGCCGAGGCGGTGGACACCCTGCCCCTGATTCACAGCAGGGAAGACGAAGAATAACAACAAAAAGCGGTCCTTTCCGATTACCGGATAGGGCCGCTATTTTTCGTTCTAACAACCGATTGCCGCGAAGCAAAGAACAGGCTCTGCGGAATTCTCCGCAGAGCCTGTTCTTCTAAAGGACGCGCGCCATTTGGCGAACCATCCGTTTTAAGATCAATAGTTTTTCGCCTGAATTTGGAAAAAGGCACGCGGATGGGCGCATACAGGGCAGACCTCAGGGGCTTTCAAGCCTTTGTGGATGTAACCGCAGTTGGCACACTGCCAATAAATCTCGCCGTCCCGCTCAAATACACGGCCGGCCTCAATATTGTCGATCAGGGCGCGGTAGCGCTCCTCGTGCTCTTTTTCGATGGTACCGACCTGCTCAAACAGGTAAGCAATTTTGTCAAAGCCTTCCTCCTTAGCCTCCTTGGCAAAGGTGGCGTACATATCGGTCCACTCGTAATTTTCACCGGCAGCGGCGTCGGCCAAGTTGTCCAGCGTGTCGCCGATACCGTCGTGAAGCAGCTTAAACCAAATTTTGGCGTGCTCTTTTTCGTTGTTGGCGGTTTCCGTGAAAATGGCCGCGATTTGCTCGTAGCCGTCCTTTTTTGCCTTGGAGGCATAATATGTATATTTATTGCGCGCCTGGGATTCCCCGGCGAATGCGGCCAGCAGATTGGCCTCGGTTTTGCTGCCTTTCAAGTCTTTCATAATGATCCCACTCCTTTTTAAAGATGACGGATTTGTATACCATAGCTTTTGCAGAGACCAGAAAACGGTACTGCACCTTTTCACGGGAGCCGCCTCGCGGCGGCACCCAGGCTTCCCCTGTCCCTAGGCGTTGCCTTGAAATTCAGTATACCAGTTATTTCCATTCCCGTCAATGGACAGGCTGTGAATAAAGGGAGGAATAGGGAAAAGAATGCACGCGCTTTTTTGTAGGAATCGCGCATATCTTTTTGACCGGCGATCCGGTATACTGATGACGTATGAGCATTTGTACCCACCCCAAAGGAGGAACCGGCATGATTATTCCAAACTACTTTGAAGATATGGATACCCTGCATGTGGGGACCCTGCCTCCCCGCACGTATTTTATCCCCTATATGACGGCCCGCGATGCCTGTACCCGCGCGCGGGAACGCTCGAACCGCTACGTATCCCTGAACGGCCAGTGGCAGTTTCGCTATGGCGAAAACGTCCGCCGGCTGGATGAGGAGTTTTTTAAACCGCCATACGCTACACAGGGTTTTGCCTCCCTGCCGGTGCCGTCGGTCTGGCAGATGCACGGATACGACCATCACCAGTATACCAATATCCAGTACCCCTTTCCCTATGACCCGCCCTATGTGCCGGTGGAAAATCCCTATGGGGCCTACCTGCGCCCCTTCCGGCTGTCCCGCCAACAGACCGAGGGACGGGTGCACCTCTGCTTTGAGGGAGTGGACGCCGCCTATTATGTGTGGATGAACGGCCATTTTGTGGGCTACAGCCAGGTATCCCACTCGCCGGACGAGTTCGATGTGACCGATTACGTCAAGACCGGGGACAACATGCTGGCTGTGCTGGTGCTGAAATGGTGCGACGGTAGCTACCTGGAGGATCAGGACAAATTCCGCATGTCCGGGATTTTCCGTGACGTCTACCTGCTGCTGCGGGAAGACCAGCACATCGCCGACGCGGTGATTACCACCCCGCTGTCGGACGATTATACCCGCGCGGCGGTGGAGGTGGACTGTACCTTCAATGCGGGGCGGCTGCCGGTCAGCGCGCAGCTTTTTGACGGGCAGGGCAAAAAAATAGCCGCCGCCTCCGGCGATGATGGTCGCCTGCGCATCGAAGTGCCCGAGCCGGTGTTGTGGAATGCGGAGCAGCCCTATCTTTATACCCTTCTGCTCCAATGTGGGAAAGAAATTATTCCTTTCGCTGTGGGCCTGCGCGCCATCCGCGTGGCGGACGGCGTGGTACGGCTCAACGGCCGTCCGCTGCGGCTCAGAGGCGTCAACCGGCACGACAGCGATCCCGCCGTGGGCTATGCCGTCACGCCAGGGCAAATGCGGGCCGATCTGATGCTGATGAAGCAGCACAATGTAAACGCGCTGCGCACCAGCCATTATCCCTGTTCGCCGCTGCTGCTCGACCTGTGCGACGAGCTGGGGATATACGTGCTGTGCGAGGCCGACTTGGAATGCCATGGCGTCACCACTCTGTACGGCAGCGAAGCCTATTACCCCAAAATCGCGGACGATCCGGCCTTTGGCGGGCCGATCCTCGACCGCATCCAGCGGCTGGTTTATCGCGACCGCAGCCGCACCAGTGTGCTGATCTGGTCAACCACATCAATAAAATCCTTCGCGGTCAGTGTAGCAAGATCGCGTTGGTAATGAA
>OGYY01003101.1_pt1 | contig 11104 bp, 6 predicted proteins | sample 1576671 | NCBI WGS metagenome assembly OGYY01 (sample SAMEA3541593, study PRJEB24748) | human gut metagenome | biome: human gut; feature: human-associated habitat; material: faeces | place: China | collected 2012 | reverse complement strand
AGATGAGGTGCATTATCAGAAACTTCATCCGTCACAGATGTCACTGGCACACAGAAAAGAGTGTCTGAGGGAACTGAAGGAGATCGGATATCAGACAGGGTGTGGCTTTATGGTAGGATCGCCGGGACAGACGCTGGATACCTTATATGAGGATCTGGTGTTTATCAAAGAACTCCAACCGGAGATGGTGGGAATCGGACCGTTTATTCCCCATCAGGATACCCCATTTGCAGAAGAAAAGGCAGGAACGCTGGAAGATACCTTACGGCTTCTGGCAATCATCCGGCTGATTCATCCGATGGTACTGCTGCCATCCACCACTGCACTCGGAACGATCCATCCGATGGGAAGAGAAAAGGGAATTCTGGCAGGAGCCAACGTGGTGATGCCAAACCTGTCACCGGTTCAGGTGAGGGACAAATACACACTGTACGACAATAAGATCTGTACGGGAGAGGAAGCGGCAGAATGTCGCGGCTGTCTGGAACGGCGCGTGGCTGCGGTCGGCTACCGGTGCGTGACGGATCGCGGAGACAGTGCAATGTGCCGGTAAAAACCGGAAAGCAATACTAATTGGAAAGATTGCGGCGAAACAAAAGACGCAGCCTGACCAAAAAGAAAGGAAGAGAGACTTATGTATAATCCGAAATCATTGAAAGCCGAGGAATTTATCTCAGATGAAGAGATCAGAGAGACCCTGGCTTATGCAGATGCAAATAAAGATAATATAGAACTGATTGACCAGATCCTTGCGAAAGCAAAGGAATGCAAAGGACTGACACACAGAGAGGCTTCTGTGTTGCTGGCTTGTGAGATGCCGGACAAGATTCAGGAAATGTATGAACTTGCGGCAGAGATTAAAAAAGAATTTTACGGAAACCGGATCGTGCTTTTTGCACCGTTGTATCTGTCCAATTACTGTATCAATGGCTGTGTATACTGTCCGTATCATAAAAAGAATACACATATCGCCCGGAAAAAACTGACCCAGGAAGAGATTGTAAAAGAAGTGACAGCTCTGCAGGATATGGGACATAAACGACTGGCGATCGAGGCAGGAGAAGATCCGGAAAACAATCCGATCGAATATATTCTGGAATCTATCAAAACGATTTACAGTATCAAACATAAAAACGGAGCCATCCGCCGTGTGAACGTAAATATTGCGGCGACCACCGTGGAAAATTACCGAAAATTAAAAGAAGCCGGAATCGGAACTTATATTCTGTTCCAGGAAACATATCACAAAAAGAGCTACGAAGAACTGCATCCGAAGGGACCGAAACACAACTATGCATATCATACCGAAGCCATGGACCGTGCGATGGAAGGCGGTATCGATGATGTGGGGCTTGGTGTGCTGTTTGGACTGGAACTTTATCGTTATGAATTTGCAGGGCTTTTGATGCACGCAGAACATCTGGAAGCTGTACACGGTGTGGGACCGCATACGATCAGTGTACCACGTATCAAACATGCGGACGATATCGATCCAACGGTATTTGATAACAGTATCAGTGATGACATTTTTGCAAAAATCTGCGCGCTGATCCGTATCGCAGTGCCGTATACCGGTATGATCATCTCTACCAGAGAGAGTCAGGCAGTTCGTGAAAAAGTACTTCCGTTGGGTGTCTCTCAGATCAGTGGTGCGTCAAAGACGAGTGTTGGTGGATACGATACACCGGAGACGGAAGATGAGGTTACTTCTGCACAGTTTGATGTCAGTGACCAGAGAACGCTGGATGAGATCGTGCAGTGGTTAATGGGAATGGGAGATATCCCGAGCTTCTGCACCGCCTGTTACCGCGCCGGAAGAACCGGCGACCGTTTCATGTCCCTGTGCAAGAGCAAACAGATTCTCAACTGCTGTCATCCGAACGCACTGATGACACTGATGGAGTATCTGCAGGACTACGCATCACCGAAGACAAAAGAAATCGGTATGAAACTGATCGAAAAAGAACTGGACAATATCCCAAGCGAGAAAGTCCGCAGAATCGCAGAAGAACACCTGCGGGATATTGAAAACGGACAGAGAGATTTCCGGTTCTAAAAAGAACAAAGCGACTGTTTGAACGCTGAAATAAGCGGGAAACACAGTCGGAAAATATGACACAGCAGATAGCAACTGCAAAGGCGCAGGGGTTGTTTGCTGTGTCTGTTAGATTTACGCGAGTAAAATTCGCGAAGCATATTTTATCTCGTTACGGAAATGATGAGCAGGAGTTTGAGTCTGCACGTTACTATAAAGGTGTGTAGATTATTGTGAAAACAAGTTTACATAATGTTAAAAAATAAATATGGAAATTACAATTTAGGAAAAGGAGGAACACAGATGGGAACAACATTACAGGAAACGCCCTCCGGCAACCGATTACATATAGGAATATTTGGAAAAACAAACAGCGGAAAGTCCGCCTTTATCAATGCATTTTCCGGGCAGGCTGTCTCCATCGTGGCAGATGTAAAGGGAACCACCACCGATCCGGTCTACAAAGCAATGGAGATCGCACCGCTCGGTCCGTGCGTGCTGATCGATACAGCAGGATTTGACGATGAGGGAGAACTGGGAGCCATGCGTATGGAAAAGACGGCGCTGGCTGCACAGAAAACAGAACTGGCACTGATCTTATTTGCATCCGAGGATATGGAAACAGAACTGGAGTGGTTCCGGTATTTTCAGGGAAAAAAGACACCGGTAATCCCGGTAGTAAGCAAAAGCGATCTTCGTTCTGAGAAAGAAAATCAGACATTTGCAGAAAAACTCAGAGAACAGACGAAAGAGAAAGTCTGCATCGTGAGCGCAAAAACCGGAGCCGGAATCGCAGAACTGAAAGAGCGGATGATCCGCATGGTTCCCGAAGGCTTCGGCAGCCGGACAATCACCGGAGATCTGGTATCCGAGGGAGACGTTGTTCTCCTGGTAATGCCCCAGGACATCCAGGCTCCCAAAGGCCGCCTGATTCTCCCACAGGTACAGACGATGCGGGAATTGCTGGATAAAAAATGCATCGTTCTAAGCGCCACCACCGACAAACTGGTGGAAGCCCTGGAACAGCTGAAAAATCCACCAAAACTGATCATTACCGACTCCCAGGTCTTTGCCTATGTCTACGAACACAAACCGGAAGAAAGCCTGCTCACCTCTTTCTCTGTCCTCTTCGCCGACTACAAAGGCGACCTGGACTACTACAAAGAGGGAGCCAAAAAACTGATGAACCTATCCCCCGACTCCCGCGTCCTGATCGCCGAATGCTGCACCCATGCACCACTGAAAGAAGATATCGGCAGAGAAAAGATCCCGCGGATGTTGAAGAAAAAATACGGCGAAACCCTGGAAGTGACTGTCGTAAGCGGCACCGACTACCCCAAAGACCTGACCCCATACGACCTGATCATCCAGTGCGGCGCCTGCATGTTCAACCGCAAATACGTCCTCCACCGCATCCAACAGGCAAAAGACCAGGGCGTAGCCATGACCAACTACGGCGTAGCCATCGCCCAACTGAAAGGCATCCTGGACAAAATTGTCTGCTAAAGATAACTCCAAAAGATACTTTTAAAAATCGATCACCGGAAAGTTACATTTTCGATGGTCGATTTGTTTATCTATGCAAAACGATGAAAATAGCAAATGTCAGAAAGAGATAATAAGAAAAACCAGAGATAACTCAAAACGGGCGTCCGTATCTCCATCTCCTTCCACTTGTAAATATACCCCCTTTTTGATACAATAAATAAAATAAGGCTTTTTATGCCCAACGGATCAAATAAGGAGAATGCATATGAAAGTAGTAATACTGGCAGGCGGTTTCGGGACCCGGATCAGTGAGGAGAGGGTACTGAAACCAAAACCTATGGTGGAAATCGGGGACAAACCGATTCTCTGGCATATCATGAAACTTTATTCCTACTATGGATACAATGAATTTGTGATCTGCTGTGGATACAAGCAGCATATGATCAAAGAATGGTTCGCAGATTATTACCTGCACAGCTGTGACGTGACATTTGACTTTACGCAGGGAAATAAAATGACGGTGCACAACAACATCTCTGAACCGTGGAAAGTAACCCTGGTAGATACCGGACTGAATACGATGACCGGCGGAAGAATCAAACGGGTAAAAGAACATCTGAACGGTGAACCGTTCCTTCTGACATATGGAGACGGTGTGGCGGATATCAACATCGATGAACTGATAAAATTCCATCAGGAGGGCGGCCGCATGGCAACGCTGACCTCCGTACAGCCGATGGGACGTTTTGGTGCGCTGGATCTGCGGGAAGACGGAGAAATCACAAACTTCAAAGAGAAAAAACAGGAAGACAGCGGCTGGATCAATGCCGGATTTATGATACTGGAACCGGAGATCCTGGATCTGATCGAGGGAGATGCGACGGTATTTGAAAAATATCCGCTGGAAGAGGCAGCCAGAAGAGGGCAGTTGGATGCGTACCGGCATAATGGTTTCTGGCAGTGTATGGATACGATGAACGAGAAGAAAAAACTGGAAGAAATGTGGAGAAGCGGAAATGCTCCATGGAAAGTATGGGAATAAGAGGCATGAATAATCTGGCATTTTTTAAAGGAAAAAAAGTATTTCTCACCGGACATACCGGATTCAAGGGATCCTGGCTTTCCCGGATCCTGATCCTTGCGGGAGCCGAGGTGACCGGATATGCGATGGAAGCGCCAAAAGAGGCAAAGCTGTTTGATACGTTACAGCTGGAAAACAACATGCATTCCGTGATCGGGGATATCCGCGATCGGGAAAAACTTATAAGTACCATGCAGGAGGCACAGCCGGAGATCGTTCTTCATCTGGCGGCACAGCCAATCGTGCGGGAATCGTATAAAGATCCGGTGGGAACGTATGAGACGAATGTGATGGGAACGGTAAATATTCTGGAAGCGGTGCGTCAGACGAAAAGCGTAAAATCGTTCCTGAATGTGACAACCGACAAAGTCTATAAAAATAACGAATGGGAGTGGGGCTACCGGGAAACCGATGAACTGGACGGGTACGATCCGTATTCCAACAGTAAGTCCTGTTCCGAACTGGTGACACACAGCTATGAAAAATCCTTCTTAAAAGAAGCCGGTGTGGCGGTGTCCACGGCGAGAGCGGGCAATGTGATCGGCGGCGGTGATTTTGCTCCGGATCGGATCATCCCGGACTGTGTGCGCGCAGTTGCAAAAGGAGAGAAAATAGCGGTACGGAATCCACATTCCACAAGACCGTACCAGCATGTACTGGAACCGCTGGGGGCATACCTGATGATCGCGCAGGCGCAGTATGAAAATCCTGCGTGTGCAGGCTCCTATAATGTGGGACCGGGAGATGACGACTGTATCACCACCGGTCAGCTGGCAGATCTGTTCTGCGATTCCTGGGGAGGGGACGCCGCGTGGGAAAATCTGTATCAGGGCGGCCCGCATGAGGCGAATTTCCTGAAACTGGACTGTTCAAAGATCCGTACCGCATTCGGATGGAAACCGCACTGGCAGGTAGCGCAGGCGGTGAAAGAGACTGCCGTGTGGTATCAGGCATGGCTTGCGGGGAAAGATATGACCGCATTTACGGATGAACAGATCCGAAAATATTTTACCTTACAGGAAATTGCTTTCCTGTAAAGTAAAAAACGCTCCGCGAGGATGCGCACTGCGGCGTATAAGGTAGATGTCGCAAGCGACCGCCGCAGGCGCGAGAATATGCCGAGGCACATTCTTTATTACGCAGGCAACGAGCCAAAGTCCGTATTTGCACGGAACCTTGGCGACTGCCACGATAGCAAAATAGGAGGAAAACCGATGGGATTTACACATTTGCATGTGCATACGGAATACAGCTTGCTGGATGGTTCCAATAAAATCAAAGAGTATGTAGCCCGGGTGAAAGAGCTGGGCATGGACAGTGCGGCGATCACAGATCACGGTGTGATGTATGGCTGTATCGATTTTTACCGCGCGGCAAAGGAAGCCGGAATCAACCCGATCCTCGGGTGCGAGGTCTACGTGGCGCCCGGTTCCCGATTTGACAAAGAGATGCAGCACGGGGAAGACCGGTATTATCATCTGGTACTGCTGGCGGAGAATAATCAGGGCTACAGCAACCTGATGAAGATCGTCTCGGCAGGATTTGTGGAAGGATATTACTACAAACCGCGTGTGGATCTGGAAGTTCTGGAAAAATACCACGAGGGTATTATCGCGTTGAGCGCCTGCCTTGCCGGTGAGATCCCGAGATTTCTGACCAGAGGACTGTATGAGGAAGGAAAAAAGGCGGCACTGCGTTATCAGGAGATTTTCGGAAAAAATAATTTCTTCCTGGAATTACAGAATCATGGAATCCCGGAGCAGGAGATGGTCAATCAGCAGCTGGTGCGTATGAGCAGTGAGACGGGGATTGAACTGGTATGTACCAACGATGTGCATTATACCTATGCGGAAGATGCAGGCTCCCACGATATCCTGCTGTGTATCCAGACCGGAAAAAAAGTGCAGGACGAAGACCGTATGCGCTATGAGGGCGGGCAGTATTATGTCAAATCCGAAGCAGAGATGGCGGCACTGTTCCCGTATGCACCGCAGGCTCTGGAAAATACAAAGAAAATCGGTGACCGGTGTCACGTAGAGATCGAATTTGGCGTGACCAAACTGCCGAAATACGACGTTCCGGACGGCTATACCTCCTGGGAGTACCTGAATAAACTCTGCTGGGAAGGCCTGGAAGAAAAATACCATCCGGTAACGGAAGAGCTGAAAGAGCGTCTGACCTATGAGTTAAATACAATCAAGACCATGGGGTATGTGGATTATTTCCTGATTGTATGGGATTTTATCAAATATGCGAGAGACAACGATATTATGGTAGGTCCGGGACGAGGTTCCGCGGCGGGAAGTATCGTTTCGTATTCGCTGGGGATCACACAGCTGGATCCGATCCGGTATCAGCTGCTGTTCGAGCGTTTCCTGAACCCGGAACGAGTATCCATGCCAGATATCGATATTGACTTCTGTTTCGAACGGAGACAGGAAGTCATTGATTATGTCGTGAGAAAATACGGAAAAGACCGGGTGGTGCAGATCGTTACGTTCGGTACGATGGCGGCGCGCGGTGTTATCCGGGATGTCGGAAGGGTACTGGATTTTCCGTATGCACAGGTGGATACGATCGCGAAGATGATCCCGAATGAGTTAAATATCACGATCGATAAAGCCCTGAAAATGAACCCGGAGCTGAGAAATCAGTACGAGGGTGACGAGCAGATCCGCTATCTGATCGATATGTCGAAACGTCTGGAAGGTCTGCCGCGGCATACTTCGATGCATGCCGCCGGTGTCGTGATCAGCCAGAAAGCGGTGGATGAGTATGTGCCGCTCTCCCGGGCTTCGGACGGTTCGATCACGACGCAGTTTACGATGACGACGCTGGAAGAACTGGGACTTCTGAAGATGGATTTCCTGGGACTTCGTACTTTGACGGTTATCCAGAATGCAGTGCATCTGATCGAGCAGGATACTGGTGTTCATCTTGATATGCAGCAGATTGATTATAATGACAAAAAAGTACTTGATTCACTGGGAACGGGACGTTCTGACGGTGTATTCCAGCTGGAAAGTGCGGGTATGAAAAACTTCATGAAGGAACTGAAGCCGCAGAGTCTTGAGGATGTGATCGCGGGAATTTCCCTGTACCGTCCGGGTCCGATGGATTTTATCCCGCAGTATATCAAAGGAAAAAATGCACCGGATCAGATCACCTATGACTGCCCGCAGCTGGAGCCGATTCTGGAACCGACCTACGGCTGTATCGTTTATCAGGAACAGGTTATGCAGATCGTGCGTGATCTGGCAGGCTATACACTGGGACGAAGCGACCTGGTACGCCGTGCCATGGCGAAGAAGAAAGCGGCGGTTATGGCAAAAGAGAGGGAAAACTTCGTTTATGGAAATAAGGAAGAAGGGGTTCCCGGCTGTATCGCAAACGGAATCAGCGAGCAGGTGGCAAATAAGATCTACGATGAGATGACGGATTTTGCCAAGTATGCATTTAACAAGTCACACGCTGCAGCTTATGCGGTGGTATCGTATCAGACTGCGTGGTTAAAATACTATTATCCGGTGGAATTTATGGCGGCATTGATGACTTCGTGTATTGATAATCCGTCGAAGGTATCCGAATATATCCTGAACTGCCGGCAGATGGGCATTCAGATCCTGCCACCGGACATCAACCGCAGTAACGGAAGTTTCTCCGTAGAAGATGGCAGTATCCGGTATGGCATGGCTGCAGTAAAGGGGATCGGAAAACCGGTGATGGGAGCGATCGTGGAAGAAAGAGAACGCGGTGGCGCATTTTCCTCGCTCAAAGACTTTTGCCAGCGGTTAAGCGGAAAAGAAGTCAATAAGCGGACAATCGAAAACTTTATCAAAGCGGGAGCCTTTGACAGCCTCGGCGGAACGAGAAAGCAGTTTATGATGATCTATGTGCAGGTGATGGATACGGTCAACCAGGAGAAAAAATCTTCGATGACCGGTCAGATGAGTCTGTTTGATATCATGGGCGAGGAGGATAAAAAGAGTTTCGAGATCCGGATGCCGGACGTAGGAGAATATGAGAAAGAAAACAAGCTGGCATTTGAAAAAGAAGTGCTTGGCGTGTATATCAGCGGTCATCCGCTGGAGGAATACGCAGATGTCTGGAAAAAGAATATCACGGCGACGACCTCGGATTTTCAACCGATGGAAGAGAGCGAAATGCCGAAGGTCAAAGATGAATCGAAAGTGGTCATTGGCGGTATGATCACGGAAAAGACGATCAAATACACCAAAAACAATAAAGTGATGGCATTTATCACATTGGAAGATCTTGTCGGAACGGTGGAAGTGGTTGTATTTCCAAGGGATTATGAGAGAAATGCTGCGCTGATTGAGACGGATTCCAAAGTATTTATCATGGGAAAAGTATCAGCGGAGGATGATAAGGCGAGCAAACTGATCTGTGAAAAGATCGTCTCGTTCGATCAGGTGCCGCGGGAGCTGTGGATCCAGTTTGCCGACCGCAGACAGTACGAGCAGGAGGTGGCAGGACTCTATGATACGCTGCGCCAGTCCGACGGCAGCGATCATGTGGTCGTGTATCTGCGGGCAGAAAAGCAGATGAAACATCTTCCGGCATCGAGAAGCATCGAAATCGAGGACAATCTGCTTGGTATTTTACGCGGAAAATACGGCGCGGAAAATGTCAAAGTTGTGGAAAAGAGTATTGAAAAACAGCTTCATATGCATTAAAATATAAAACGATAAGGCGATAGAGCCGGATAATCCAGTTATCCGGTATTAGATTAGATATATTAGTGGAGGGAACATTATGGCAAAAGAACTCAAGACCATTGGCGTATTGACAAGTGGAGGAGATGCTCCGGGAATGAATGCTGCGATCCGTGCGGTTGTTCGTCGTGGACTGAGCAAAGGACTGAACATGAAAGGTATCCTGAAAGGTTATGACGGACTGCTGAACGAAGAGATCATCGATATGTCTGCAAAAGATGTATCTGATATCATCGGTCGCGGTGGTACGATCCTGTATACAGCACGTTGTGCAGAGATGAGAACAGAAGAAGGACAGAAAAAAGCAGCAGATATCTGCAGAAAACACGGCATTGACGGTCTGGTAGTTATCGGTGGTGACGGTTCTTTTGCAGGTGCTCAGAAGCTGGCAAATCTGGGAATCAACGCAGTTGGTATTCCGGGAACCATCGACCTGGACATCGCATGTACAGAATATACCATCGGTTTTGATACCGCTGTGAATACTGCTATGGAAGCAATCGACAAAGTACGTGATACTTCTACTTCTCATGAGCGTTGCAGCGTTATCGAAGTTATGGGAAGAAATGCAGGTTACCTGGCTCTGTGGTGTGGTATCGCCAACGGTGCAGAAGATATCCTGCTTCCAGAAAAATACGATTATGATGAGCAGAAACTGATCAACAACATCATCGAAGGAAGAAAACGTGGTAAAAAACACCACATCATCATCAACGCAGAGGGTATCGGACATTCCAGCAGCATGGCAAAACGTATCGAGGCAGCTACCGGTATTGAAACCCGTGCAACCATTCTGGGTCATATGCAGCGTGGTGGAAGCCCGACATGTATCGACCGTGTACATGCTTCCATGATGGGATCTTATGCAGTAGATCTGCTGGCAGCAGGAAAAACAAAACGTGTCGTTGGATACAAAAACGGCGAATATGTGGACTTTGATATCAACGAAGCACTGGCTATGGAGAAAGGTATTTCCGAATATCAGTACGAAGTTGCAAAATCTCTGTCTGCAAACTATTCCAAATAAAAAAGACGAGAGTGACGGCGGCATCCCTTCCGAGTCGGTATGCCGCCGTTTTTGACTCGCGGGCAACAAGCCAAAGTCCATGTTTATATGGAACTTCTATAGAAAATAAAGGAATGGGTATACTATGATAACAAGCAGCAGCAATGCGCAGGTAAAACAGATGATCCAGCTGAATAAGAAAGCCCGGGAGCGCAGAAAGCAGGATGTTTTTCTGGTGGAAGGGTTACGGATGTTCCGGGAGGTTCCGAGGGAACGGCTGGTAAAGACATATGTGTCGGAAAGTTTTCTGGAAGATCCGGAGCATCAGGTACTTTTGCAGGGGATTCCTTATAAAATGGTAAAAGATTCAGTGTTTGCCCAGATGAGTGATACGCTGACGCCGCAGGGAGTGCTTACCGTTGTGCGTCAGTATCATTATACAATGGAAGAACTGATGGGGGAGAAAGAGCACCCGCTGTTTCTCGTCCTCGAAGATCTGCAGGATCCGGGAAATATGGGAACGATTTTCCGAACGGCGGAGGGCGCCGGAGTGGATGGGATCTTTATGAGCGCAAACTGCGTGGATATTTACAATCCAAAGACGATCCGTTCTACGATGGGATCTATTTACCGGGTTCCTTTTGTGATCGCACCGGATCTTGAGGAGGTGTTCGCATGGTTCAAAAAGCAGAGGGTTCGTTCTTATGCGGCACATCTGAAGGGAAAGGGCTGGTATGATGAGGCATCGTATACCGGTG
>OGYY01003097.1_pt1 | contig 11123 bp, 9 predicted proteins | sample 1576671 | NCBI WGS metagenome assembly OGYY01 (sample SAMEA3541593, study PRJEB24748) | human gut metagenome | biome: human gut; feature: human-associated habitat; material: faeces | place: China | collected 2012 | reverse complement strand
CATCTCTGCGGCGGCAGTGCCGGACGAGAGGGGGTTGCCGTGCAGCTGGGTGCAACGGTTGCTCATTGGACAGGAAGCCGCATCCCATTATTGCAGAGGCAAAAAAGTTTGATTCGCATTCTCACGATTTCCGGAATGGCTGCCGGATTCAGCGGCTTATTTCACGCTCCGCTTGCCGCTGTTTGTTTTGCACTGGAAGTTCTGGTCGTTGGCAAGCTGGAATATCGGGCATTGTTGCCAGCAGCCCTTTCCGCCATCACAGCTAATATCGTTTCGATTGCATTGGGCTTGGAAACATTTCAGGTGACATTGCCGGAAACCGTTGTTTCCCCGATTTCCATTTCAATGTTGATTTTGGGCGTGGCAGCTGGATTGACAGGCGGCGTTTTTACATTTCTGTTGAAACAGGCGAAACAAGCAGCTGCAAAATGGTTGCCAAATCCGATTCTTCGCATTGCCATTTGTGGTGCAGGACTGGCGATTCTGCTGTATCTCTGTGGAAAAGGGCGATATTCCGGTCTAGGAACAAATTTGATTACCCTTTCCTGCAATGGCGATACCGTATATTGGTTTGACTTTCTGGGAAAACTAGGATTTACCGTGTTAACGCTTGCCATCGGCTTTCAGGGCGGAGAAGTAACACCATTGTTTGCCATTGGGGCGTGTCTGGGAGCAGTGCTCGCACCATTGCTGGGAATCCCGTCTGTTGTGGCAGCGGCGCTTTGCTATGCGGCAGTATTCGGAAGTGCGTCGAATACCTTGCTTGCACCGATTTGCATCGGAGCAGAAGTATTTGGATTTTCGTATTTCCCCTATTTTGCAGTGGTCTGCACGATTGCCCGACTTTGTAACGGCAATCATTCGATGTATGGAAAACAAACAACAACCCCATTCTTTTTCTGGAAGGAGGATTGCAAATGAAACTGGGTATCATTTTTACTGGCGGAACGATTGGCTGTCAGGTTGCAGAAGATGGCTATTTGCAGCTGCCGGATTCGTCCACCTATTTTCTGCTGGAGGGAGCAAAAGAACGGGACATTTTAGACGGAATCACCGTGCTGCCCTCTGAACCGTTTCGGTTGTTCAGTGAGCAGATGACTGGAGAAACGCTTTCCTTGCTGGTGAATCATGTGCGAGAACGGATTTGGAAAGAAGATTGTGACGGATGGATTTTGCTGCATGGTTCGGATACCTTGGCGTATACCGCTGCTGTTTTAGGGTATGCGTTGGGGACAGATTGCCCGCCGTTGGTACTGGTAGCGAGCAACGAACCGCTTTCCAATCCAAAAGCAAACGGCTGGACGAACTTCGCCTATGCAGTGCGATTTTTGCAGGAACAGCAGGCAACGGGTGTTTTTGTCAGCCATTGCAATACAGACAACATTCCGACCATACACGAAGCCATTCAACTGTTGCAGCAGCTGCCCGGCAGCGGAAACTTGTATAGTTTTCGAGATGCTGTCTATGGAACATATGACAAGCAGGGGCAGTTTCATCAGAATAGAATCATTCCCAGCCGTGCACCAATGCTGCCGCTTTCAGAGCCGTTGAACCTGTTGCAGCCTGCACCGCTGTTGCAGTTGACGGCTGGCGTTGGCGGTTCGCTGCCAGAGATTCCAGACTACATTCAAGCTATCTTTTATGCCTGCTATCATTCCGGAACGATTTGCACAGATGCAAGTTTTCAAGCATTTGCAGCCAAAGCGGCAGACCGGCAAATCCCCATCTATTTGACAGGCTGCCGGTCGGATACGTTAGATTATGACACCGTGAAACAATGGCACGCCTTGCGGGTGCAGCCCTTGTATGATATCGCTCCGATTGCCGCTTACTGCAAAAGCTGGATACAAGTGTCTATTGGAAAATCTGCAAAGTTGATATAACAGGAGTTGCAATAAAAGCAGGATTATGGTATAATAAAAAGTAGAAAAGAGGTGTTGATATGGAACCATTTTGGGAGAAGATGGGACTTTCCACAGAACCACAAATGTGGCGTGCCAGCGAATTGCTGGATTGTTTGCGGCAGCATCGGCAGGATGGCATTTTGATTTACTTTTTCTATCAGGATGCAGCCTATGAAGTGGGTGTCCGGAAAGAAGACGGAAAAACCGTCTTTTTCTTGAACGATGATAGTTACCCGTCTATGCTGGCATTTTGCAGCAGTGCCAATATTGAAGGCATTTTGCTTTCTGACTTGTTAGACCCAATTGCAGTATTTTCCGTCAATGGAAAAGCACCGGAAGCAAAACAGTAACAGAACGAAAAAAGAGGACGAACACTCCAACGAGAGCCCGTCCTCTTTTTGTATTTGTGCAATGTGTAATAGGTTCAATCAAAATTAAGCATTTTCAGAAATGTGTGGAAGTGTCTGATAGCCTTCCATGTTCAGAACGAACCGAATCAAAGCCGTTGTATCTTCTTCGCCAACGGTATCTGTTCCGTCTGTTTGGTCACAGTTTGCATTTGTAACCTGCTGGTCAGTAAAGGTGACTGCTCCAGCCAAGAATTTATTCAGCAGAACAGCGTCAACCAAGTCAACCTTACCATCCATAGTCGTATCTCCGCAGATGTTTTCGGATGATGTACCAGAATCGGTTGTAACAGTTGTGGTTTCGGTGGTTTCTCCGGAAACATCGGTTGTGTCGGTTGTTTCTGTAACAGTTGTGGTTTCGGTGGTTTCTCCAGAAACATCGGTTGTATCCGTTGTCGTTGTCGTTGTCGGAGCATCTGGGTCGTTGAACGAAATGCCAGAATTGTTTGCATAATCAGCAGCCGCAGAACCGGTTTTACCAGTAATCTGGAAGTTATCTTTTTTGGATGTGCTCATGTCATTGTTGGTCTGGTAGCCGAATGCCTGATTGCCGATGCTGGTGACAGAATCCGGAATGGTGACATTTGTCAGATTGTCGCAGTCTAAGAATGCATTTTTGTCGACTGTGGTCAAGCCGTCTGGCAGTTTCACATCATCCAGAGAACGGCACTTTTCAAAGGCAGAAATACCGATGCTGGTGACGGAATCTGGTAGGGTAATCGTTTCCAAGTTACCGCATTCTGCAAAGGCAAAGTTGTCAACCTTCTGGATGTTTTCACCCAGTGTCACATCCTTCAAAGAAGAGCAGTTCCGGAACAGCCACTTGTCTACTTTCGTCAGACCATTGCCCAGCGTTGCAGATTCCAGGCTCGCACAGTTGGAGAATGCAGAAATACCGAGACTGGTCACAGAATCCGGAATGGTAATGCTGGTAATACCAGTGTTATAGAATACATAGTCTTCAATCTTAACCAAGCCGTCTGGCAGGGTAACATTGGTCAGGCTGGTGCAGTTCTGGAACGTCTGTGCTTCCAGCAGGGTCATGCTTGCCGGGATGTTAATATCTGTCAGGGATGTGCAGTTATAGAATGCCTGTTTCCGGACATCGCTCAGGCTATCCGGCAGAGATACGCTCGTCAGGTTCTGACAGAATGCAAATGCACCGGAGCTGATTTGTGTAATGGTATCCGGAACGGTGATGGTTTCCAGACCGGAATAGGAGAACACATCGCTCTTAATGCAAGTCATGGTAGACGGCAGCGTGATGCTCTTGAGGTTTGCACAGTGAGAGAAGTTGCCGCTTGCAAGTTCGATCAAGCCTTCCGGCAGAGAAATATTGCTGATACCGGAATAAGCGAATGCAGAATTGCCAATCCAACGAACGGTACTCGGTAAGACCACATTGTCCAGAGCTGGGCAGCTGTAGAATGCAGAATCCAGAATCTTCTTTGTGCCTTCTGCAAAGGTAACAGACTGCAGCCGGAAGCATTCCTGGAATGTGGAAGCACTAACGACTTCCAAAGAACCCGGAATGGAAACAGATACCAAGTTGGAGCAGCCAGCAAAGGCTTCTTTACCAACCTGTGTGACACCTTCCGGAATGGTGATGTTGGTCAAGCCGGAGGAGCAGAATGCTTCATTGCCGATACGGATCAGGGTAGATGGCAGTTCAATTTCTGTTAAGTTGGTGCAGGAACAGAACGTATCTGCATCAATGGTGGTGATACTTTCCGGGATATGAATAGAAGCTAAGCTGGTGCAGGCATAGAATGCACTTGCCCCCAAAGTGGTAACAGCATCCGGAATGTTGACACTGGTCAGGCTGGAGCAGCCAGAAAAAGCATTTGCTCCAATGGTGGTAACGGTTTCCGGCATTTTTACGGAAGTGATGGTATCTTTTCCGCTGAATGCACCATCTGCAATCCCGAATACTGGCAGTTCATTGCCTTTCTTGTCAATCAGGGTGTCCGGAATGACAACGTCGGTATCTGTGCCCTTGTAGCCGGAAACGGATAAGCCCTTGACAGATTCTTCGCCCACCTTGATGGTCAGCGGGGTAACTTTAAAGAGGGCAGCTTCTTCTTCTGTAACCGACAAGGTTGGCATATCTGTTTCTGGAATTTCAACAACCGTGGTTGCAGTGGTGGTTGTGGTTGCAGCAGCAGTGGTTTCTGCTGTAGTTTCTTCCGCAGAAACAGCTGTGAAAGAAAGCGAGAATAAAGTTGACATTGCCAGCAGTCCGGCAATTGTACGTTTCCAATGATTGGTCTTCATCAAAAGACTCCTTTCCAAAAAGTAGTTCTCATAACAAAAATTCGCCCACATTCGTATGGTTACTATTATTATAAAAGATGCAGGAAAGGATGTCAAGCCTATAGATGTAAATTTTGTTGGTTTTTTTACAAGGTAGTTGGCTTGTTTTATGGAAAATGATGCTATCTGTGAAATATGCTTTCTTTTTCGTTGGGTTGTTTGGAAAAAGAAATTGCAAAATTTCCGAAAATGTGCTATACTGCTACATGCACATCAAATGAAAGGACGAAGGATAACATTATGACAGCACAGCACAAACAAGCATTTTGGAAAGGGGTGCGGCAGGGAATCCCGATTGCCTTGGGGTATCTCTCTGTTTCGTTCAGCATTGGGATTTTAGCGGTAAAAGCAGGGCTTTCCGTTTCCGCAGCCGTTGCGATTTCCATGACGAATGTCACCTCAGCCGGACAGGCTGCCGGAATTGGAGTCATTGCAGCCGGCGGTTCTTACTTAGAACTTGCTCTCACACAGTTTTGCATTAACTTGCGATATGCCTTGATGGGGCTTTCCCTGTCGCAGAAGTTAGACCAGACGTTTCAACACATGATACATCGCTTTCTGACCGCATTCGGGATTACAGATGAAATCTTTGCGGTTGCGGTTTCGCAGGACGGACAGATTTCCGCCCCGTATCTGTATGGACTGATGTCCCTGCCGTTGATTGGCTGGAGTTTGGGGACGTTTTTGGGAGCAGCTGCCGGCGAAATTTTGCCGAAAATCATAACAGATGCCTTGGGGATTGCACTGTATGGCATGTTTTTTGCGATATTCATTCCGCCGATGCGAAAGCAGAAAAGCATTGTCTTTGCAGTATTGGTTGCAGCGGGATGCAGCATTATTTGCAAGTATTGTCTGCCGTTTATCTCCAGCGGCTTTGCCATTATTCTCTGCGGAGTCTTGACAGCGGCACTTTGTGCATGGCTCTTTCCGAGAAAAGAAGAACAGGGGGCAGCAGTATGAGAATTGTCTGTTCCATCTTGGTCATGGCAGTGGTTACCTATTTGATTCGGATGCTGCCGATGACGATTTTCCGGAAGAAAATACAGTCCCGCTTTTTGCAGGATTTCTTGTATTATATCCCGTATGCCATCTTGAGTGCGATGACGATTCCGGCGGTGTTTTATGCAACGGGAGATTTCCCCTCTGCAATCGCTGCAACGGTGATTGCTGTGGTGTTGGCATGGAACGGGCTGCCGTTGATTGTGGTGGCTCTGGCAGCCTCAGGAACGGCATTGCTTGTATCACTCATCGAACAATGGATATAGAAACATAGAACAAACCAGCACCCATTCCAGGCGAACGGGTGCTGGTTTTCTGATTTCCTGTCAAAGAGAGATTTAGCGATTCAGAGTCGAAGCCACTTGCAGAATCGGAGATTGTGTGACTTCCTCGGACAATTCATAGCCGTGCGGAGCAGGTACGAGATACAGTTCGTCCAGCTGGTCGGCATCGACCAGAAAGGCAACCGTAACAGTTTGGGTTTCGCCGGGCTGTAACAGTACGTTATTTTTGCTGTGGCTGCCGGACGAGGCGAACGAGAAAAACTCGCCTGTTAGGTTCAAGTCGCAGCTGTCCACAGAGTATTCCGGTTCGGCTTCTGCTGTGTATGCTGGGAATGTGCCGTCTGCCTGCATCCGGAACAACTGCGGACAAACGCAAGTTTCAACCGCTTCTGTACCGTTGTTGGTGTAGGTGAGCTGGAAGGTCAGAATGGTTTGTGGAATGGTTTCCGTTTTGATGGCTTCATCCAGCGTGTTGACTCCATCGCCGGAACGATACCATGTACGGGTATTGTCTGCAATCGTGCCATCTGCATTCTGATAGCGGCTGTAATCGCAATCCTGCCCGATGGAGTCGGTGGAAATGCCAGCAAAGGTATTTTGTGTGGAAAGAGCATCCAGTTTCAGAGAAACCGTTTCCTCTGTGGTTAAGGTGTCGCCGATATTGACATACGAAAGCTGATTGACATCGCAAGCCGTTGCAGGGGCATCTCCGGAGGATTCGATGAGGGATTCTTCCGGCTGCCAAAGGCTTGCCGTTTCCTGTTCTGCTGGGCTTAGGGAGAGATGTTCTGCAATCTGTGTCAACTCTTCTTTCGTGAGGTCGTCTGTTGCATAGAACTGTGCTGCATAGGGTGTATTTGAGAAAGCAACCCAGACAATGTTTCGGTAGTCCATCTGTCCGTCTGGAAGATTTGCGGCAGCCCGTTGCAGGAAAAAGACCTGATTGCCGTTGATGGTTTTGGTTTCAGAATGCACAATGCCACGGTTGACCGTCTGTAAGAAATCCCCGTCCTGCATCTTCCAGAACAGCATCGTAACGCCACGGTTTTGGTCATCGTGATACTTTCCGGAACTTTTGTCAAGGGTCATACCATCCGGCATCCAGCCCACTTGCAAGGACTGTGTACGGGTGTCAAGGGTGCTATCACCGGCATCAATCACAACGTCTTTTTGATAGCTGCCCGTGGATTGGATGGAAGCCTGATAAATGCGATTGACAGCATAAGCAGAAGTTGGAATGGCAACAACAGCGGCTGCAAGAATCGCAGCAATGACAATGGTTTTTTTCGCATGAATGGATTTTTTCGGCATAAGAAATTCCTCCTGTTTTTGTTTCTGTTTCTGATAACGGTCGGAAAAGACATGGGTTTCTGCATCAGGGGAAAAGGCAGCGGCAACGATGGCATCCCAGTCCGCTGGTGAAATCGGTGGTTCATGGTTGGATGGAACATTTTTTGACATAGGAGATTCCCCTTTCCTCTTGTTTTTGAATGGCTTTTCGGGCACGCTCAAACCGTTTTCGTACCGTTGCCTCTTTCATGGAGAGCCGCTCGGCGATTTCCCGAAACGATTGTTCCTGTTCGCACCGCAGGAATAAAATGGTGCGGTCGGTTTCCGAAAGCCCTTGTAATAGCTGTGCAAGCGATTCCTGTTGTTCAGTCTGTTGCAGAAATTGTTCGATTTCGTTGTGCGGACTGGGCACTTGTAAGGTGCTGTCGTCAATATTGGTCAGCCGTTCTGCATCTTTGGCATTTTTTCGATATTGATTGATGGCAGTGTTGCGAATCACCTGAATCAGAAATGCTTTGGTTTTGGGGCTGTCTGGTGATTCGATTTGGTCAAGATGTGGGATAATTTTCAGGAACGCATCGGATACAGCATCTTCTGCCTGTTCGGTCTGGTGCAGGATGGCGTAGGCAATGCGATAGAGCGGCTGTTCATACAGAGCATAAAGCTGATGGAGTTTTTCTTTTTGCTGCGAGGACTTTACCATGAAATTCCCCCCTTTGTGGTTTTTTGGACGTCCTATTCATAATAACAAATTGGAGAGGGGATTTGTGACAAGAATCTGTAAAAAAAGAAAAGACCACCCGTAACAAATCGTTACAGGTGGTCGAAAGAGTTTTATTCCAATGAAAAGCGTTTATTTTGAAACAGGAAGATCCGGAATCAGGTTGATGACGAACCGCATCAGCGAGGTTACATCGTCTTCATTGATATTGCTTGTTCCGTCAGCGATGTTGCAGTTTGCAGCGACCAGCTGGCTGTCAGTCAAGGAAATCATACCAGCAAGATACTTGTTCAATGCAATGGCATCCATCAGGTTGACAACGCCATCTTCATTGACATCGCCTACAGAAGCAGACAAGGAGTAGAACGCATAATTATTTTCCTTTGCATAAGATTCCGCCGTACTTCCGGTATAGCCGAAAATGGAAACACCAGAATAAGAATAAGCAAGATTTTTACCAATTTCTGTCACGCTGGCAGGAATGGTAATCGAGTTTAAAGAATCACAAACGTAAAATGCCGCATCGCCGATTTTTTTCACTGTGCCCGGAAGAACAACATTTTCTATTTGAACACAATCTGAAAAGGCGTTATTTCCGATTGTGGTTACACCATACGGAATCTGAACATCCTTTACCTTCAGATAGAGATTGAAAGCATTGTCATCAATCGTTGTCAAAGTGCTCGGCAGAACCAATTCGGGGACATCTTGCATCGGTTCATTATAGACAATATGGGTATTAATTTTCTGTGCTGAGAACGGTGCAATTTCTGTAATTCCTTCCCCATAAACCACTTTTTCAATGCTTGGCTGAATCCATTCGATGCCTTTCAGCGTTGCATCATCAGAGATGGATTCTGTTGCACCCTTTCCTTCGATGTACAAAGTTTTTGTATCAAAGTCGAAGTTCCAGGTTGCATTTTCGCCACAAGTTCCGCTGGTAATTGCTTCTGAAGCAATGCCCGTTTCATTGTAAATATAGCAAGGATGATTTAAGCAGTAATAATACGTCGGGCTGTAGCGGTTTGCATTGAGGGTAATGCGGCGGTGATAGGAATTATTGATGTTGGTATCATCACTTGCAAAAATATAATTGCCTTTCAGCGTTACATTATCTGGGATGTCATAAGTCTTTTTTGCAACAAGACCATCTCTGATATCGAACTCTTTTGCATAAAATGCACAACTGCTAATAGTAAGCGGTGTAGATGGAAAATCTACGGTTTCCAGTGCATAGAAGTAAGCAAAAGCTGCTTGTGGAATATTCTGAATGCCGTCTTCAATGACCAGATGCTTTACAATTGAACGATACTTCATCCAAGGATAATATACGATTTCGTCCAAATTGTCAATATTTTGAATCCTATTGATATAATTATCATCGACATCATTTGGAAGGTCACCATTTCCGGAAAGGGTTAAGGTATCGCCTTTTAATACCCAGAGGGCATTTCCAAATTCACCAAAGTCTGTTACTCCTTCTTCTGTTGTTACAATTTCATCTGTTGTAGCATCTGACAATACATCATCTGCCAATACAGCGGGTGCAAGTTGCAGCAGAAGTGCCGCAGAACAAAGAACAGCGAGAAATGATTTCTTTTTCATAAAAATCCCTCCAATCAAGATTTTATTTCATTATATCAAGTCTTTACAGCCTTGAAATTTTGGTTTGTTTGTTTACGATTTCATTATATCACAAGGTATCGAAAAAGTCAATACAATTGCTTACATTTTTGGAAAATAAAGTATTTTTGTCGAATGGAAATGAATAAAAAAGAACAAGTTGACATCATAACGATTTCATATTGCGTCCAACAAAAGAAAATAAAAAAGCAGATGACCGGCAAGAAAAAGTCATCTGCTTGTTGTTGAAATGGGAAGAAATTTTACTGTTTCGGTTGGGCTTGAATGGTGCGTTTTTTGACCTGTTCCCGAATCTTCTGAATGAGGCAAAACAGCAGGAATGCTGCCAGATTTGCGACAACCACGCTTGCTCCAACAGGGGTATCGAACTGATACGAACCGACCATGCCGACACAGAAGCAAACGACCGATAAAATCGCTGCACAGAGAATGACCAGCGAGAACCGCTTGAACAGCCGCATGGAGGACAACGCCGGAAAGATAATCAGGCTGCTGATGAGCAATGCCCCCATCATCCGCATCCCCAGCACGACCGTGATGGCGGTTAGAATGGCAATCAGTGTATTATAGAATGAAACCGAAACGCCGGTTGCCTGTGCAAAGTTTTCGTCAAAGGTAATTGCAAAAATCCGGTGATAACAAATCACGAACATTCCCAGAACGACAATGGACAGAATCAGGCTGACCCAGACATCTTCTTTTTCCATCGCCAGGATGCTGCCGAACATATAGCTTGCCACATCGGTGTTGATGCCAGTTTTCAGGGCGGTGACAATAATCCCGATTGCCAGCGAGGAGGCGGAAACAACCGCAATTGCTGCATCGCTCTTGACCTTTGCCCGTTCGGTAATGCGGAGCAGGAAGAAGGCGGCAATCGCAACAATCGGAATAGAGAATTTCAGCGGTGCCCAGCCGAACGCCAATGCAACGGATAAAGCCCCGAAAGAAACGTGTGATAATCCATCGCCAATCATCGAGAATCGCTTCAGAACCAGACTCACCCCCAAGAGGGCGGCACAGAGGGAAACGAAAATCCCGACCAGCAAGGCACGCCGGATAAAAGCAAACGAAAGCATATCGATGAGAAACGTCATATTATTTTCCTCCCTGTCTGGATGCTGCGGCATGGCGGTAAGCTTCGGCAGTATCATAGGTGTATGTTTTTTGTCCAAGGTGCAAGATGTGTTTGGCGTAATAGACTGCCCGTTCCACGTCATGCGTGACCATGATAATGGTGATGGATTCTGTGCGGTTGAGGTGCTGTAAGACCTGATAGAGTTCCTCGGAAGCGACTGGGTCTAAGCCCGTGGTGGGTTCATCCAGAATCAACAGCTTTTGAGCCGCACAGAGTGCCCGTGCCAGTAGGACACGCTGTTGCTGACCGCCAGAGAGTTCCCGATAGCAGCGGTTTTGCAGCGGCAGGATTCCGAGTTTTTCCATTGCCTGTTGGGCAGCGTTTTTTTCTGCGGCAGTATAAAACGGGCGATGTTTCATCTGGTTCAGGAAGCCGGAGAGAACAGCAGCTATGGGCTGTACGTCAAGACCGTCAACGGCATCACGC
>OGYY01003095.1_pt1 | contig 11131 bp, 8 predicted proteins | sample 1576671 | NCBI WGS metagenome assembly OGYY01 (sample SAMEA3541593, study PRJEB24748) | human gut metagenome | biome: human gut; feature: human-associated habitat; material: faeces | place: China | collected 2012 | reverse complement strand
TTTTCAACAGTCTGAGGGCCCTGCGCCCCTCAATGTGTCGAAAAAGCTCGGACGCGTCGATCTTTTTTCGACAGATGCTTAAGAAATGTTTGCGCCCTCCCCGCCGGGGGAGGGCGCGCCTCCTTCAGTTCTTCAAACTGTGCAGCGGCGCGGGAATCCGGCCGCCGCGCTCGATGAAGGCGTCGTTCTTGGCCGCGTTCACCGGCATTACGGGCGCGAAGCCGAACAGCCCGCCGAAGTTGACCGTATCGCCGGCCTTCCTGCCGGGCGCGGGGATGACGCGCACGGCGGTGGTCTTGCCATTGACCATGCCGATGGCGGCCTCGTCGGCGATGATGCCCGCGATGGCGTTGGCGCTGGTGTCGCCGGGGATGGCGATCATGTCCAGGCCCACCGAGCACACGCAGGTCATGGCCTCCAGCTTCTCGATGGTGAGGCGCCGGGCCTGCGCGGCCTCGATCATGCCGATGTCCTCGCTCACGGGGATGAACGCGCCGCTAAGCCCGCCCACATGGCTGGAGGCCATCACGCCGCCCTTTTTGACCATGTCGTTGAGCATGGCGAGGGCCGCGGTGGTGCCGGGCGCGCCGGTCATCTCCAGGCCCATCTCCTGCAGGATGTAGGCCACGCTGTCGCCGCGCGCGGGCGTGGGGGCCAGCGACAGGTCCACGATGCCGAACGGCACGCCCAGCCGCGCGGACGCCTCCTGCGCCACGAGCTGGCCCATGCGCGTGATGCGGAAGGCCGTCTTTTTCACCGTCTCGGCCACGACGTCGAACGGCTGACCGTGCACGCTCCTGAGCGCGTGCTGCACGACGCCCGGACCCGATACGCCGACGTGCACCTCGCACTCCGGCTCGCCCACGCCGTGAAACGCGCCCGCCATGAAGGGGTTATCCTCCACGGCGTTGGCAAAGACGACGAGCTTGGCGCAGGCCATGCCGCCCTGATCGGCGGTGAGTGCGGCGGCGCGCTTGACGGTGCGGCCCATTTCGGCCACGGCGTTCATGTTGATGCCTGCGCGCGTCGAGCCGACGTTCACGCTCGCGCACACCAGCTCCGTCCCGGCCAGCGCCTCCGGAATGGAGGCGATGAGCACGCGGTCGGACTCCGTCATGCCCTTTTGCACGAGCGCGGAAAAGCCGCCGAGGAAGTTGATGCCGATCTCATGCGCGGCGCGGTCGAGCGCCTGCGCATACGGCACATAGGACTGCGCGCCCGTGCCCGCCGCGACGAGCGAGATGGGCGTGACGGACACGCGCTTGTTGACGATCGGGATGCCGAACTCGGCCTCGATATCCTCGCCCGTGCGCACGAGCCGCCCTGCGAGGCGGCAGATCTTGTCGTACACCTTCGTGCAGCTGCGCGCGATGTCCGTGTCCGCGCAGTCGAGCAGGGAGATGCCCATGGTAATGGTGCGGATGTCGAGATGCTGCTGGTCGATCATGGCGATCGTCTGCAAAATTTCACTGCGGTTGATCATGGCTGTGTCCTCTCAGATGCGGTGCATGGCGTTGAAGATGTCCTCGCGCTGGGCGCGGATCTGCAGGCCGCGCTGCGCGCCGGCCTCGTCGAGCGCGCGGGCGAGGTCAGCAAACGGGACGGTGCACTGCGACGCGTCCACGAGCATGATCATCGTGAAATACTCCTGCAGCACCGTCTGGCTGATGTCCAGCACGTTCACGCCGTACTGCGCCAGCAGGGCGGTCACGTCGGCGATGATGCCGACATGGTCTTTTCCGATCACGGTTACGATTGCACGCATAAGTGTTCCTCCTTATTGACCGATCGCGCCGAGCTCGTCGAGATCGCGCTCGAACGCGGGAATGAAATGCTCCAGAAAATAATGTACCTCCGGCAGGGGCGATGCCTCGAGCGCCGCGCGCGTCTGCGCCTCGGCGGAGAGGAACTCATTGTTGCCGGCCTTACGCTCCTCGATGCACTTGATGTAGGCCGAGAGCTTGTCGGCCGCCTTCACGAGCGGGTAAATGTCGCCGTCCTTGTCCTCGCTGAGCACATCGGCATAGGTCGCGCGCAGCTCCGGCGGCAGCATGCCGAGCAGCTTCTGCACGGCCAGATCCTCCACCGCGTGGTAGGCCGACATGATCTCGGCGTTGTGATACTTGATCGGTGTCGGCAGGTCGCCCGTGAGGATCTCGGACGCGTCGTGATACAGCGCCGCCGTCGCAAGGGCGTTGACGTCGCACGGCTTGCCGAAGATGTCGCGCCGGATCACGCCGAGCGCGTGCGCGAGCACCGCGACCATGTGGCTGTGCTCCTGAATGTTCTCGGGCAGGGCGTTGCGCATCAGCCCCCAGCGCGCGATATAGCGCATACGCGAAATGAGCGCAAAGAAGTTGGAATCCATCGTTTGCTCCCCTCAAAACGGAAAATTTACAATCTGGGCACATTTTATCATGCCGTTCGGGGAATGTAAACACGAAAAAGTGTTGCAATATCAGGTTTTCCATGCTAAAATGCAGATTTGTGCAAACAGAAATATCTAAAAAATGTGATTCTCTTTGAGGAAGTGTGCAAAATGGAGAAATTGAGAAACATCGCCATCATCGCCCACGTTGACCACGGCAAGACCACGCTGGTCGACGAAATGCTCAAGCAGGGCGGTGCATATCGCGAGCATCAGGAAGTCGTCGAGCGCGTCATGGACTCCAACGATCTGGAGCGTGAGCGCGGCATCACGATCCTGGCCAAGAACACCGCCGTGCGCTACGGCGACACGAAGATCAACATTGTCGACACGCCGGGTCACGCCGATTTCGGCGGCGAGGTCGAGCGTGTCCTGAAGATGGTCAACGGCGTCATCCTGCTCGTGGACGCCGCCGAGGGCCCCATGCCGCAGACGCGCTTCGTGCTCAGCAAGGCGCTCGAGCTCGGCCACCGCGTCATTGTCGTCATCAACAAGATCGACCGCCCCGACCAGCGCATCCACGAGGTCATCGACGAGGTGCTGGAGCTGCTCATGGACCTCAACGCCACCGACGAGCAGCTTGACTCGCCCATGCTCTTCTGCTCCGGCCGTCAGGGCACTGCGTCCTACTCCCCGGATGTGCCGGGCAAGGATCTGCGCCCGCTGTTCGAGACGATCCTCGAGTACATCCCCGCTCCGGAGCAGAATGTCGACGCGCCGTTCCAGATGCTCGTGTCGTCCATCGACTACAACGAGTTTGTCGGCCGCATCGCCATCGGCCGCATCGAGCGCGGCGTCATCCGCCAGAACGAGGAGATCGCCGTGTGCAACTACCACCAGCCGGATGCGCCGGCCAAGAAGGCCAAGGCCGTGTCCATGTATGAGTTCGAGGGCCTGCAGCGCGTGCCCGTCACGGAGGCGGAGGCCGGCAGCATCATCGCCATGTCCGGCATCGGCGACATCACCATCGGCGACACGATCTGCGCGCCGAGCTGCGTCGAGCCGATCGAGTTTGTCAAGATCTCCGCGCCCACGATGGAGATGACCTTCTCCGTCAACGACGGCCCGTTTGCCGGCCGCGAGGGCAAGTTCGTCACCAGCCGTCAGATCCGCGAGCGGCTCTACCGCGAGACGCTCAAGGACGTGTCTCTGCGCGTGACCGATCTCGAGGGCGCGACCGATTCGTTCAACGTCGCCGGCCGCGGCGAGATGTCGCTGTCCATCCTCATCGAGACCATGCGCCGCGAAGGGTATGAGTTCCAGGTCTCGCCCCCGCGCGTGCTCTATCAGACGATCAACGGCCAGAAGTGCGAGCCCATCGAGCGCCTCGTCGCGGACGTCCCGACCGATGCGGTCGGCTCCGTGATCGAAAAGCTCAGTGCCCGCAAGGGTGAGCTGCAGCAGATGGAGCCCATCGGCAAGCGCACGCGGCTGGAGTTTCTCGTGCCGGCGCGCGGCCTGTTCGGCTACCGCAACGAGTTCATGACCGACACGAAGGGCGAGGGCATCATGGCCTCCGTCTTTGACAGCTACGCCCCGTACAAGGGCGACCTCAGCCGCCGCAACACCGGCTCGCTCGTCTCGTTCGAGACCGGTGAGAGCATCACCTACGGCCTGTACAACGCGCAGGAGCGCGGCCAGCTGTTCATCGGCGCGGGCGTGCCCGTGTACGCCGGTATGGTCGTCGGCGTGTCGCCGAAGCAGGAGGATATCACCGTCAACGTCTGCAAGAAGAAGCAGCTGACCAATACCCGCGCCGCCGGCTCTGATGACGCGCTGCGCCTCGTGCCGCCGCGCAAGCTGAGTCTGGAGCAGAGCCTGGAGTTCCTCGCGGACGACGAGCTGCTCGAGGTCACGCCCAAGAGCCTGCGCATCCGCAAGCGCATCCTCGACCACGAGCGCCGCATGAAGGCCGCGCACGGCAAGGGCGCAAAATAAATCTTTACAAGCGCGCCGCGATGTGCTATTGTAAAACAGTCCATGTGCCCGGATCCGGGGTCTGGCCGCTTTGCAGCGGTTCCTTTCCGCCCGGTTCTGCGCCAGCGGATACGAAATAAAGAAAGGAATGTATCACCATGATCACCAAGACCGAAAAGACCGCAGTCATCGAAGCCAACAAGACGCACGAGGGCGACACCGGCTCGCCGGAGGTCCAGATCGCCATCCTCACCGAGCGCATCCGTCAGCTCACCGAGCACCTGAAGGTGCACCCGAACGACAAGCACAGCCGTCTGGGCATGTACAAGATGGTCGGCAAGCGCCGCCGTCTGCTCGACTACCTCGCCAAGAAGGACATCGAGCGTTATCGTGCGATCATTGCAAAGCTGAACATCCGCAAGTAAGTTCGGCTTTTCCGAAGGGTATGAACGTTTGAAAGCAGGGGGATAATTTCATATTGTCCCCCTGCTTTTTTCGTCCGCGCCCGAATGTTCATCTTTCGGGAGCGCCGCTGCCCAGTATTTGAATCTGCGCCCCATCGCGTATGGGACGCGGATGCAAGTGCTGGCTCTGGCGTTTCCGCTGACAAAAGAAAGGAGCACCAGAACCATGATCATCACCACGCACAAGCAGTTCCCCAACTACAAGCGCTACGAGATCGAGTACGAAGGCCGTCCCCTCGTGATGGAGACCGGCAAGCTCGCCGAGCTGTGCAACTCCGCCGTCCTCGTCAGCTACGGCGAGACGACCGTGCTCGTCACCTGCACGGCTTCCGCCCGCCCGAAGGACGGTGTGGATTACTTCCCGCTGTCCGTGGACTTCAATGAGAAGCTCTACGCCGTCGGCCGCATCCCCGGCAGCTTCATGCGCCGTGAGGGCAAGCCCAGCCTGCCCGCCGTGCTGGCCAGCCGCCTGATCGACCGCCCGATGCGCCCGCTCTTCCCGAGCGACCTGCGCAACGACGTCATCATCGCCTGCGAGGTGCTGTCCGTCGACCGTGACTGCAGTCCGGAGATCACCGCCATGATCGGCGCGAGCGCCGCGGTGAGCATTTCCGACGTGCCGTTCAACGGCCCCATCGCCGGCATCGTCCTCGGCTGGGACGGGGAGAAGTACCTCTTCAACCCCACGCAGGAGCAGCGCAAGACCAACCGCATGATCACCACCATCGCCGCCACCCACAAGAAGATCGTCATGATCGAGTCCGAGGCCGATCAGGTGCCGGACGACGTCATGTACGAGGGCATCGTGCAGGCGCATGCGCATCTGCAGCCCGTGCTCGACCTCATCGACAAGATGGTCAGCGAGATCGGCAAGCCGAAGTTCGAGTACGAGCACGCCTCCTTTGACGAGGAGCTGTTCGACCTCCTGTGCGCCAACGAGATGGAGGCCATGGAGTACTGCATGGACACCGACGACAAGAACGTGCGCGAGGCGCGCGTGAACGAGTGGATCGCCGCCGTGCAGGAGAAATATCTCGACGAGCATCCGGACATGATGCAGTTCATGGACGAGATCCTCTACAAGATGCAGAAGAAGATCGTCAAGAAGTGGCTGCTCGCCGGTCACCGCGTTGACGGCCGCAAGATGAACGAGATCCGCCCGCTCGATGCCGAGGTCGGCGTGATCCCGCGCGTGCACGGCTCGGGCCTGTTCACCCGCGGCCAGACGCAGGTGCTGTCCATTGCCACGCTTGCCACGCTGTCCATGGCGCAGAAGCTCGACACCATCTGGGAAGAGGAAGAAAAGCGCTTCATGCACCACTACAATATGCCGCCGTACTCCACCGGCGACGCCCGCGCCGCCCGCAGCACCAACCGCCGCGAGTACGGCCACGGCGCGCTCGTTGAGAAGGCGCTGCAGTGCGTCATTCCGCCGGTCGAGGAGTTCCCGTACGCCATCCGCGTGGTGTCCGAGGTGCTCTCGTCCAACGGCTCGACGTCGCAGGGCTCCATCTGCGGCTCCACGCTCGCACTCATGGACGCCGGCGTGCCCATCAAGGCACCGGTCGCCGGCATCTCCTGCGGTCTGATCCAGGACGGCGACGACTTCACCACCTTCATCGACATTCAGGGCGTTGAGGACTTCCACGGCGAGATGGACTTCAAGGTCGCCGGCACGAAGCAGGGCATCACCGCCATCCAGATGGATCTGAAGAACGACGGCCTCAAGCACGAGATCGTCAAGGAGGCGTTCCGCATGACGCGCGAGGCGCGCTTCCAGATCCTCGACGAGATCATGCTCAAGGCGATCGCCGAGCCGCGCAAGGAGCTGGCGGATTCCGCCCCGAAGATGATCCAGATGAAGATCAACCCCGACAAGATCCGCGAGGTCATCGGCTCCGGCGGCAAGGTCATCCAGAAGATCTGCGCCGACACCGGCTGCAAGATCGACATCGAGGACGACGGCTCCATCTTCATCGCCTCCGAGGACATCGAGGCCTGCCGCGCCGCGCGCCAGACCATCGAGAACATCGTCTTTGAGCCGGAGGTCGGCGAGCTGTACTACGGCAAGGTCTCCAACATCCGCAGCGAGTTCGGCGCATGGGTCGAGCTGGCTCCGGGCAAGGACGGCCTCGTCAAGATCAAGGATCTCGAGTTCAAGCGCACCGAGAAGGTCGAGGACGTGCTCAAGATCGGCGACATGACCTGGGTCAAGGTCATGAACGTTGACGACCGCGGCCGCATCGACCTGTCCCGTAAGGACGCGATGCGCGAGAAGGGTCTCATGTAATCTCGATATCAGCACAACTGTGTGGGCGGGGTGCAAGACACTCCGCCCGCTTTTTCAGGGGGGGCACAGCACATCATGTACGAAAAACGAACGCTGCCGAACGGCGTGCGCATGGTCTACGAACACATGCCGCACGTGCGCTCGGCGGCCATCGGCGTGTGGATCGGCGTCGGCTCGCGCTACGAGTCGCCGAGCGACGCCGGCAGCGCGCACTTCATCGAGCACATGCTCTTCAAGGGGACGGCGCAGCACACCGCTTCGGAGCTGGCCGAGCATATGGACGCCATCGGCGGTCAGGTGAACGCCTACACCACGCGCGAGGGCACATGCTACTATGCGCGCGTGCTCGACGAGCACCTTGACCGCGCGGGCGACCTGCTGGCCGAGATGCTCTTCACCTCAAACTTTGCCGAGGCGGACGTGGCCAACGAGTGCGGCGTCATCCGCGAGGAGATGGACATGTACGCCGACACGCCGGAGGATCTGGTCACGGAGCGGCTCATCGGCGCGGCCTTTCCCGGCACGCTCGGGCGCCCGGTGCTCGGCCGTCCGGCCACGATCGAGCGGCTGACGGGTGCGCGGCTGCGCGCGTTTCAGCTTGCGCACTATATCGCGCCGCGCATCGTCGTCGCCGTGTCCGGCAGCTTCACGGAAGAGAACCTTGCGCATCTGGCGGCGCACTTTTCGTGGCTGCCCGCGCGGCCGGATCTCACGATGCGCCGCGGCAGCTACACCCCGGCCTTTACGCTCAAGCGCAAGGCCATCGAGCAAAATCAGATCAGCATCGGCTTTCCCGGTCTGCCGACGGGGTCGGAGGCGCGCTTTACCATGGCGCTGCTCTCGTCCATTCTCGGCGGCAATATGTCCTCGCGCCTGTTTCAGACCGTGCGCGAGAAAAACGGTCTCTGCTACGCCGTGTACAGCTACACGGCGGGCTTTCTCGACTGCGGCATGTTCGCCGTCTCCGCCGCCGTCGGCCGCGAGACGGAGCAGCGCGCCCTCGCGCTCATCCGCGACGAGCTCGACCGCTTCCGCAATGACGGCGTCACGCAGTCGGAGCTTGACCGCGCGCGCGAACAGGTGCACGCGAGCGTGCTCATGGCGGAGGAATCCACCGCCGCGCGCATGAATAAGCTCGGCTACTCTGAGCTCTACCTCGGCCGGGTGCTCTCGGCGGACGAGGTGCTCGCGCGCTATGACGCTGTCACCTGTGAGGACATCCTCGGTCTCGCGCGCGAGACGCTGGACTTTGCGCGCGTGTCGTTTTCGGCGGTCGGCCGCCTGCGCGCGCAGGAGGAATACGAGCAGCTGCTCAAGGGATAACAAAAAACGCCGCGGAAGCTTCCGCGGCGTTCGTAAGACAGTTAACGGAGCGCATCAGTGCGGATGCGCTCCGTTTCTTTATGCTATTATGACATACGGCACAGTTGCAGCGGCCCCCCTTGGCTCTCCCTCTGGGAGAGCTGTCACCGAAGGTGACTGAGAGGGTCTTACAGGCGTTTTTGAATGGTGATATCAATTTGTGTGCACACGCCGCGAAAATCCATATCAACATCTCGGTTGGAAAAACGCAGGACCTCCAATCCAAGCGCTGTCAAAAATGCGGAACGCTCAGAATCATAGGCCATCCCCTGAGGCTCATAGTGTTGAGAACCATCCAATTCAATAACTAACTTGGCAGAAGTACAATAAAAGTCTACGATAAATCTCCCGATGATTCGCTGTTTATAAACCTTCACCGGATATTTGCGGAGGAAAAGATACCATAGCTTTCGTTCGTGGGGCGTCATCTCACTGCGTAACCGCCGGGCGTTTTCCAGTTGACTGTTGTCCTTTGGTATGGTCATGTTTTCCCCTCTCAGTCGGCTGCGCCGACAGCTCTCCCAAAGGGAGAGCCAAGTTCCGCGCGTAATGCACTACACCGAACGGTGCATAGAAGTGCGCCCTCGTTATCTGTTCGATAAATTCCGATTGTTCGGCTCCATAGTATCATATGGCCGGATAAACTACAAGAACAGCCACAGCAGTGCAAACTGCTGTGGCTGTTCGCTGCCTTACGAACACCGGCCATTCCTGGCGGGCGTTTTGTTTGTGCTTTGGTTTACTTCGCGTAATCGACGGCCTTGGTCTCGCGCATGAGATTGACCTTGATCTGACCGGGGTAGGTCAGCTCGTCCTCGATCTTCTTGGCGATGTCGCGCGCGAGCAGCACCATCTGATCCTCCGAGACCTCCTCGGGCTTGACCATGATGCGGATCTCGCGGCCGGCCTGAATGGCAAAGCAGTTGGCGATGCCGGGGAAGCTCTTGGTGACTTCCTCGAGCTTTTCCAGACGCTTGACATAGTTTTCGATGTTCTCGCGCCGGGCGCCGGGGCGGGCGGCGGAGATGGCGTCGGCCGCCTGAACGAGGCAGGCGACGACGGTGTGCGGCTCCACGTCGTTGTGGTGTGCCTCGATGGCGTGGATGACCTCTTCGGACTCCTTGTACTTGCGGGCGATGTTCACGCCGATGGTCACATGGCTGCCCTCGACCTCGTGATCGATGGCCTTGCCGATGTCATGCAGGAGACCGGCGCGCTTGGCAGTGGCCACGTCGACGCCGAGCTCGGAAGCGAGCAGGCCTGCAATGTGCGAAACCTCGATGGAGTGGTTGAGCACATTCTGGCCGTAGCTGGTGCGGTACTTCATGCGGCCGAGCAGCTTGATCAGCTCGGGATGCAGACCGTGGATGTTCGTCTCGAAAACGGCGCGCTCGCCCTCGGCCTTGATGGTGGCGTTGACCTCCTTCTGAGCCTTGGCGACCATTTCCTCGATGCGGGCGGGGTGGATGCGTCCGTCCTGAATGAGCTTTTCGAGCGCGATGCGCGCGACCTCGCGCCGCACGGGATCGAAGCTCGAGAGCGTGATGGTCTCGGGCGTATCGTCGATGATGAGGTCGCAGCCGGTGAGCGTCTCGATGGCGCGGATGTTGCGGCCCTCGCGGCCGATGATGCGGCCCTTCATCTCGTCGTTCGGCAGCGGCACGACCGACACGGTCACCTCGCTGGCATGATCGGCGGCGCAGCGCTGGATGGCGGTGGCGATGATCTCGCGGGCGCGGCTGTCGGCCTCGTCCTTATACTGGTTCTCCAGCTCCTTGACCATGAGCGCCTGCTCGTGCACAACGTCGTCCTTCAGGCTATTGATGAGGAAGGTCTTGGCCTCCTCGACCGTGTAGCCGGAGATCTTTTCGAGCAGCTCCATCTGGGTCTTTTTGAGCTGGTTGATCTCGTTCTGCTTGGTGTCGATCGCGGCGATCTTCTGGTTGAGGGCGTCGGTCTTTTTGTCGAGCGTGTCCGTCTTGCGGTCCAGCGTCTCCTCCTTCTGCTGAAGGCGGCGCTCCTGCTTCTGCAGCTCCGCGCGGCGCTCCTTGACCTCGCGCTCATACTCCGAACGGCTCTTGTGGATCTCTTCCTTGGCCTCGAGCAGGGTCTCACGCCGCTTGCTCTCGGCACTCTTATAGGCATCATTTATGATCTGCTTGGCCTTCTCCTCCGCACTGCCGATCTCGCGTTCCGAGACCTTTTTGCGGTAGAGCCCGCCAAGGATACAACCAACCACAAGCGCTGCGATGATACAACCGAGTGCTATTGGTAACGACATATGAAATTGTAATCCTCCGTTTCTTCAGATTTCTTCACGATATTTTTTCAAGTTGGAAAAGGCGGGCCATCAAGCGTACCCGCCGGGAACATAACGATATTTGTGGCGGTGCTCCATCCGCCGCCAAAAATATAATCACATTATTTTAACTTTATTCCGTACCGTTGTCAAGTGCCGGAAGCTGCCCGCCGGATTCTTTTCTGGACAGGGCCGCCGCGCTGTACTATAATATAGACCATCCGACAAACGCGAGCATCCAACGCTCCGGCGAAGGGAGGAACGGCGCATGGCGGCACTTCGGATCATCTTGCCCGCGGCGGCCATTGCGCTGACGCTGGCGCTGTTTTTGCAGCTGGCGTGGCCTGCGCGCGGCGCGATCCCCCGGCGCA
>OGYY01003092.1_pt1 | contig 11138 bp, 6 predicted proteins | sample 1576671 | NCBI WGS metagenome assembly OGYY01 (sample SAMEA3541593, study PRJEB24748) | human gut metagenome | biome: human gut; feature: human-associated habitat; material: faeces | place: China | collected 2012 | reverse complement strand
TGATACCGGTAACGACTGTGTAGGTACAAGTATACGTCTCGGAGCAAAATCTGTGACACAGCTTGAGATGATGCCGAAGCCTCCGGCAGAGCGTGCGGCAAACAATCCATGGCCGGAGTGGCCGCGTATCCTCAAAACAGATTATGGTCAGGAAGAAGCCATTGCCGTATTTGGACATGATCCTCGTGTATATCAGACAACCGTAACAGAGTTTATTGCAGATAAAAAAGGAAATGTCTGCAAGGCAAAAATCGTCAAACTGAAACCTCAGAAAGACGAAAAGACCGGAAGAATGATGATGGTACCGGTCGAGGGAACAGAAGAATTGATTCCGGCAGATGTAGTGCTGATCGCAGCAGGTTTCCTCGGAAGCCAGAAATATGTTACCGATGCATTTAAGGTAAATATCAATGGCCGTACAAATGTAGAGACAAAACCGGAAGCATATGAAACCTCTGTTCAGAGAGTCTTTACAGCAGGTGATATGCATCGCGGACAGTCCCTGGTAGTATGGGCAATCCGTGAAGGTCGCGAGGCTGCAAGAGCCGTAGATGAATCCCTGATGGGATATACAAATCTCTAATATAGTATTTTTTTAAAGAGTTATGGCGATATTGTCATGGCTCTTTTTTACCTTATACATTAATACGAAATCACATAAAATTATTTACATCATTCTTGTTTTTTTTATATTCAATAAAACAGAAAAACTTTCTAAAATATAAAGAGAATGAGGTATAATATCATTATGAAAGAGAAATTCAGAAAAGTTATTTTGATGATTGGGATTCTGATCACAGCAGCGGGCCTGTGTCTGGCGATGTATGCCACAGTAAGCAACTGGTATTGTGAATACAAGGCCGGAAATGAAATTGAAATTTACAGTGAGACTGTCAGAAATACCAGTCAGGATGAGTTGAGACATATCAAAGAAAATGTGATAGAATATAATCACAGTCTGGCATCAGAAGAAAGTAAGTCATCGATAAGCTATGATGAGATGCTTGCAGCAACAGATGCCATTGGTTATCTGGAGATTCCGAGGCTTCAGCTGATGCTTCCTATATATGAAGGAACAGAGGAAGATGTTCTGGCAAGAGGAGTTGGACACATGGAGCAGACATCTCTTCCAGTGGGTGGGGCTTCTACGCACTGTGTACTTGCCGGACACACAGGACTTCCTACAGCAAAGCTTTTTACACATCTGGATAAAATGAAAGAAGGAGATCTGTTTTATATTCATGAACTGGATGAAATACTGACCTATAAAGTGGACCGGATCAGTGTGGTACTTCCAGATGAAACAGATGCCCTTCAGATAGAAGAAGGAAAAGATTATGTAACACTTCTGACGTGTATCCCCTATGGCGTAAACAGTCACAGGCTTCTGGTCAGGGGAGAACGTACAGAGAATCCGGTGACTGCGGATTCACAGGAGAAGGCAGACAAACCTGTAAGTACAGTCGTTTATGCAGTTTTTGTGGGAATCATTCTGATCGTGTTTTATATATGGTTCAAACATAAAAGGAGGAGATCGAATGAAAAAGAATAAGAAATGGACAGTACTGGCACTGATCTGTCTGCTGATGCTGATGCTGATGGTACTGCCGGTAAAGGCAGAAACAACAGGAAGCATTGCAATACAGCTTCATTCAGATGCAGCAGAAGTAGAAATGACGTTGTATAAGGTTGCTGCGTATGCAGATGAAGAATATACAATGACAGAAGAATTTCAGGGTTGTGGCATCACGACGAAACAGCTTTTAGAAGCAAAAAACGTTTCACAGATTACAGAGACACTGGAAAAATATGTGGCAGCACAGAAACTGAAGGGCATACAGAAAACAAAAAAAGCAAATGAAATACTTCTTTATGAAGGACTCTCTCCGGGACTGTATTTTGCAGTACAGACAGCCGGACAGGATAAGGCACTTGCAGAGAGCACGCTGATCCTGCTTCCATCTACAGAAAGCGGAGAAAAAAACTATCATCCTGAGGTTACAGTGAAATGTGTTTCACAGGTGGGTGCAGTGATCCTGAACAAAACAGATCCGGATGGAAACGTTTTGGAAGGCGCCTGCTTCAGGCTGCAGCAAAAGAACGGAGATTCCTGGAAAGAGTTAAATGTTTCACTGACAACAAATAAAAACGGACAACTGCAGGTTTCCGGGCTTCCTTTTGGAAAATATCAGTTTGTTGAGACAAAAGCACCGGATGGATTTGTAAAATCTGACAAGCCAGCTGCATTTGAAATTTCCAAAGCCGGGGTTACAGAAAACGGAGGAAAATATGAAACCCTGTCAGGAACAGTAGAGGAGGTTCAGGTAGTTAACCAGCCGGAAAAAGAAACACCACCAGGATCAGGAAACCCGGGCAGCCATGATTCGGGAAGCAGTACGAAAATGAGCGTAAAAACAGGAGACAATACACCGATCGCATTGTTTGTGTTCCTTCTGGCAGCAGGTGCATGCGCAGGACTGGCAGTAGCTGTTAAAATAAAGAAAGGAAAAAAATAGAGATATCGAATCCGAAAATATTCGGGGGGGGACTAAATGAGAAGCGTTCTGATTGTTGACGATGAGAGAATCGAACGAGAAGGAATCGCAGCTCTTCTCCAGATGGGAAATTATAATCTTGAAATTCTGGAGGCAGTGAATGGAAAAGAAGCATTAACAATATTGAAAGAAAAAAAACCGGAGATTTTGCTGAGTGATATCCGGATGCCATTTATGGATGGAATTGAGCTTACACGCCAGGCAAAAATTATGAATCCAGATATGGCAGTTGTGATCTTCAGTGGATTCAGTGATTTTAATTATGCTAAAGAAGCAATCCGCAATGGCGTGCTGGAATATATCCTGAAACCGGTAAATCCGGATGATTTCCATAAGGTGATCCAGAAGGCGGAGAAAGAAATCGAGCGACGAAAGAAAAAAGAAAGCCGCGAGATGAAAGAAAAAAATTTCCTGCAGCAGTATTTTCTTCAGAATTATCTGTACTCTGGTAAAGCAGAAACTCTGGAAAAAGCAAAAGAAATGATTGACATGGATAAATGGAACGGATGGCACTGCGGAATTCTGATCGAATCAGATGTAGCTTTTTTTGATACGGCTGAAGAGACTCTGGAAGAGGAAATTCAGAAAGAGTTGAGAAGAGTATGCTTTTATCTGAATTTGAATGCAAGGCAGTCGCTTCTCCTTTTTCAGGACGTATATTGCGATTATCAGCTGGTGGCAAATCATCTTTATAATTTTATGAAACGAAAATACAGAGACAGTTTTTATCTGGCAGTCAGCCGTAAATTTGAAGGTTGTGAGTGTCTGCCGGAAATCCTTGAGCAGCTGGAACAGCAGATGGAAGAGAAATTTTATCATCCGGAAAAACATGTTTTCTCAAATGAAGATGATGTACTGAAACTGTCGGTGGGAGAAGTGCAGGATTCGCAGATCATGCAGATGATCTCAGAAGACATCACACGGAAGGATACAGATCAGCTGAGAAAGCATTTCGCATGCCTGAAAGAAAAATATCATGATAATACACAGTATTCAGCAATGTATATCAAGTTTGTTTTCTCTAATGTCATTCAGGAACTGTTTCAGGAAAATCAGTTTTCTGGAGAGCGGCGTCTTGAGCATGAGATAGAACGATTGTATAACTGTAGAAATATCATGGAAATCCTTGAAGTAACTGAAGATAATATCAAGGAATACGAGGCATTTCTTGACCGTTCTATGAGTAGTTCTAGAAATGAAGTGGCAGCAGTCAAAAATTATATCTATCAGCATTATGAGGAAGATCTGAATCTTGAAATGCTGGCAGAAAAAGTCTATCTGTCTTCCGGATACCTCAGTTTTATCTTCAAAAAAGAGACCGGCATGAATTTGAACCGATATATACGTGTGTTCCGGATGGAGAAGGCAAAAGAACTTCTCTGCAGCACCAATATGAAGGTGGCACAGGTCAGTGAACGTGTTGGTTTTGCAAATGTTTCTTATTTCTGCAGAAGTTTCCGGGAATATTACGGAAGCAGTCCGGAATCATACAGGAAAGGAACCGGAGAGGATGAACAGACTTCGTAAGATATTCAAAAATATGAAGTATCGTCATAAACTGACGATCTTTCTTGTAGTTACAAGCCTGGTACCGATGACAGTACTTGCCTGGTACAGTCACAGCAGGCTGAGTACTATGGTCCGCAGCAGCGAACTGGAAGATATGCAGTCGATCATGGAACAGACCAGAGAAAGCATTGACAGCCAGACGGCGGTTTATGCCAGCCTTCTCAATTATCTGACCTATTCACCAGATATTGAGGAAATTATTAAGGAAAAAAATATCGATAATTATACGGCGTATGAAAAATATACAGAAATAGCGGATCCACTTTTGTCTGTACCAAAATCATATCATGACGCGATCAACAGAATTCAGCTTTTTGCGGACAGTATTCAGGTGGAGCATGAGTATACACTTGTTCCACTTGATAAGATGAAAGAAGAGTGGTGGAGTGAAGGGCTGAAAGATGATGTGCGTATTCAGTGGAAAGTTGATCAGGATCGTAAAGAAGTTGCAGCAGTACGTATGATCTATAGTGATCAGAAACTGGATGCAGTTCTGTGCATTTCTCTGGATTATAATAAAATCTTCCAGCCACTGACCAATATTCTCACGCAGGAAAATGGTGGAATTGTTGCAGACAAAAACGGTACAGTTTTTTATAACAAAACTGGTCTGACAAATCTGGAATTTGATAAATCTGAAAAAATGGATTCCATGATTCAGAAAATCAGCCAGTCCTGTGCATATACAAAGACCAAGAGTGAAGAAAATGACTGGGTATTTTATCTTTATAAGAGTCAGGATGCGATATCAGGTTCTGTACGAAGACTGCTACTGGAAGAGATTCCACTGATTGCGGCCTGTGGTCTGATCATTCTGTTTCTGGCTATGGCATTTTCAAGAATTTTTACAAGAAAAATTGAAGAACTGACGAAAAATATGGACAGGGTAAATCATGGAAGCCGTGAAGTTACAGTCAACAGTGATTCGGGAGATGAAGTAGGAATTCTTGTTAACAGTTTCCGTAATATGATGGATGAGATTAACCGCCTGATCGACGAAGTATATGTCAATAAGATCGCGTTGAAAGAATATGAACTGAAAGCCCTTCAGGCCCAGATCAATCCACATTTCTTATATAACACACTGTCGATGATGAACTGGATGGCGATTCGAAGTAACCAGATGGAGATCAGTAAGGTTACCCTGGCACTTTCTACTTTTTACAGAACCGCATTAAGCAAAGGTGAAGATGTGGTTACGGTAGAAAACTGTATTCAGAATATGGAAGCATATCTGGAAATCCAGCTTACGATGCATGATCATAATTTCTCGGTAGACTGGGATATTGATCCGACAATAAAAAATGAAAAAATGCCGAAGCTTCTTCTTCAGCCGGTTGTCGAAAATGCGATCGAACACGGTCTTGATGAAAAAGAGGATGGTGATAAAAAAATTTTCCTGTCATTTAAAGGCAAGGGGGATGATGTAGAGATCACTGTCCGTGATAATGGACTTGGTATGGAACAGGAAAAAGCAGAAACACTGGTAACTTATCAGGCAAAAGGATATGGCCTTAAGAATGTAAATGACCGTATCCGGCTTCTTTATGGAGAGAATTATGGAATTCATATTTTCAGTTCACCGGATGAAGGCACGACTGTTATTATGAAATTTCCGAAGGAGGGCAGAGAGAATGAAGAGTAAATGGAAAAAACTGCCTGTTGTTCTGATAGGGATCATAGCTATAGCTGTCTGCGGATGCAGCAATGATTTACAGGAGCTGAATCAGAAAAGATCATCGGCAGCAAAAGAAAATACGGAATCTACAGAGACAGTCCGTACCGGTACCTGGGAAACAGCTGCACAGACTCCTTATGGTGCTTATCCTGAACTTGTAACGTATACTTTAGGACAAATGAGTGGTGCGAATAATTCAAATCTTCCGGATGGAAATACCTATGACGACAATGCTTACACTCGTTATCTCAGAAAAATGCTGAATATTCAGAATAAAAGTGTCTACATGGAACGGGAAGATCGATATGATGAATTTGTGAACATTCTTGTAAAAGACCAGACGCTGCCGGATGTACTGGTGGTTTCGGATAGAGAAACACTCAAAGAACTGGTTGATAATGATCTTGTGGAAGATCTGAGCGAAGTATATGAGAATTGCACTTCAGAGAGAATCAAAGAGATGTTTGAGAGTTATGGAAGCGGTCTTCTGGATTCTGTGCGATTTAATGGAAAACTGATGGCAATTCCGGAGACCGTTACAGATCATGGTCCACGTCTGATGTGGCTGCGTAAGGACTGGATGGATAAGCTTGGCCTTGAAGATCCGAAAACACTGGAAGATGCATTTGACATAGTAGAAAAATTTGTCCAGAATAAAATGGGCACGGAGGATGGAGAAGACCCGATCGGACTCGCCTGTGATACAGATCTGGTGGGAACTACCAGCTCTAATTATTCAGTAGATTCTGTTTTTGATAAATTTGGAGCCAGTCCACAAAGGTGGGTAAATCAAAATGGTAAGATCGTGTATGGTTCCGTAACAGAAGAAACAAAAAATGCACTGAGTTATCTTCATGAACTCTATGAACGTGGCGTGTTGGATAAGAACTTTGCATTGCGTGCGCAGAATAACCTCAGAGATCTGGTGATAAATGGAAAATGTGGAGCTTTTTTTGGCCTGTGGTGGACACCGAACAATCCACTGATGGATGTTTATGAGACAGACAAAGAGGCAAACTGGCAGCCATTTTATCTACAGTCGACAGACTGGCAGAATGTATATGATACTTTTCAGGATAATAAATATGTTGTTGTACGCAAAGGATATGAGCATCCGGAAATTGTAATGAAGATAATCAGTGTATTGTTTGATTATAGCAGATATGAAGCCAAGGATGCGGATGAGGTAAATGATTATTTTGCTCTTAACGTAGAACCGACAGCCAGACCGCTGGTTATCAATGTTGATTATAACGAGGCGACGTTTCAGATCACAAAAGATATCCAGAGTGTAATGAGCGGCATGCGAAAAGAAGAAAGTTTAAGTGCAATTGAGAAATCTTATTACGATGCAGCAGAAAAATTTATTCAGGGAAAATCAGAAACGGCGGAAGACTGGGCAGCATATGAATCCAGACTTGCAGCAGTTGGAAGGTTGATAGAAGGAAACTACCGGTCAACAGCCAAAAGATACCTGGATGATGCAGATGGTGAAATACCGAAGTCTCTTCAGCAGCTTGAAAAAGACACTTTCATTCAGATTATCATGGGTGTAAAACCAATTACTTACTTTGACACTTTTGTGCAGGAATGGTATGAACAGGGCGGCGAAGAGCTGACTGAGCAGATTCGCCGCTCTAATCCAGGAGAATGATTATTTTCCGAGATGCCAGATGTCGTCATCGTACTCTTTGATGGTTCTGTCTGAGGAGAAGAATCCGGCTTCTGCAATATTGATCAGAGTTCTGCGGCTCCATGCTTCCGGATTTACAGCATAATCACTCATTGCCTGTTCTTTGCGGACAATGTATGCATTGAAATCCGGAAGAGTCTGGAACCAGTCTTTATTTATCAGTTCGTTCTGCAGTCGTTTCAGATGTTCTTCATCTCCATATTTCAGCATTTCTTCACTGGTAAGGAAATCGATGGCACGACGAAGGTTCGAGTCTGCTTCATACCAGTCTTTTGCACAGTAGTCACCGGCTGCATAGCGGTGAATAACCTGCTTGCTGCTCTGACCAAAGATGTAAATATTGTTATTTCCGACAGCTTCGGCAATTTCTACATTTGCACCGTCCATGGTTCCAAGAGTCAGTGCACCGTTCAGCATGAATTTCATGTTTCCGGTTCCGGATGCTTCTTTGGAAGCAAGGCTGATCTGTTCAGAAAGATCACATGCCGGAATCATTTTTTCTGCTGCAGAAACATTGTAGTTTTCTACAAATGCAAGCTGCAGATATCTGGAAACTTCAGAGTCCGCACTGATAACCTGTGACAGGGTAAGAAGAGCGTGAATGATATCTTTGGCGATGATATAGGCAGGAGCTGCTTTTGCACCAAAGATACTTACTAATGGAGTTACTGGAGTATGTCCTGCTTTGATCTCCAGGTATTCATGAATCAGAAAAAGCAGGTTCAGCTGCTGACGTTTGTATTCATGAAGTCGTTTGGACTGAATGGAAAACATTGCATTGGTGTTCAATTTGATTCCCTGTTTGTCTTCTAACCAGGAAGCAAGTGCTTCTTTGTTGGATTTTTTAATACAACTGAGTTTTTTCAGTACTTCTGCATCGTCTGTATAATTCAGAAGCTTTTTCAGTTCAGAAGCATCTTTTTTGAAACCGGATCCGATCAGAGATTCAATTTCAGAAGTCAGGGCCGGATTACATTTCAGAAGCCAGCGGCGGAAGGTGATGCCGTTTGTTTTATTATTAAATTTGTTCGGATAGATCTGATAAAATCCTGCCAGTTCGCTTTCTTTCAGAATCTGTGTATGCAGTGTGGCAACACCGTTTGTGGAGTGAGAAAAATGAATATCCATATGTGCCATATGAACGACCTGATTCTGATCAATGATAGCAAGTGAAGAATCAGTTGTACGTGTTTTTGCAATGTCATCCAGCTTTTCAATAATTGGCATAAGCTGAGGAACAACGGTATCGAGATAATGACGTGGCCATTTTTCCAGAGCTTCTGCAAGAATCGTATGATTGGTATATGCACAAGTATCTGTTACGATCTGAACTGCCTCATCAAAGCTGATTCCGTGTTCCTCAAGGAGGCGGATCAGCTCCGGGATTACCATACTTGGGTGTGTATCATTGATTTGGATAGCCGCATAGTCGGCAAGGTCATGATAGTTACATCCACGTGCAGCACATTCGTTGAGAATAAGCTGAGCACCGGCAGAAACCATGAAATACTGCTGATAGATACGAAGCAGTCGGCCGTCTTCATCGGAGTCGTCTGGATAGAGGAATAATGTAAGGTTTCTGGCAATATCTTTTTTGTCAAAAGAAATTCCGTCACCGATCACAGATTCATCTACAGAATCCAGATCAAACAGATTGAGCATATTGGTTCTGCCTTCATAGCCGGTAACAGGAAGTTTGTAGAGTCTTGCAGAATAGGTGTTTCCCGCAAGTGAAACCGGAAATACTGTATCGGTAGCTTTGGCAGAACACTGGTCAGTCAGCCAGAAATCAGGAGTTTCGTTCTGGATGTTGTTTTTGAAATTCTGATGAAAAAGTCCGCAGTGATAACGAAGACCGACACCATCGCCTGGAAGATTCAGAGTTGCAAGGCTGTCAAGAAAACATGCAGCAAGTCGTCCAAGACCACCATTTCCAAGACTTGGTTCCGGTTCCTGCTCTTCGATATCTGCAAGAGATTTTCCGACACTGGCAAGTGTTTCACGAACTTCATCATACAGACCAAGGTTGATCAGGTTGTTGGAAAGTAATTTTCCAATCAGGAATTCGGCAGAAATATAATACAGTTTTCTGCCAGTTACTGGTTTTATCTGTTTCTGACTCTGTTCCTGCACAAGTTTCAGAAGGGCTGTATAAAGTTCTGCGTCGGAAGCAGTTGCAATATCCTTTTGGCAAAGTTCATTTAGTGTTGTTTTCATAGATTCACTCATGGGAGTTGCTCCTTTCATATATAAAATGGTTGTAGTTTCGTTAACTTAAGTTGCTTTAGTTATATCACAGGTAGTCCGTTGTTTCTTGTCAAAAGCGAGCAAGAAATGATACTATCCTATCATAGAGGCGGAAATAGATGAAAGAAAAAGAAAGTGGTACAAAATATCAGGAAACAAAACAGCATGGCAGCCGGTTGTTTCCGTTTAATATTTATCCATGTACGATTCCATCGGATTTTCCGGCGGTTCCTTTGCACTGGCATAAGGAGATGGAATTGATTTATATAAAAAAGGGAAAAGGGCTGATCCAGATCGAAACAAAAAGCTTTGAGGGAGAACCGGGGGATATTTTTGTAGTAACACCTGGAACCCTTCATGCAATTCATAGGATAAAAGGATATTCTATGGAATACGAAAATATTATCTTTGAAATGGATTTTCTGGGAGAAGGAGCAGCAGATCTCTGTGCAGGAGAATTTCTCGTCCCGCTTGCAGCAGGTAAGTTGTTTCCTCCGGTACAGATAAAGCCAGAGGAAGTGCATTATGATTCATTAAAAAGATGTCTTATTCAGATGGAAGAATTGTGTGAAACAAAAGAAAATGCTTATGAGCTAGGAGTGAAAGCTGCAGTTTTGCAGATTATATTTCTTCTCATAAGAATGTATCCGTCCAGAGAAATCGTGTCTTCTCCGGATAGGGAGCAGTTGAAAGAAGTACTGCAGGAAATCAGTGTTAAAAGCAGTGAGAATCTTTCGGTAGCAGACATGGCGAAATTCTGTGGCTGGAGCAGCAGCCACTTCATGCGTTGGTTCAAAAAGATGACGGGAGACAGCTTTACTTCTTATGTAAATGACCGGAGACTTGCGGAGGCTGCAGAGGCATTGTGCCAGACTGATGATAAAATATTGACGATCGCACAGGATGCAGGATTTATGAATCTGTCAAATTTTAATCGTCAATTTAAAAAACGCTATGGAGTTACGCCGAGAGAGTATCGGGAAATGATAGGAATTTAAAGATTGTGTTAAAGGAGGTACATATGAAGAAAAAGCGCGGATCAGAGCAAAAGTATTTATTGCAATTTTGGGACTGAATGTGACAGCTGCTGTATTGGGAGGCTGCAGGACGCAGAGTGTACGAAATTGAAAAATAAAAAAAGTTTCAAAAAGTGTTGACATATCTCTATGACAGTGGTATTCTAACTAAGCTGTCGCAAGGAATTGTTTCTTCTGACTAAACAATTTAAAAAGTTTTGAAAAAACAAAAAATAGTTGTTGACAAAGAAACAAAGATGTGATAGAGTAAACAAGTCGCTTGAGAGCGACACACAGACATCAAAAAATGTCTCGAAAAAAACTTAAAAAAGTACTTGACAGGCGCTGGTGAATGTGATAAAGTAAACGAGCTGTCTGAG
>OGYY01003090.1_pt1 | contig 11140 bp, 10 predicted proteins | sample 1576671 | NCBI WGS metagenome assembly OGYY01 (sample SAMEA3541593, study PRJEB24748) | human gut metagenome | biome: human gut; feature: human-associated habitat; material: faeces | place: China | collected 2012 | reverse complement strand
GGGGTTTTGATACGGCTTTCAATACTATGAATCGGATTTCTCTGAAAACGCATATTAAATTCGTTGTTCAAAATATTAAGCTGCGTTTTTACAACATTGATTGCAGAATCATACAAGTGTTCAATCTCCAAAAAAGAATAGAACACGTTCTGCAACTGTACTTCTTTTTGTTCTGGTACAATGCCTTTCATGGCATCTAAATAAAATTCTTTGTCATCCATGATTCTGATCCCTCGCAAATGAGAAAAAACAGTCGGATTCGTATGAAAAAGATTATGGAAGCAGACGGTTGATATCTCTCGGGAACATACTTGCCTGACGCACGTTGGACAGACCAAGCAGCTTCATGACAAACCGTTCCAGACCAATTCCAAGACCACCATGCGGCGGTAGTCCGTACTTATGTGCTTCCAGATAGTAATGGAAATCATCCGGATTCAAGCCCTGTGCAATCATCTTGTCTACCTGTTCCTGATAGTTGTGGATTCTCTGACCACCACTGGTGATTTCCAGTCCACGGAACAGCAAGTCAAACTTATAAGCCAATCTCGGATCTTCCTTAGAATTCATTGCATAGAACGGCGGTTTCGAAGAAGGGAAGTGGGTAACAAAGATGAAATCACTGTCAAATGTTTTCTTTGCATATTCACAAAGAGCAACTTCATCTTCCGGTTCGAGGTCGAGCTTATTCTTAGAACCCTTGTTTCCGAGGATTTCCTTTGCTTCCAAGAGGGTAACACACGGAATTTCCTTGACAACCGGAACATCTGCGTGCAGCATTTCCAATTCATGTGCATAGTGTTCCTGCAAGTAAGAGAAGATATAGCGAATGGTTGCAGTTTCCATTGCCATAACATCATACATGCTGTCAATGTAGCCCATTTCAAAGTCCAGACCAATGTATTCATTGATATGTCTAGAGGTTGCGTGCTTTTCTGCACGGTAAACCGGAGCAATTTCAAATACACGGTCAAAGAATGCAACAGCAGTCTGCTTGTAGAACTGTGGCGACTGGTTTAAGAATGCTGGCTTGTCAAAATATTCCAGATGAAAGATATTTGCACCGCCTTCTGCACCCTGTGCAACAATCTTCGGGGTGTGAATTTCCGTAAAGCCCTGAGAAAGCATAAACTGCCGGAAACCATTTGCAACGCCTTCCTGAATCTTAAAGATGGCACGTTCATTCACGTTTCTCAGAGAAACAGCACGGTTGTCCAGATTGATGTCCAGAGAACAGCTCAGCTTTGGATTGAAAATCTTCAGCGGAACTTCTTCGTTAGATGCAGAAATTACGGTCAAGTGCGTCAACTGCAATTCCAGACCGCCAACAGCCTTTTCATTTTCTTTTACGATACCCGTTGCAGATACAAAGTTACCATCTCGAATGCCGTCCATCTTTTCTGCACAAACAGACGGGTCATAAATTGCCTGCATGAGATACCGACCAGTTCTCAGAATGATAAATGCAAAGTTGCTCATCTGACGAACCTTATGAACGCAAGCCTTCAGGCTGATTTCTTTACCAATCTGATTTCTTGCTGCTTCATAATCGAATTCTGGAAGCAATGTATTACCATCTACTTGCAGAATTTTGTCCTTTACAGTCGGACGATAAGCGGCATCGTTGTGATATTCTGCATATGCAACTTCTTCCGGAGCAGTTTCGGTCTTTGCTTCTACTTTTTCTTCTGCAACCGTTTCTTTTGCAGCAACTGGCTGTTTCAAAGCAGCTTCCAGTGTTTCCTTGATTACCTTTGGTGTACAAATACCACGCAACACCTTGGTGCACTGACCCATCAGGAAGCCAAATACCTTCTGTTCACCGTTCTGATACTGAACCACTGCGGTTTCATTTTCAGAGAGAATGGCAGCAATCTGTTCTTTTGCCTTTGCAAGGTCGTTGACAATCAGCATACCCTGCTTCTTTGCAATGCTTTCTGCATCTTCGCCAGTTTCTACCATAACACGCAGAATTTTCTTTGCGTCATTCTTAGAAACCTTTTCGGTATCTGCCATTTCTACCAGCTTTGCAAATTCAGAAGCGGAGAATGGCAAGGTTTCCATTGTAACTTCGCCCAAATTGATTCGACGCATCAATTCCCCGATGATGAAGTTTGCAAGGCTCTTCGGTGCAGCATAAGTTTTCATAGCATCCTCAAAGAAATCAGAAACTCGCTTCTGGTTTACAATGATTTTTGCATCTGCTTCGGAAAGTCCATAAGAATGAATATACCGCTGCAACCGTTTATGCGGCAGTTCCGGTAACATATTCTTGATGTTATCAAGCATTTCATCGGTAAAGTTTACCTGCAAGATATCCGGTTCCGGGAAGTACCGATAATCGTGAGCGTTTTCCTTGCTTCTCATAGAAGTGGTTTCGCCCTTATTATCGTTGAACCGACGTGTTTCCTGAATGACACGCTTGCCGGCATCCAGCAAACGGGATTGCCGTTTGATTTCATAATTGATCGCACGGGTGATCGCTTTCAGGGAGTTCAGGTTCTTGATTTCTGCACGAGTACCCAGTTCTTTATCCTCTGGTTTCATGATGGAAATGTTGACATCGCAACGCAGAGAACCCTGCTCCATCTTACAGTCACAAACTCCTGCATATTGCAGCAGCAGGCTAATTTTTTCTACAAATGCCTTTGCTTCTTCCGCAGAGCCGATATCCGGTTCTGTTACGATTTCAATCAGCGGAATACCGCAACGGTTATAGTCTGCAAGAGAAACAGCGTTGAAATCATCATGAATCAGCTTACCAGCATCTTCTTCCAGATGAATCCGGTTGATTCGAATGTTTTTCTTTCCTTTTTCTGTTTCAATTTCTACCAAACCATCAATACACAGCGGACGCTGCAACTGAGAAATCTGATAAGCCTTCGGCAAGTCCGGATAAAAATAGTTTTTCCGGTCAAATACAGAGAATTTATTGATGTTGCAGCCAAGTGCAAAACCAGCCTTTACAGCATACTGTACAGCGGTCTGGTTGATGACTGGCAGTGTTCCCGGCATACCCGTACAAACTGGGCAGCAACGGGAGTTCGGGCTGCCGCCGAATTCTGCACTACAAGTACAGAATACTTTTGATTTTGTCAGCAGTTCCGCATGAATCTCCAGACCAATAACAGGAATATATGATGACATTATAATATGACCTCCTGAGAATTAAAGTGAAAGGGACGGGGTTCTCAGTGTAAACTGCTGAGAAAATGCATCTGCAACTTGCAGAATGGTAGCTTCATCGAACTGTCTGCCCGTTAAAGACATACCAATTGGCATACCAGCTTCATCATAACCGCACGGGGTTGAGAGAGAAGGCAGTGCTGCAATGTTTGCAGTAACGGTGCAAATATCTGCCTGATACATCTTAACCGGATCAGAGATATTTTCATGAATATGATAAGCAACCGTTGGGGTAGTCGGTGTCAGCATAACATCGCACTTTTCAAAGATTGCAGCATATTCAGCGGAAATCTTCTGCCGCAGTGCCATTGCCTTTCCATAGTATGCATCGTAGTAACCACTGGACAGTGCATAGTTTCCGAGCAGGATTCTTCTCTTTACTTCAGAACCAAAGCCTTCGCTTCTGGAATTGCAAATCAATTCGTTGAAGTTTTCGCCGATCTTACTTCTGTGACCATACTTGATGCCATCATAACGGGACAGGTTCGAAGATGCTTCTGCGGAGGCAATCAGGTAATACGCTGCAACTGCATACTTCAAGCTCGGCATATTGCAGGAAACCAGTGTTGCACCCATTTTTTCATAGGTCTTTGCAGCTTCCATAACAGCATTGCGAATGCTATCGTCAATTCCTTCGCCGAAAAATTCTTCCGGCAATGCAATTTTCATGCCCTTGATGTCTTTGCCAATCTTTGCAGTATAATCTTCCACCGGCTTCTTGGAAACTGTTCCATCATGTGGTCCATAATTTCTTTTTTGTCGTCTTCTGTGATAAATCTGGCATTTACAAATGTGTTTAAATCCTTTTCTTTGTAAATGCCCTTTTTGTAATACATTTTAATTAGTCGTTTGTTCATTTGTAATTGCTACCTCCATTTCCGCAATTTTTAATAACAGCATTGCGTTGATTTCGTCCTGTGACATTGTTTCGTCGCCGTTCATAACGGACTGAACATATTGTTTCATATCCGACATACTGTCAAATGTTTTTGACTGTATCTGTGACAGCTGTTCTGCCGTAGGCTGTTCAAATGTGATGTCTGTATGCTTAATTTTTGCAATTTCTGTGTCCATATCGAAATCACCGTCAGTTTCAGCGAATTTATCATTGACAATCCTGCGTTTTATACGTAATATATCCCTATCGGTGTGTATTCCGTACACAGTGCCGTCAATTTCGACACCGTGTTCATAGAATTGTGCCTGCCCGTTTTTACTATAAAATTTGTACATAATAGCCTCCTTAACTCCACGATGTTATATTTCCTTCTGCAATACAAGTATCTGCAATTCTACCAAAAGATTTAGCACTTGTTACATTGTTTTTGATTACTGTGTTACCATCGACATCTAAAAGATTAAACTCGTTATTGTCGGCTAATGATGATGAAGTAGAGAAACTATTATTTAAGATTAATGTCCTGCCAGATGCACTTATCAATGAGCAACTTCCTGTCGCCGGTATAGATGCGATAGACATATAATTATCTGATATAATAGAAGAATTACTACAATCAATGAATTGAACATATTCCCCAGTAATTCTTATTGAAGTAAATTGATTCCCAATTAGTCTACCCGAATTTGTCAAGAATGACGTATCTTCATTTTGGTATATTGACGAAAAGGTATTGCCTATAATTTCGCCACCACAGTTAATAGTACAATTTTCAATAGAACTAAAAACATTTCCTATAATATTTCCACCTAACGACATTATACAATTTTCGCAATTTTCAATATAATTATCTTGAAAGAAAATTTTTGACGCCGAAAGCATATACCCCAAACACTGTTTGTTTTGTGTGAAATCTAAAAATTCGTTCCCTATTATTTTTGCATAATTTGCAATGCTAATTTCTCTCGTTATTACATTTCCTGGAGCACCCTCAAATCCATTTATAACATTATTAAAAAATAGTACTTTACCCAATTTAAACGTTGATACACCTAATTGATGAGTGCTAAATATATTGACAAATGAACAGGACACTATTTCCGATTCAGTTTCAGCAAATAATACTATTGGATTAATTGTATCAGATGTCACTGTTTTGATATCTTCTTCGAATTTTACATTTTTCATTGTCGTTGATTGTGGTATGTGAAAAATGTGTTGTTTTTCAGCAGGATTTGTATTTTTAAAAATGAAATCATCACACATTGACCCATCTAAGGTCATACTGCCTTTTAATGATATAATAGCCCTACCGCTACTTTCCGGCAATCCATAACCACGTATGGTATTTTCGTTTGTCAAAACACATTTTGTACCTACAGGATAGATAACACTATTGTATGGTGCGGTGCTTATTGCCGCTTGTAACTTTAATTCGTCGTGGTCGCCGTCGCACACGACAAATATTTGATTTTTTGCAATGTCTGTAATATTTTTTGCATTTTCATTTACAGCGTCAATAAATGAATTTTTATTGACAGTTGCCAAATCTGCCAATGTACGAACACGTTCGTATGTATTGGTTATGAAATAACTGTCGCCTGTGGTATTTTCGTTTTCTATGACATAATCAACCGTCGCCGATACAAACTCATATCTTTCCCCTGTCGGCGATTCGCTGTCTATCTTCATTTCTAAATTTATATCGTCAATATGATACAATGTAAATGTCCATACATCACCCGAAATTGCCGACGGTACAGATGTAGAATTTGATGATATACTACACATATTATTACTAAAATCATAGCGAACAACAATATAAATGCCGTCTATCGGTACATTTATACACGGTTCTGAAAACGTTCCGGCAATCTGTTTCCCGTCAATGCAAAACGCGTCTTTCAGTGTAATATCAACCGCCATACTCTCGCCATAATATTCTTGTTGTCCGTCAAAATATAGTGTAGGCTTACTCGGTGCAACAAATTTTACTGTATGTTGCTTTTTGTCGCCAAACAGTATAGTTGTTTCGGTGTTCGCATTGATTTCATCAATACGCACTTTCAATTCTTTGTCAGCGCTTTTTCTTGCTGATTCTTCGGCTTTCACTGAATTTGAAATATTGGTATCTGCTGTCTGTCTTTCGGTGATTTCACTGTCAAGATTACGTTGCAGTTCATTATCCGCCGCCTGTCGTATTGTTGCCTCGTTGTTTATCCGACTGCTTAACGAACTGTCAGCACTTTCTCTCGCCGTTTTTTCGGCTGTGATTTGGTTCGCTAAACCCACATCAGCGTTGGTGCGTTGCGTGATTTCTGTGTCCAATTTGTCGGACAGTGTGTTGTGGTCGGTTTGAATTGCCGTGAAATTATCACGAACAATCTTCCACCAATCCTTTAACAGCGTTTTTCCGCTAAAATTAAAATTTAATTTCATTTTATCATTCCTTTCTAATCGTAATTGATTGTGATTTTGGTATTAAAAAAACACGCCGTAAGCGTGCTATGGTGGTATTCGTCTGTACATTATGTCACCTCTTATTTTTTGTACGAAAAAAGCACGCCGTAAGACGTGCTTAATTTCTGTTTGTTTTATCGGCTAATTTTTAGCTGTTCCATTAACGCATTTTGCAATACTTGTGAAAAATTAATATTTGCTTTTTCCGCCTCATAGTTTAACCAACTCGGAATAGTACAATTTTTTTTGACTGCCCGTAGTTCATTTTTACGACGGTAAACATCAAAATCTATATCTACCAATGTCACAACACCATTTTCAACTGTTAATTCTGATATTGGCGTTGGTGTCGGCAATTCTTTTCCGTCGTCTTGCATATCTATTCCCATTAATCCGATTGCGTCCCTTGCCATTTCCATTGCGTCCGCAAAATCTTCACCTTGTGTATTAATATCAAAATCGGGTATTGATACAACAACGTATTTTTGTCCTTGTGTTAAAATTATAGGATATGCGTTTTTCATATCTGTTCCTCCTTAAAAAAATTATATATATATTTATAATCACCCGACGGGGGGACTATTTAAGTCCCCGTCGTTTGATGATTGCTTTGGCTAAATCTTCATCAATTTCTGTGTGTCGCGGTACTGCTTCTCTATCTTTACCGTTATGGTAAATATCGTGATTTGAACCATTTCGTTTTAGTGTCCAGCCGTTCTTTTTCAACAGCTTTATGAAATCGTTTCTTTTCATATTCTTTTCCTCCTTTCATTTTATATTATACGCCTTTTATACGCATTTGTCAATACTTTTTTCAAAATTTTATTGAATTTTTTTATTATTTGGTATATACTATTTTAAAAAAAGGAGGTTATTATTATGAACAAATTTATATTAGGTTTTATAACAGGCGGTATAATCTGTGCCACTGTTACAGGTTTTGCGGTTGAATATGCCGTAACGGCTAACCCGTTCCCTGTGTCCGTAAACGGTACAGAAACGGCGATAGAGGGGTACAACATAAACGACAATACATATTTCAAATTGCGTGATGTTGCTGACGCTGTCGGCGGTTTTAACGTTGGTTTCAGCAACGATACAATCACTATTGACACCGATACCGCCGCCGAACCAACACCAACTACAACAACCACCGCTATACAACCAAAGCCTACATTAAATCCAAACAAAGAGTATTACTATCCTGATTTATTCGCATTTAATACCGAAGACGGATTACCCGTGTATAATTTTGACGGCACATACTATTTGAATTGTTTAGATATTGCTATGTACACAGACTTAGACTTTGAAAAATTCGATAATGATTATATTCTAAGCGATTATAACGAATATCTACCGTTTGTTTCATATGACTATTACATAAACACAGTTTTGAAAAATGCGGATACTTTTAAAAAAAGTAATAAAGAATGACAATTTTATTTGTCATTCTTTATTTGATTTATTTGGTCTTGCAAATTTTTTATATCTCTTTCAGTTGCAATTTTATATTCTGCTATTTTAAACACGCTATTATTCCCAATCGGCACCATTCGTACAATACCCTCGTCCGAACACGCCAATCTTGCAACAGTTACACCATTGCTATTTATAAAATTTATTGCCGGCTCTTGTGACTCTCCCGCATTTTTAGTTGTCTGTAAATTTAATCGACTTCCCACTGTTGTATCTTTCTTTGTATTAATACTTCCGGCAAATACCGCCTCGCCGATGTCGTTTATGTATACGTTTTGTTCACCTGCAGCGTCATACAAACAAAAAACATATTTACCGTTTTTATAACCACATTCAAATCTAACAATATTATTTTCGTCCTGCATTGTTATTAAACTGTTTTCTATTGTCAATTTGCCGTTGGCGGACATTATTGTACATAGGTTTGTATACAACGCACCTGTGAACACGTCAGATACAATTATTTCATTGTCATTGATTACCGTTGTCCAATCCCATTCACCCTCGGTTTTCTGTCCGGCAATAGCCAACTGACCCTTGATGATTGCGACAGCACTTTGACCGTCGGGACTTTCAAACAATGCTCCGGTCTGATACTTGGCGATATTCTCATTCTGCAGTGCCTCGTTTATGCTGACTTTGACGTTTTCTCTCATCATTTCCAAATAGCTTGTCTTGATTTCTTTCTTGCCGTTTCGCTGTATTTTTTGGATTATATTTGTTGTGGCAATATCCTTGAAAAAACTATCTATTGTGACTTGCGGGTGTCCCACTTCAATGGTTGATTTCCTCGGCTCGAACGGATAAATTTTTGTTGTTATAATTCTTTGCAGCGTTTTGGTGTTCATACTCTTATCGAAAATTTTCACCCTGTCCCCAATGCTCGGCCTGTTCAGATTATGATATTTGTACGCCTCGCAAACATCAACGTAACCGACAATCATTGTATATTTAGGAATATCAATACGTTCTAAATTATCTTCTGAAAATTGCCACTTTGCCAGTTTCAACAGTTCGTCCGGTTCTTCGCATTCGTCAAAATTTGAAAAACCCTCGTAGACACCTATTTTTTCAACCATAGGACTGTCTATATACTGTTTACCGTTATTGACCGTAGATATATCCAAATCGTCCTGTCCGTATGGATATAGTCGTGTTATCAATGTAGACGCGTCGCGTGACGATTCAGCTGATTTTGCATTGAAACGTAATGTTAATTCGTTACCGTTGTCTTTGCCGATTTGTTTAACCAGTGCCAAATTATAATTATCTACATATAATTCGCACATTGTCGATTGTTTTTCTAATGTTTCTGACAGCGTAGACACACCGACAATCGGTGTTATCTTTGACGCCTCAAAAAAATCGGTTGCGGTATTCACCCATTCCATTCCCAATGACTTTACCTCTGCGTCCGTCATTATATGTATATTGGTGTTTTTAAACAGCTGTGTCATAATATAACGCGGTGTTTTTCCCAACATATCACCGATATACTGAATATGTTTAAATTGTGCGTCCATATACAGTGCCAGTGCGTATATTTTATTATTATCAATAGAACGAATACGGAAACATTCATTCCCTACCCTACAAATACGGTTGTTTGCGATAAATTCCCATTTAGCCGAATCTATCGGATATTCAAATTGCAAATTGTAGCTACCGTTTAATTCGTGTGTAATACAAACGTCCTTTGCCTCGTCCAAAATTGCCAAACCGTTTGAACTGAAATCGGTTTCATTGCAACTGTATATACGTATCATTTTATTCATTGTATTTCCTCCTGTTTTATAAAATCGACTGTGTATAATAGAACAGCGGATTATAAATAATTTCGACTGTTCCTATTCCGTTTAACTGTATTGTTATTTCATTTTCACCCTGTCCGATTTCTATATAATCACCGTTTGAATATTCTGACGTATTGGTGTCACCCTCAAAACAGCTGAACAATTCGCAATCGATTGTGAATTGCGTAGTTTTGTGATTATATTTTATCGTGTTTCCGCCGCAGGTAAACGATACTGATGTAAAATTACCGTTGAAAACTATCTTAGGTCGTACCGTCGCATTGCCGGCATTGTTTAGTTTAAATGTGTTTGTACCGTTGGCAATTTCATATATATGATTTATCGGCCAACCTATTTCAATTTCCGTATCTAACGGAATATCCGCACCTAACGGAATACCCTGTGTATCATACAGGAACTGATTAAACGGTTCACATCTGAACGCTACAACAGTTTTCCCCGCCCGCTGTAGCATTATAGTCATATCTTCCACGGTTATCGGTGACGCTATCCATTTTGTAAACGGCATATCGTCCAAAATCAACTCACCTTTTCCGCCGTTTATCCACGTTACAAACTGTTCAATAGTTTTATTACGTTTTGCGGTGTCGTTGCAGATTAAATAAAATTCAACTTCGATTGTTTTGTCATTGTAAAATACCCTACCGCCCGATTCCGAAAAATCTATACTGCCGTCCCTGTACGGTATATCTTCCTCATAATCCGTCTTTTTCGGTGGTGTTATAGGTAAATCGGTGATTTTGGTTTGCATACCAAAATCACGCAATGAATGTTTACCGCGATATGTTAATCCCATTGTTTAACCCTCCACTCCTAAAAATGCGTCCGAAATCGAACGTTTTACCGAACTACCCGCATATTTACCGTATGCCATTGCAGTGGTTTCATCAGTGATATTATTATTGAAATCCTGTTTTATTGTAATGGTATATTCGTTGTGGGCGGTTGTTGCGTTCGGAATATTTTGACCTATTTCAGATAATTTCTGATTTGTCATATCTACTATTTTTGAAATAGTATTATATCCGGTTGTTGCCAACTGTTCCTGTTGCTGATTGTACGATTTTAAAACACTGTTAAATTGTTTAGTCATATCATCATTGCCACCGCTGATTATTCCCAACGCCTGTGATGTATATTTGCTTAGTCCTTTCAGCGTGTTGCTTTGCTCTTTTTCCAGTGCCTCGTTTTCGTCCTCGATTGCGTCTAACTTGGCTTGCTTTTCCGCCTCGCGTGCCTCTTTCGCCTCTGTTTTTTTGATGTCCGCAATATCTTCTTCGATTTCTTTTAATTTTTTCTTGCC
>OGYY01003086.1_pt1 | contig 11149 bp, 11 predicted proteins | sample 1576671 | NCBI WGS metagenome assembly OGYY01 (sample SAMEA3541593, study PRJEB24748) | human gut metagenome | biome: human gut; feature: human-associated habitat; material: faeces | place: China | collected 2012 | reverse complement strand
GGTGTCGCTCCGTCATCTATTAGATGACGGAGCGACACCCTCGTTCTGCATATGGACCAGTAAGGTTAGGGGTTGATATATGGCTTTTGGTCTGCCATACCCCTCTTTTCTCTCATCCGTTTTAAAAAATGGTACCATCAAGATCGTGCTGTCACTTCTGCGCCAGCCTGATGCCGGCAAACGGCGTCCCCATGAAACAGATTCAGGAGTGGCTGGGGCACAGCGAATTCAGCACCACGGCCAATATTTACTCGCATTTGGAATACGCCTCAAAAGTGCAGTCAGCGCAGGCCATTGCCGGGATTATCGAGGGGACAAGGAAGGACGGATAAAAAGAAAAACAGCATTTCCAGATTGCTCTGAAAATGCTGTTTCGGTGGTGCCGGTGGCCGGACTCGAACCGGCACGCTGTCGCCAGCGGTGGATTTTGAGTCCACTACGTCTGCCAATTCCATCACACCGGCAGGTGCGTATGTATTATAGCCATCCAAATGAAAAAAGTCAAGTCCCCTGCGTTAACTTCCCTTGCTTTTGTTGTGATTAACCGCAAATTTCCCGGGCGAACACGCCCTCTTTTGGGCAGGTATACGCTTTCTTTTTCCATCCCCATGTGCTATACTAGTCATAATCTTTAATTATTAACAGGGGCGGGTTCAGCCGCCGCAGGAGGAATTCCTATGAAACGCGCCATTATTACCGTTCTTGGCAAAGACACGGTGGGCATTCTTGCCCGTGTCTCGGCCGAATGTTCTCAGCATCACATAAACGTGCTGGAGGTTACGCAGTCGATTCTTCAGGACATGTTTGCCATGATCATGATGGTAGACGTTTCCGGCAGCGATATCCCCTTCCCCCAGTTTGTCGATACCCTTAACGAAGCCGGACAGGAAATGGGACTGGACATCCACACCATGCATGAAGATATCTTTAATACCATGCATCATATTTGAAGGTGAATGACGATGATCAATGTAAACGATATTCTGGAAACCATCTCCATGTTCGAAGACGAAAATCTGGACGTGCGCACGATTACCATGGGCATTTCCTTGCTAGACTGCTGCGACAGCAATATTGATGTCGTCTGCGCCCGTGTCTATGACAAAATTACCCGGTATGCGAAAAATCTGGTGTCTACCGGCGAGCAAATTGAAAAAGAATTCGGCGTGCCGATTATAAACAAACGCATTTCCGTTACCCCTATCGCCATGATTCTGGCCTCCTGCCAGGAGAAAGACGCCGTTAAGCTGGCCGTGACGCTGGAAAAAGCGGCGGTGGCCTGTGGGGTTAATTTTATTGGCGGATTTTCCGCCCTGGTCCAGAAAGGGTTTTCACCCGGTGACCGTGAGCTGATTGAGGCGATCCCCGAAGCGCTGGCCGTGACCGACCATGTCTGCTCCTCGGTCAACATCGGTTCCACCAAAGCGGGCATCAACATGGACGCCGTAGGTATGATGGGCCGCACGGTGCGGCTCACGGCAGAACGCACCGCTGACCGCGACTGCATCGGCTGCGCCAAGCTGGTGGTGTTCTGCAATGCGCCGGAAGACAACCCGTTTATGGCCGGTGCGTTCCACGGGGCCGGTGAGCCGGACTGCGTCATCAACGTGGGCGTCTCCGGACCGGGCGTAGTCCGGGCGGCGCTGGCCAAGGCCGGCGAATGCGACTTGACCGGTGTGGCCGACATTATAAAAAAGACCGCCTTTAAAATCACCCGCATGGGACAGTTGGTGGCTGTTGAAGCCTCCAAACGGCTGGGAGTGCCCTTTGGGATCGTGGATCTCTCGCTGGCGCCGACGCCGGCAGTGGGCGATTCCGTAGCGCATATTCTGGAAGAAATGGGGTTGGAATGCTGCGGTGCTCACGGCACCACGGCGGCGCTGGCCCTGCTCAACGACGCGGTTAAAAAAGGCGGCGTGATGGCTTCGTCCCACGTGGGCGGTTTGTCGGGCGCTTTTATTCCCGTCACCGAGGACCGCGGTATGATCGACGCCGCCCGGTGCGGATGCCTGCGAATCGAAAAGCTGGAGGCCATGACCGCCGTTTGCTCGGTCGGACTGGATATGATCAATATTCCAGGCGACACTCCCGCCGAGGTCATTGCCGCCATTATCGCGGACCAGGCGGCCATCGGCATGGTCAACTCCAAAACCACAGCGGTGCGGGTTATCCCCGCTATTGGCAAAACGGTAGGTGAAGAGCTCTCGTTTGGCGGGTTGCTCGGAGGTGGTCCGGTTATGCCGCTCAACACCTATTCGCCGGCGCGGTTTATCGCGCGGGGCGGCCGTATACCGGCTCCCATGCAGAGTTTGAAAAACTAAATTCCGACGTTAAGCCGGCCGGAAAGGTGCTAAGCGCCTTTCCGGCCTGGATATTGTGGTTGTTATTTTAAGGGAGGCTGGCAGGATGGAAGACGTGATTAAACAAATCATCGATATGGACCGCAAGGCCCAGCAGACCACGGAGGCCGCGCAGCGTGAAAAGCTGACCTGTGAGCAGGAGATCGAAGAAAAAGTGCGGGCGCTGCGGGAGGATTATCTGCAAAAGGCCCGACGGCGTATCCGCATTAACAGCGAAATGGACCGCACCATGATGAATCAGAAATGGGAAAAATGCAAAGCCCATTATGACGAACAGGCGGCTGTGTTGGAGCAGGCCTACAACGACCATCACGACGAATGGGTGGAACAGATTGTGCAGCGGGTTCTGGCCCGCTGACAGATCGTCAACCTGTTGAAAGGACCTGGTAAAAATGGCGCTTTCCTATTCCGCGGGGGCAATTTCTGCCAAGGCGCGCGCCATGTATGGCCGCTGTCTGACCCGTCAGGACTATAAAAACCTGCTGAGCTGTCATAACGTCGGTGAAGTGGCTTCCTACCTCAAAACCCGGACGCATTACGCCGACGTGCTGGCCGATGTCAACGAAGGCGCGGTTCATCGGGGATATCTGGAAGCGGTGATCCGGCGCAAGCTGTTTGACGATTATGAGTCGCTGATGCATTACGACCGTTCCATGAATCAGCGGCTGTCGGATTACTACATTAAAAAGAGTGAAATTGAGCAGATCATGCATTGCCTGCATCTGATGCGTGCGCACCGCACGCAGGATTTTCTCTTCTCGGTGCCGGCTTTTCTCACGCGCGTCACTCGCCTGGACTTGAAAAGCATGGCCTCTGCCAAAACATTTGAAGATGTAGCGGACGCCGCCGGGCAGACCCCATATGGGCCTCTTCTACGCAGGTTTCTCCCCTGCCATATGGACGAACTGCCTATGACGGAGGTGGAAAACGCGCTGACGTCTTATTTGTTCAGCACGCTGTTTGATGATGTGCAGGGACTGTCGTCCGGAGAGCGGCGGGAAATGCTGAAGCTTTTCGGCACCCAGATCGACGCGATCAACGTGTCCCGTATCCGCCGTATGAAAAAATACTTCCACATGTCCCCGGACGAGATACGCCGCAACCTGCTCCCCGTTACCGGCAACCTTTCCAAAGCAGTGATGCGGCAGATGGTCGAGGCCGAGAATGATGCGCAGGTGCTGGAGCTGTTTTTCTCCACCGCCGGCAAACATGTGGAGGAATCACAGCGGGTTAATGTGGACGATATGCCGTTGCGGCTGCCCTATTTTGTCGCGCGGCGGTATATGCATTTTTCCACCTATCCGCTGGTCGTGTTCGCCTCCTACATCATTATCACCGAGATCGAGCAGGACGATTTGATCAATATTATCGAAGGCATTCGATACAGCCTGCCCCCGGCCGACATCCAGTCAATGCTGGTGCTGGGCGGCAGCGGCACAGAATAAAGGGAGGGATTTCTGTTGGCGGTCACCACCATGAAACTGGTTACCATTGTCGGTCTGATGCCGCATCTGGACGACGTCATGCAGGTTTGCGGCGAAAGCGGGCTGTTTCATCCCGAAGACGCCCTGACCTTTTTCTCCGACACAAAAGATTTTTCCGCCGTACGGGAAGAAAATCCCTATACGGAACCGCTGAATCGCCTGAAAGGCGCCATTCAGCGGTTGGGCGCACAGCCCGAAGAGGTCCGGCCGTCTCCCTTATCGGAAAAGGAGCTGCTGGCCTATATCCAGGATTTCAGCGGGCGAGCCACCGGCGCGTTCGAACGCATTTCCGAGCTGAACGGGCGAGCCCAGTCACTAGTACAGGATATCGGCCAGTTCGAGCATTTGAAAGGGCTGGATATCGAGCTGAGCAGCATCCTGTCCTGCAAAAACATAAAAGTGCGCTTCGGCAGGCTCCCTGTAGAGAGTTACGACAAGCTCGATCTGTACAGCGATAACCCATACGTGCTGTTTTTCCCCGGCGGCAAAGAAAAAAACTATTACTGGGGCCTGTACTTCACCCCTCTGGAAGTGGCCGACGACGTCGACCGCATCTTTTCCGGGCTGTATTTTGAGCGGGTGCATGTACCCGCGGCCACCGGTACGGTGGAGGAAATCCTCAGCCAGCTGCACGACGAGCAGGAAAATGTTGCCCGGGAGCTCGAAAAAGCCCGCGCCGACCTTGCCGCGATCTGGGAAAAAGAAAAGGACAACTGCCTGGCTGTCTATACGGCCCTGTACCGGCTGGAATACTTTTTCGGGCTGCGCCGCTACGCCGCCCGTTATCACGATGAATTTATTGTGGCGGGCTGGGTGCCCGCGCCCGCGCAAAAGCAGTTTGAGTCCCTGCTTGAGCCGATCGAATCGGTGTCGGCCACCTTTGAAAAGGCGGAGGCCGACACCCGCCACACTCCGCCGGTCAAGCTGAAAAACCATGCGCTGTTCCGGCCCTTCGAATTCCTGGTGGATATGTACGGGGTGCCCCGCTACGGTGAAATGGATCCCACCGGCTTTGTGGCCGTCACCTATGTGCTGCTATTTGGCGTCATGTTCGGTGACGTGGGACAGGGAATCCTGGTGGCGGTAGCCGGATGGCTGATGTGGAAACTCCGAAAAATGGCGATCGGCCGCATTTTGGTTCCCTGCGGCATTTCCTCCGCTGTTTTCGGTGTGGTCTACGGCTCCGTGTTCGGCTTCGAGCATCTGCTCGACCCGTTCTATAAGGCCGTTTTCGGATTGGATGAAAAGCCTATCGAGATCATGTCGTCCACCACAACCATCCTGCTGGCCTCCGTCGCCGCTGGACTGGTGCTGATTATCATTGCCATGGGCATCAACATTTTCTCCAGCCTGCGAAGGCGGGATTATGAAAACGCCCTGTTCAGTTCCAGCGGCGTGGCCGGGTTTGTGTTCTATGTCGGCCTGATTGCCGGCTGTGCCGGTCAGTTCCTGCTGGATATCCCGCTGCTGAACCCGGTTTACATCGTGTTGGTGCTGGTTGTTCCCCTGCTGGCCATTTTCTTTAAAGAGCTGCTGGGAAAACTCATCGCCCACGACCCGGACTGGAAACCGGAAAGCTGGGGCGAGTTTATTGTGCAGAACTTTTTCGAGTTGTTTGAAACCCTGCTTACGTATCTGTCCAACACGATGTCCTTTCTCCGGGTAGGCGCGTTTGTGCTGGTGCACGCCGGCATGATGCTGGCGGTGTTTGCCCTGGCAAAGCCGTTCGGGCCATTCGGGTATACCGTCACCATGATTCTGGGCAATGCCTTGGTGGTGGTCATGGAAGCCACGCTGGTGGCCATCCAGGTCATGCGCCTGGAGTTTTACGAAATGTTCAGCCGGTACTATATCGGTGACGGGCAGACGTTCAGTCCCCTGTCGGTACACGCGGCCGGATAAATGAAGACATTATTTTGATGGAGGTTGTCAATTATGAATAACTGGTTTTTAATCATTCCCGTAGCGCTCCTCATCCTCTCGGTCGCAGTGGCCGTCGCACTGGTCAAAAAGGGCTGGGCGCCGGGAAAGGCAATGAAAATGCATTTCCTGTGCCTGGCCGCCATTATGGCATTCAGCCTGATCCTGCCCTTCGGCGTGGCCGCCGACACGGATCCGGCCCCGGCGGCCTCTCAGTCGGAAACGACGGATACCGCCGCCTCGTCAAATGACGGTATGAAGTACATCGGCGCCGCCCTGGCGGTGGGCCTGGCCGGTATCGGCGGCGGTATTGCCGTTGCCGCCGGTTCTGCCGCAGCTATCGGCGCCACGGCGGAGAATCCGAAATCCTTTGGTAAGTCCATCATTTTCGTGGCGCTCGGCGAAGGCCTCGGCCTGTATGGCCTGCTGATCTCCATTTTGATCCTGTTCGCCTGATCCGCCCGCAGGGAGGAATCGATTGTGCGTTTTTATCTTATCAGCGACAACGTGGATACCCAGGTCGGCATGCGCATGGCCGGGATAGAAGGGGTCGTGGTGCACGAAGAAGACGAAGTGCAGAAAGCCCTGTCCGGCGCCATGGAGCAGGAGGACGTCGCCATAATCCTGATGACGGAGCACCTGGTCTCCCTTTGCCGCGACCTGGTGGATGATCTCAAGCTCCACCGCTCGCGTCCCCTGATCGTGGAAATACCCGACCGGCACGGAAACGGCCGTGCCAAGGACTCCATTACCCGTTATGTGCGGGATGCCATCGGTATCAAGATCTGAGCCAAAGAAAGGCGGATCCGGTTTATGATCAACAATAATAATAAAAAGGTAGATAAGTTTGTGGAGGCCATTACGGCTTACGCCGAAGAGCAGAGCCGCAAAATCCACGACGAAGTGGAGGCATTCAAGGCCGAACGGATGGCCCAGGCCGAACAGCAGGTGCTGCAGGAGGCCTACAACCTGATCCATGAGGAACGGGAAGAGGTCAACAACCAGCTGAAAAAGGAATTTTCCCAGCGGGAATTCGCCCTACGCGGCGACCTGATCCGCCGCAGGCAGGCCATTATCGATACCGTGTTTGAGGAAGCACGCCGCCGTCTGCTCGACTACGGTTCCACTCCCGCCTATACGGATTTGCTGCGTGCGTCCATACAGGAGATGTCCCGGCTGATTCCGGCCGACGGCACGGTATATTATTTGTCCGAAAGGGACCGGGAGCGGGAAAGCATCCTGAAGGACCTGTGCCCGGCCGGCAGCCGGCTGGACTTTTCCGGTGATATCGCACTGGGCGGCATTAGGGGAATGAATCCGCAGGCCGGCATTCTGGTGGACGACACGCTCGATTCCAAGCTGGAACAGCAGCGCGACTGGTTCATACAGAGCATGGGACTGTCGGTCAAGCCGGCGTAGGAAAGGCGGGAAGGCAATGAACACAGAAATTCACGGGATCAACGGGCCAGTTATCACCTTGGCGGGGCATACGCCACTGTCCATGATGGAAATGGTGCTGGTGGGCGAAGACCGGCTGGTAGGCGAAGTCATTGGCGTCAATGCCGACAAAACCACCATTCAGGTTTATGAAAACACCACCGGCCTGCGCCCCGGTGAGCGGATCTATCCGACCGGCGGCCCTTTGTGCGTAACCCTGGGACCGGGTATTCTGGACAACATATTCGACGGTATTGAGCGCCCCCTGAAAGCACTGGAACAGCAGACCGGTGATTTTATCGCCCGGGGCGCTACCGCGCCCGCGCTGGACGAGGAACGCCGCTGGGATGTGACGGTTACCGTCAAATCGGGCGACACCCTGCAGGCCGGCGACATCTACGCCACCTGTCCGGAAACGCCCATCATCGAGCATAAATGTATGGTACCTCCCGGACTGGGCGGCAAGGTCACGGCGGTCCAGCCGGACGGAGCCTACCGGGTGAACGATACGGTGGTGACGCTCACGGACGACCAGGGGGATGAACACCTCCTCACCCTCTGCCAAAAATGGCCCATCCGCACCCCCCGTCCGGTCAGCCGGCGGCTCTATCCCGATGCGCCGCTGATAACGGGCCAGCGGGTCATCGACGCGCTGTTCCCCCTTGCCAAAGGAGGCACAGCGGCTATTCCCGGCGGCTTTGGCACCGGCAAAACCATGACACAGCACCAGCTGGCTAAATGGTGCGATGCCGATATCATCATTTATGTGGGCTGCGGCGAACGGGGCAATGAGATGTCCCAGGTGCTGGAGGAATTCTCCAGCCTGGTCGACCCGAAATCCGGACGGCCGATGACCGACCGCACGGCGCTGATCGCCAACACCTCCAACATGCCGGTGGCGGCGCGGGAAGCGTCCATCTACACCGGCATCACCCTGGCGGAATATTACCGCGATATGGGCTACCATGTTGCGATTATGGCCGACTCCACCTCCCGGTGGGCCGAGGCCCTGCGGGAAATCTCCGGCCGGCTGGAGGAAATGCCGGCGGAGGAAGGGTTCCCGGCATACCTGCCCTCCCGCCTGTCTGAATTCTACGAGCGGGCCGGGATGATGGAAACCCTGGGAGGCCGCAGCGGCAGCGTCACCATCATCGGCGCGGTGTCGCCGCAGGGCAGCGACTTTTCCGAGCCGGTCACACAGAATACCAAGCGGTTCACCCGCTGCTTCTGGGCGCTGGATAAATCCCTCGCTTATGCGCGGCATTATCCCGCCATTAACTGGATGAACAGCTACAGCGAATATCTGGGCGATCTGTCCGACTGGTATATCAAAAATGCCGGTGAGGATTTTATGGAATGCCGCGGTAAAATCGCCCAGCTCCTGCAGGAAGAAAGCAAGTTGATGGAGATCGTCAAGCTGATCGGCTCCGACGTACTGCCCGACGACCAAAAGCTGGTCATCGAAACCGCCAGGGCCATCCGCGTGGGGTTCCTGCAGCAAAATGCGTATCACGAGGACGATACCTTCGTTCCTCTCGAAAAACAGCTAAAAATGATGCGGGTTATCCTGCATCTGCATAAAACCGCCGCACAGGCGGTGGCGGCCTCGGTACCGCTGGCCCGGATTGTGGAACTGGGCCTGTTCGACAAGGTGTCCCGCATCAAATTTGATGTGCCCAACAACCGGCTGGATCTGCTGGACGCTTATTTTACCGAGATTGACCAAAAAATCCGCGGACTGGTGCAGCCCGCGTAAGGGAGTGGTTTTGTGATTATCGAATATATCGGCGTCAAAGAGATTACCGGCTCCCTGATCGCGGTGGACGGGGTCAAAAACGCGTCCTTTGAGGAGACCGTCACCATCCAGTTGGCGGACGGCAGCCGGCGGGCGGGCCGTATCGTCCAGCTGGACGGCGACCGCGCCATCATCCAGGTGTTTGAGGGTACCAACGGTATTTCGCTCGACAACACCCGCACCCGGCTGGAAGGGCATCCGGTAGAAATGGCCCTGTCCCCCGAACTGCTGGGCCGTATTTTCGACGGAGCCGGCCGGCCCATCGACGGCCTGGGTCCGGTTTTCTCTGAGACCAAGCGGGACATCAACGGCTCCGCCATCAATCCGGTCTCCCGCGTGTATCCCCGCGACTATATTGCCACCGGCATTTCCTCCATTGACTGCATGATCACCCTGATCCGCGGACAAAAGCTCCCTATTTTTTCGGGTTCGGGGATGAAGCACAACGAACTGGCGGCGCAGATTGTGCGGCAGGCCAAGATCGCAGACCAAAAGGGGCAGGATTTTGCCGTGGTGTTTGCCGCCATGGGCGTGACCAGCGATGTGGCCGACTATTTCCGCCGCAACTTTGAAAGCAGCGGCGTGCTGGGCCGTGTGGCCATGTTCCTCAACCTGTCCAACGATCCGGTTATCGAGCGCATCCTGACGCCCCGCTGTGCGCTGACCGCGGCGGAATACCTGGCGTTTGACTGCAACATGCACATTCTCGTCATTATGACCGATATGACCTCTTATGCGGAGGCTTGCCGTGAATTCTCCTCCTCCAAAGGAGAAATTCCCGGGCGCAAAGGCTATCCGGGCTATCTCTATTCCGACCTGGCATCGCTGTATGAGCGGGCCGGCATGATAAAGGGAAGCACCGGGTCGGTCACCCAAATCCCGATTTTGACCATGCCTAACGACGATATCACTCATCCCATTCCCGACCTGACGGGGTACATCACCGAGGGGCAGATCGTGCTCGACCGCGCGCTGGACAACAATGGTATCTATCCGCCGGTCGCGGTGCTTCCTTCCCTGTCCCGCCTGATGAAAGACGGTATCGGCGAGGGCTTTACCCGCGCTGACCACGCGGCGGTATCCAACCAGTTGTTTGCCTGCTATGCGCGGGTTCAGGATGCCCGTTCGCTGGCGTCGGTCATTGGCGAGGAGGAGCTGTCGCCGAACGACAAAAAGCTGATGGCCTTCGGCCGGCAGTTTGACGAGGAGTATATCCGGCAGGGGGAAAACGTGAACCGTACCATTGACCAGACGCTTGAACTGGGCTGGAGGCTGCTGTCCACCCTGCCCCGTGAGGAACTCGACCGTATCGACGATAAGCTGATTGAGGCCCATTACCGCCCCGATCCCGACGTGGCAGACCCTGGGACGGCGGCGGAACATGCGGTGCAAGACGAACCATAACGCTTAACAGCGTATCTAAAGGGGGTGAGGCCGGTGGCCGATCAGGTATTTCCCACCAAAGGCAATTTAATCAACACCAAAAAATCACTCGATCTCGCGATGCTGGGGTTCGAGCTGCTCGACCGCAAACGCAACGTCATTGTCCGGGAGATGATGGCGCTGATCGACCGGGCCGGCGTTCTGCAGTCCCAGATCGATTCCTGTTATGCGCAGGCCTACCTAGCCCTGCAGCGGGCCAATGTGGCGCATGGGATTTGCGCCGATATCGCGGCGGCGGTGCCGGTGGAAAACGGCCTCCGACTGACCTCACGCAGCGTCATGGGGGTGGATATTCCCATTGTGTCGCTCGAATCGTCGCCGCTGGAGCTTTCTTACGGGTTTATGTTCACCAGTTCGCTGGTGGACGAGGCCTATATCCAGTTCGACCGCGTAAAAAAGTTGACAGCGGAGCTGGCCGAGGTTGAAAACAGCGTTTACCGGCTGGCCACGGCGGTCAATAAAACGCAGAAACGGGCCAACGCCCTGAAAAATATCATCATTCCCCGCCTCACCTCTACGGTTAAGTTCATATCCGATTCCCTGGAGGAAAAAGAGCGGGAGGACTTTTCCCGGCTAAAGGTGATCAAAGCGCAGAAAGCGCGCCGGGCACAGGCGTGAGAAGCTAGAAGCCCCATTTGCCAAGTAAACCAAACGCAATAAGGCGGCGTTGACACATCTGGTCAACGCCGCCCTTTTTCTTTTATACCTGC
>OGYY01003082.1_pt1 | contig 11159 bp, 8 predicted proteins | sample 1576671 | NCBI WGS metagenome assembly OGYY01 (sample SAMEA3541593, study PRJEB24748) | human gut metagenome | biome: human gut; feature: human-associated habitat; material: faeces | place: China | collected 2012 | reverse complement strand
GCCTGCACTGATTCTCAGGCCTGGGGTCGCAGCACGGGGGTTCCGGCTCACGGCACGGGCAAGCCGAGATGGCGTTGTCAAACGCCTGAATCTGCGGGGGCGCAAACTCATCGGTCGGGAAACTGATACGCCGGAAGAAGGAGCAGGGATCATCTTCCTCGCCGCATGCGCATTCTTTTTCGGGGATGTAGAAGTCATAAGACGGAATCAGCAGCTGTGCGTCTCTCTCCAGGCGAATGATGGAGAACAGACCAATCGTGATAAACAGCTTATTGCCGTTCGGATCGTCTACGAGCTCGCCGTCGAAGCAGTTGCAGATATTTTCATGCAGACATGTAATATCCATGTCGCAGCAGCCGCAGCAGCAGCTGCAAATTTCCCTATTTTGCTAAATTTCTTCATTTTATACTTCCTCCTTATTTTTTATTGCAAAAATCATTTTCTCTTTGCAAATTATTTTTGAAATTGTTTCGTTTTATATCGTCTATAACATTTCTATTATAATAGAAAGTCCTATGGTAATGCAATGAAAATTTTCAGATTCAGAAATCAAGTGTTGCCAGCCGGTATTGTTCACACGATGTGTGAACAGCATTCTTATAACGGGACTGGTTAAAATGCACTATAAACCTACTAAACACATAGGAATATAAAAACAAAACGCCGAAAACATATAAAACCTATTGACGTAGTAGGTTAATAAGGTGTATTATACGCCTATCGAATCTGAGATGCGAAAAAGTAACAGCGTTACATCAAATGATAGATGGAGTGATGAGTATGATAAAAGTAGAACATGCAAACAAAACATTTTCCGGGAAATACGGTACAGTACATGCGCTGCAGGATGTCAGCATTCATGTAGAGAAAGGTGACATCTACGGAATTATCGGATTTTCCGGAGCAGGTAAATCAACTTTGATCCGGTTGGTAAATGGATTAGAGACACCGGATACGGGAAATGTTATAGTCCAGGGAGAAAATCTTGGGAATCTGAAAAAAACGCAGCTTCGCAAGCTTAGAAGAAAAATCGGAATGGTTTTTCAGCAATTTAATCTTCTTGAATCAAAAACAGTGTATCACAACATTGCATTGCCATTGATTCTTGAAAAGGCACCAAAGGAAGAGATTGATAAGAAAGTAAAAGAAGTACTCCGGTTTGTAGAACTGGAAGATAAGAAAGATGTTTATGTAAGCCAGCTTTCGGGAGGACAGAAACAGAGAGTGGGAATCGCAAGGGCACTGACAACAACACCGGACATCCTGCTCTGTGACGAGGCAACAAGTGCACTGGATCCACAAACTACAGAATCCATTCTGAAACTGCTTAAGAAGATCAACCGGGAGATGGGAGTTACAATCCTTCTGATCACACATCAGATGCAGGTCGTTCAGATGATCTGTAATAAAGTAGCAGTTATGGAGAACGGACAAGTAGTAGAGGCCGGAAGTGTGCTTGATGTATTCGGAAAGCCACAGGCACCTGTTACAAGAAGATTCGTTCAGACTGTAGTAAATGATCAGATTCCGGAAAGCATTCTAAGTCTTGTGAAAGAACAGAAAGAACATTTCCGGGTAGAGAGGCTTAAGTTTATCGGAAGTAGTGTAAAACGACCTGTGATTTCAGATATCTGTCATGTGGATGGAATTGTAGTAAATATTTTGGGAGCGACCGTGCAGGAATTGCAGGAGAATGTAATGTGTGTGTTCATTTTGCAGCTGATCGGAACGGAAGAGAAAATATTAGAAGCTGAGAAACAGATTGATGAGAATGGAGTAATCAGAGAAAGAGTGGAGGCGATTTAATGGAACAAGAGTATTTTGGAGTATCACTGGAAAAGTTACTGACCAGTGGTGGACAGACCTTATATATGGTTGCATGGTCACTGATTATTGGAACAATCATAGGAATTATTTTGGCACTGATCCTTGTGCTTTGCCGTAAGGGAGGACTGATAGAGAATCTGATCCTTTACAATATTGTAAGTATCTATATTAATATAGTAAGAAGTATTCCATTTGTGATCTTACTGGTAGCGATCATGCCGTTGACAAGGGCAATTGTTGGAACGACCATCGGAAGTACAGCATCACTTGTCCCGCTTGTTATTTATATCAGTCCATATCTTGCACGCTTGATGGAAAATAGCTTACTGGAGATTAATCCGGGTATTCTGGAAGCGGCTGAAGCAATGGGGGCATCTATCTGGCAGACGATTCGGTATTTTCTGCTTCCGGAAACACTTGGATCTATCGTACTTGCATTGACAACAGGTACGATCGGGTTGCTTGGAGCATCAGCAATGGCCGGATATGTAGGCGGAGGAGGTGTCGGAGACCTGGCACTGACTTATGGATATCAGAGGATGAATACACCATTGATGATCTTTACTGTAGTTGTACTGGTTGTATTTGTACAGATCCTTCAGTTCGCAGGAAATACAATTTCAAGAAAACTCAGACAACATAGATAATTGATTAAGAAAGAACGAGGAGAATTATATTATGAAAATCAAGAAAATTATTGCAGGATTATTAGTAGCGACAACAGCATTCGGCCTGGCGGCATGCGGAAATTCAGGTTCAGGAGATACGAAGAAAAGTGACGCGGATACATCAGAAAAAAAGGAAATCGTCTATGGAAAATCCCAGGGACCATATACAGAACTTTTCGAAGATGCAATCGTTCCAATTCTTGAGAAAGAAGGATATACACTGAAAGCTGTTGACCTTTCAGACCTTCAGACAGCAGATGTTGCACTAAATGACGGAGATGTAGATGTCAATGTAGAACAGCATACAGCATACATGGACAGTTTCAATCAGAGTTATAACGCAGATCTGGTTGCAATCAGTCCGATTCCAACTGTTCCGGCAGGAGTTTATTCAGAAAAATACGATTCTGTAGATGAAATCCCGGATGGTGCGAAGGTTGCAGTCCCAAATGATGCGTCCAACACAGCACGCTGCTATCTGATGCTTCAGAAAATCGGCTGGATCAAGCTTGACGAGAAGGCTGATCCATCCACAGTTACACAGGATGATATTGTAGAGAACCCACATAATATTGAATTTACAGAAATGAACAGCATGACAATTCCGGCAGCAGAATCTGATTTTGATTATATTGCAATCACAGGAAGTGTTGTATATAATGCAGGCATTGATGCTTCTACAGCACTGGCCAATGAAGATATTTCAGATTATCTTGTACTTCAGGTTGTTGTAAAAGAAGAGAACAAAGATGCAGATTGGGCACAGGCAATCGTGGACGCATACCACTCAGATGAATTCAAACAGTATATGAAAGAAAACAATGATGGATTATGGTGGATCCCGGAGGAGCTTCAATAATTAAGAAAGGCAGTGATGAAAATGGATCAGACAGAAAAATTAATCCTAGAAGCAATCGATCAGCACAGAGATGAGATCATTGAATTTGCCAGAGATATATACGATCATGGAGAACTTGGATATAAAGAATTCAATACAGCAGAAAAATTCATAAAGAAGATGAAAGAATTAGGTCTGCGCACAGAAACCGGACTTGCAATTACAGGAACAAAAGCGTATTTAAATGAAGAAAAGAAAGATACAGCAAGCCTTGCACTTCTTGGAGAACTTGATGCACTTAGGATTCCGGAGCATGCTCATGCGAATCCAGAGACAGATGCGGCACATTGCTGCGGACATCATGCACAGATGGCTGGAATCTTTGGTGCGGCACTGGCTCTTACAGTTCCGGAGATCGCGGAAAAACTGGATGGACAGGTGGTATTTTTTGCAACACCGGCGGAAGAGTATGGTGAAATTGGATTCAAAAATGAGCTGCGCGCACAGGGAAAAATAAAATATGGCGGTGGAAAATGTGAGCTGCTTCGTATCGGCGCATTTGATGATATTGATCTTTGCATTACACATCACATTGCACCGGGGGATGACATCATAGTAGGAAGTGGAACCGGAAATGGCTTCGTATCTAAAGTGATCCGTTGTTTAGGTAAGGCAGCCCATGCGGCAGGAACACCGGAACAAGGTGTAAATGCTCTGTCGGCGGCGTCACTTGGTCTGCAGGCACTCGGTCTGAATCGAGAGACATTCCGTGATGAGGATTGTGTCCGTGTCCATCCGATCATTACAAAGGGTGGCAACCTGGTAAATGTAGTGCCTGATGAAGTTGTAGTAGAGACATTGGTAAGAGCTAAAACAATCGAGGCATTTACAGATGCAGCGAAGAAAACAGACCGATCCTTTCACGCAGGAGCTACTGCAATGGGAGCGAAGGTTGAAATCACAACACTTCCGGGATACCTTCCGACACTTGCGGAAGAAGCACTCCCAGAATTAAAAAGAGCAGCAGAACTTTCTGCACCGGAAACAAATGTGATCGAGGCCTCAGGACATACGGGAGGATCAACAGATGTCGGTGATGTCCAGCACTTAATGCCTGTATATACATTTAATACAGGTGGTGTAAAGGGTGGACTCCATCAGGTAGAATTTGAAGTGACGGATGAGGAAGAAGCTTATATTGTCACTGCGAAGATGTTTGCACTTGGAGCCTATGGACTTTTGAAAGAAAAAGCAGCAAGAAGCAGAGAGCTTGTTAAAAATTATAAGCCGGTATTTGAAAATTCAGCAAAGTATGCGGAGTTTATGGATCAGTTTGATTCGAAAGAAGTATTGGAATAATTCTATACATTTCCCTACTTTTATGATATAATTTAAAAGTTATTTTAATGATTTATCGATTTAATGTGATGAACAGTCGACGCAATAATATCATAAAAGAAAGGAATTGAAGAAGTATGTTATCTACGATAGAATCAGTAAATAGTGCTGTGAATAACTTTATCTGGGGCGTTCCGGCTATGATCTGCATTATTGGAGTCGGGCTTTACTTAAGTATCCGGACCGGCTTCCTTCAGATCAGAAAATTTCCGTATGCGATGAAAGTGACAATCGGAAGGATGCTCCGCAAAAGAGATGCATCTGACGGTGCACTGACTCCGTTCCAGGCAGTTTGTACCGCGCTGGCGGCAACTGTCGGAACCGGAAATATCGCCGGGGTTGCCGGAGCAATCGCAATCGGAGGGCCGGGCGCAGTGTTCTGGATGTGGATCTCAGCACTTCTTGGAATGTGTACAAAGTTTTCAGAAGTTACTCTTGCAGTTCATTTCCATGAGACGAATGCGGAAGGAGATCGTGTCGGTGGACCGATGTATTATATCAAAAATGGTCTGAAAAAGCATTGGCACTGGCTGGCTTATCTGTTCGCTGCATTCGGAGTTTTGACTGTATTTGGAACGGGAAATGCAACACAGGTGAATACAATTACAACAGCAATCAATTCTGCACTTTTTAATTATGGAATCATAGAAAAGGATTCTGTTGGAACATTGAATCTGATTATCGGAATTGTACTTGCTATCCTGATCGGCATGATCCTTCTTGGAGGAATTAAGAGAATTGGTCAGGTTACAGAAAAGCTTGTTCCATTTATGGCAGCAATTTATGTGATTTTGGCACTTGGCGTTGTTGTTCTGAATTTCCAGAACATTCCGAGCGTATTTGGATCCATTTTCGAAGGTGCATTTTCACCGGCATCTGTGACCGGAGGCGCCGTGGGATCTTTCTTTATGAGTATGAAGAAAGGTGTTTCCAGAGGAATCTTCTCTAATGAGGCAGGACTTGGTACAGGTTCTATCGCGCATGCATGTGCAGATACGAAAAAGCCTGTAAAGCAGGGATTTTTCGGAATCTTCGAAGTATTTGTTGATACCATTGTAATCTGTACATTGACAGCACTCGTTATTCTGTGCAGCGGTGTTCCGGTTGGATATGGAGAGGCAGCAGGAGCAGAACTTACTATTCTTGGATTTACATCCACTTATGGAAACTGGGTATCTATCTTTACAGCGGTTGCAATGTGCTGCTTCGCATTTTCTACGATTATCGGATGGGGATTGTACGGAACGAGATGTGTGGAATTCCTTCTTGGTACAAAAGCGAATAAGCCATTCATGGTACTCTATGCACTCGTTGCAATCGTCGGTGCTACAATGGAACTTGGACTGATGTGGAATATCGCAGAGACATTTAATGGTCTGATGGCAATCCCGAACCTGATTGCAGTATTCTTATTGTCAGGTGTAGTTGTAAAGCTTGTGAAAGAGTATTTTGCGGGGGAAGGAAAAGAAAGTTAAAAATAAAACTAGATATAGAAGATTTAAAGCTCTGGTGTTTTTTGAAATCACCGGAGTTTTTTTAATGGAGCAATAAAAAATATCTTATATCCCCCCACCTGGCTTGTGGGTTTATTCTGTTTCTTATACAATAAATTGCATTGAAAGAAAATAGACAACGTGAGGAGAAAACGATGAAACGAAGAAAACTATCACAAGTGATCGCAGCAACCTTAGCTGTCTGTATGTTAGCCGGCAGTGTACTTACAGGTTGTGGAAGCAAATCAGACAATGCAAATAAAGAGACTACACAAAGTGGGTCTACATTAATCTATGGAAGTAATGATTACACAAGGATCAATCCGGCTATTGATGAGCATGGAGAGATTAATCTGCTTCTGTTTGATGGTCTGACAGCACATGATGAGAATAATGAGGTAGTACCGGGACTGGCAGAATCCTGGGAGCTGGATGACGCGACAAATACTTATACATTCCATCTTAGAGATGATGTAAATTGGCATGATGGAGAGAAATTTACAGCAGATGATGTTGAGTTTACGATCAAAGCGATCATGGATCCGGACAATGAATCAGAGATTGCTTCTAATTACGAGGATGTTACAGCAATCAATGTGATCGATGATAAGACGATCTCTTTTACACTTCAGGATAAGAATGTGGCATTTCTCGACTATATGACAATTGGTATCCTTCCGAAACACTTACTGGAAGGCAAGGATATGCAGACAGATGAATATTTCCATAATCCAATCGGAACGGGTCCGTACAAGATTCAGGAGTGGGATGAAGGACAGAGTATTACACTTATAAAGAATGAGGATTATTATAAAGGAGCTCCGAAGATTGATACAATCGTGTTTAAGATTGTACCGGATGATAATGCAAAGGCACTCCAGTTAAAATCCGGTGAGATCAATCTGGCAAAGGTGACACCAAAAGATGCACAGAATTTCATAGATGATGATACTTTTACAGTTTATGATATGAAGACAGCAGATTACAGAGGCATCCTTTATAACTTTAATAATGAGTTCTGGCAGAGGAACAAAGATGCAATTCCGGCAATCAGCTATGCAATCGATCGTCAGAAGATGGTAGACAGTGTTCTTCTGGGAGAAGGAATTGTAGCTTATGGTCCGCTTCAGAGAAATAAATATAATAATGAAGATGTAGAGAAATACTCTTATGATCCGGCGAAAGCAAAAGAAGTGTTAGAAGCGGCTGGCTGGACATTGGGAGATGACGGAATCTATGAGAGAAACGGAGAGAAGCTTTCTTTTACAATCAATGTGATGGAAGGTGATCAGGTGCGCGCAGATCTTGCGGCTATCGCATGTCAGCAGCTGAAAGAAGTTGGAGTTGATGCAAAAGCACAGGTTCAGTCAGAAATCGACTGGGCAAATCAGGAAGCATTTCTAATCGGATGGGGAAGTCCGTTTGATGCTGATGACCATACATATAAAGTGTTTGGTACAGATAAAGGAAGTAATTACAGTGGATATTCCAATGAACGAGTAGACACTTATCTGACACAGGCAAGACAGACAAGTGATGAGAATGAACGTAAAGAAGCATATGCAAAGTTTCAGATTGCACTTGCAGAAGATCCGGCATATACATTCTTCTGTTATTGCGATGTAGATTATGTGACGAATAAGAAAATCCAGGGAATTACAAAGGATACAGTTCTTGGCCATCATGGTGTTGGAATTTTCTGGAATGTAGAGGATTGGACGATCGAATGAAAATAGAAGAAATACTGGCAGTGAAGCATTTGTCAGTTGAATTTCAAACTTCAGATGGAAAGAAACAAGTAGTAAAGGACGTCTCCTTGTCGTTAAGACAAGGGGAGGTCCTTGCTCTTGTTGGAGAGTCAGGATGTGGAAAGACTGTACTGTGCCGATCAATTTTGAAATTACTGCCAAAGAGTGCGTCTGTGACAGGCGAAGCCATTCAATATAAAGATCAGAACCTGATCGGATATAATGAAAAAGAGATGCAGCAGATCCGAGGACAGGGAATCGCGATGGTCTTTCAGGATCCACAGAGTACGTTAAACCCGACGATGACAGTTGGAAGTCAGATAGAAGAGGCTATTTTGCTGCATGAAAAAGCTTTAAAGCAGAATAAAAAGGAATCAGCAAAAGAGCGGGCAATCGAACTGATGAAGCTCGTTGGGATCAAAGATGCAGAGCAGCGCTATGATCTGTATCCGTATCATTTTTCAGGTGGAATGCGTCAGAGATGCGTGCTTGCAACAGCACTTGCCTCAAATCCAAAGCTTTTAATTGCGGATGAACCGACGACAGCACTGGATGTAACAATCCAGGCAGAGATTCTGAAACTGTTGAAAAAATTACAGAAAGAATTGAATTTAAGTATTCTGTTTATCACACATGATCTCGGAGTTGTTGCTCAGATCGCAAACCGAGTTGCGGTAATGCAGGATGGAAACATCGTGGAATTGGAAGAAGCAAAACAGCTTTTCACAGCTCCAAAACATTCTTATACAAAGAAATTACTTCATGATCATCCTTATTATATGTATAGAAATGAATCAGAATTAATAAGTGAATCAGAATTGCATGAAAAACTGGTAGAAATCTCACATTTGTCCTACTTCTATCCTTTAGATAGAAAAAGGGTGTTTCAAGCGGTGAAAGATGTGTCCTTTGAGATAAGAAGAGACGAGATTTTTGGACTGGTAGGTGAGTCAGGATCTGGAAAGTCAACGGTTGGAAAATGTCTGATGGGAATTCTAAGTCCGGAAGCAGAAACATTTTCTTATGATGGGATAAATCTTCTTGATAAAAAAGCAAAAAAGAAAAATGCGAGAAGACTGCAAAAAGAGCGGCAGATGATCTTTCAGGATTCAACATCTTCCTTAAACCAGAAAATGAAGGTAGAGAAGATCCTTGCAGAGCCATTGGAAATACATAAAGTATTTTCTGACAAGAAAGAACAACATGATTTTTTATGTGAAATGATGGAAGAAGTGGAATTGCAGGAAGAACAGCTTCACGTGTGGCCACCGGAGTTGTCAGGCGGACAAAGACAGAGAGTTGCAATCGCAAGAGCATTTGCAATGAAGCCGAAGCTCTTGATTGCAGATGAACCCATCGCTTCGCTGGACGTAACTACACAGGCACAGATGGTGAAGCTGTTTCGGCATTTACAAAGAGAACATGACTGTGCAATCCTCTTTATTGCGCATGATCTTTCAATGGTGCGTCTATTATGCGACCGTGTCGGAGTGATGAAGGATGGAAAACTTGTGGAGCTAGGAGAAACCGAGCAGGTGTTTGAACATCCACAGCATTTATATACGAAGAAACTTCTGGAGGCGATTCCGATTCCGGAGATTTCAGGAGAGGAGCAGAGTGATGAAGAAACAATGGCTTAGAAAAATCGGACTGATCTTGCTATCTGTTTTTGTGCTCTCACTTCTTGTGTTTGTAATGTCGCGGCTGGCACCCGGGGATCCGCTGGTTTCTTATTATGGAGAACGTGCGGAGAGAATGTCTGTGGAAGAACATGAGCATGCAATGGAACGACTTGGATTAAACGAACCTATCCCTGTTCAGTATGTGAAATGGCTTGGAAATGCTTTTCAGGGGGAGTTTGGAATCTCTTATAAATATAAACAAGATGTTCTTACAGTGATCAAGGGACGTTTAGTCAATACATTATTGCTTGGCGGAATTGGTTTTATCCTGACATTTGGACTGGCACTTTTGCTTGGAATTTTCTGTGTGTATTATGAAAATCAGCTTCCAGACCGGATTTTGCGTAAGGTGGGAACAATCACAAGCTGTATTCCGGAATTCTGGTTGTCACTTATATTGATTTTGATTTTTAGTGTGAATCTAAAGCTCCTTCCGGGAAGTGGGGCATATGATTTCGGACAATCGGCAAATCCGTTGAGCAGATTGACGCATCTGATTCTTCCGCTGACAGTTGTTGTGCTGAGCCACCTTTGGTATTATGCGTATCTGATCCGTAACCGATTGTTGGAAGAAACTGGAAAAGACTATGTTTTACTGGCAAAGGCAAAAGGAATGTCACGAAAAAGAGTATTGTTCTTTCACTGTGTGAAAAATATTATGCCATCGTTCATCAGTCTGATGGCAATTTCACTTCAACATGTGATCGAAGGGACGTATATCGTGGAAATGGTATTTTCCTATCCGGGAATCGGAACGCTTTCTTTTGAAAGTGCAAAATATCATGACTATAATATGCTGATGGTGCTTTGTGTATTTACCGGTATTTTTGTTATTGCAGGAAATGTGATCGGACAGTCTGTCAGTGAATGGATCGATCCAAGAATGAAAGAGATAAAAATGACAGGAAAGGCAGATAGGGTATAAGGTGGAGAAAATGAAAAAAGCGAAAAAAAATAATGCCGTTATCATTGCCGGAAGTATTCTTGCAGTCATTGTATTTGCCTGTGTTTTCTGTCGTTTCTTTATGACGAAAGACCCTACATACATGGATCTGAAGAACTGCAACATTTCACCGAATAAAGAGTTCTTTTTTGGAACGGATACGATGGGAAGAGATATTTTTTCAATGATTTTATACGGTGGTAGAATATCGTTGTTTATCGGGTTGATATCCACCGTGTTATCGACTACGATTGCGGTGATCTACGGATCCTTCAGTGGAATCGCACCGGAGTGGATTGATGAACTGATGATGCGTTTTACAGAAATTTTATTGAGTATTCCTTCAATTCTGTTAATTATCTTTCTTCAGGCACTGGCAGGAAAGAACTCAGTTGTTGCAATCACCATAGTGATTGGGTTTACCAGTTGGATGAATATTGCAAAAATTTTGGAGGATCCGGTGGAAAAGATCCAGAAGAGAAAAACGGAACACGTTTCCTACGGGCTGATCCGGGCAAAGAGAAAGACCATGGCCCTTAAGGTGTCCGAAGACGGGACGGTG
>OGYY01003076.1_pt1 | contig 11178 bp, 7 predicted proteins | sample 1576671 | NCBI WGS metagenome assembly OGYY01 (sample SAMEA3541593, study PRJEB24748) | human gut metagenome | biome: human gut; feature: human-associated habitat; material: faeces | place: China | collected 2012 | reverse complement strand
CCTGCACTTGCGGCTGGTGGCTCGTTGATGGCTTACAAGTGCCTGTCGTTATGCGGTCTTTTCTTCTTCAAGGGCTTCTGCAAGAGCCTTTTCCAGATAGGCTTCGATTTCAGTCAGGTAGTTAGCTGGCCTCTGCATTGCGAAGCGGAGAACCTTCTGCTTTTCCGGGTCAGTAAAATAGCTTGGATTATTTTTGAGCGTTTTCTTCCATGAGTTTTTCATCATTTCGGTCGCACGGCTCAAGGATTTGTAAACCTTCATAAACTCGTCCGGTACATGATAGCACCGGAATTCTTCTGTTTGTGGTGTGGGCATGGGAACGGGTTCCGCTTTTTCAGGTTCAAATTCTGCGCTGGCAGATTCCAACACTTCCAATGCCTCTGGATGCAGGATTTGAGCAAGGACATCTGAACGATGCTCGATACTTGCCTGCACAAGCTTGGACATTTCTTCGTTGGTGAACTTCACTTCGCCGGAAAAGACTTTCTGCTTGATGCCGGGAGAGAGATTATCTGCGATGTCGATGCCTCGTGTATAGTGGCTGGCACGAAGAACGGAGGCACGGCTGACGCCGTTTTCCTCTGCGATCCGGTCGCAGGTTTTCTTCCCGGAGTGGTGGTTATCACCGTGATCACCACCACTTTTCTTTGCTAAAGTGTACTGATTGCCTCGAAAGATTCTTGCGGCTTTCTTCTCGGCTTCGTACTGCTTCCCAAGAAGATAGCGTTTCTGTTCGGGGCTTAGGTTTCGCCGTCCCAACTGATTTCGGCAGATCCACGCAAGGGCTTCTTCACGGTTCTCGAATCGGAGCGGCATGGTGGAGAAGTAAATCTCCGGGTGCTTCTGGAGGATGGCATAACGGTTGTGGCCGTCAACGAGGGTGTTTCCCCAGACGATCAAAGGAGAAAGCAGCTTGCCTTCCTTGAGGATGTTTTCTTCAAGCTGCTTGGACTCATCGTCCGTCAGCGGCGGAATCTGATTCTGGAACTCCGGGTCGATTTTCAGATTGATCATACGCACACTCCTTTATCTCTCCTGCTGCGCCGGTTCTTCCTCCCGGAAAAAGGGCGCAACATTCTGCTTTGCGGTTTTCAGCTTGAGCAGTTCCTCTTTGGCTTCCTTGTACTGCTCGTAGAATTTTGCCTTTTCGGATGCCAGCTGCGCATACTCGGCTTCCAGTTTCTTCGGGCTGGGCAGCTTGGTGAGGTTGTTTGCCTTGAAATAGGCTGCTGCCGCCCGGTGCGCTGTCAGCTCTGCACGGTGCTGTTCTTCAAAGGCTGCGGGTCGTTTTGCAGCTTTTAACTGCTGTGCGACGCTCTTGGTGCTGGCGTAGGCTGCGACATGATAGCGCAGCTCTTTGTTGGCTTTCATGCGACCTTCGAGATCTTTCACCACTGCCAGCGAATCGTGGAACTTGGTATCAAGCTCTGTAATTCTCTGGTCGAGTGCGTCCTCGTTGAGCAGACCATTTTCCTGCAAGAGGATCAAGGTCTGTGCCATAGCTTTGAGGTTGTGTTTTTTCGCCCAACGCTCGTAGCCGATGCCCTTACCCTGCTTCAGCTTCGCCTGAATATCGATCAGTTTCCCGATGCGGTCAGACTTGGACTGGATAGTGCGCTTGCGTTCGGTATTGGCTTTCAGAGCGGCAAGCACAAGTTCTTTCTCGAACTTGTCACCGATGCTGCGCGCCCGGATGAACTTTGTCCTTCCAGCAGGCAGATAGCTGAGCCGTCCACGGCTTTCCTTGACGGTAATGCCGTACTGCTGCAAGAGCCTGTCCGAGAAATCTTCAAAACTCGTTGCAACATTGAGAACCTCCGAAATCTGTCTCCGCAAGACTTCTTTTGCGGTTTCAAACTTCGTTTGTGTGGGCTGCTGACCTGTTGCGAGCAGGGCAGCGTTTTCATGGTCGAGTTTCAGTTGACCTCGCTGTTTCATCCAGTATTCGCGCTCGCTCACACGAACCTTCGAGCCGTTGAGCAGGTCGATCTGGTACAGTCCAGCACCTTCGCACAGCTCCATGACCTCGACACGCAAGTGCCGCATGGTCTGGGCCGTGCTGGAGTGCTTCATACCCTCACACCAGTCGCGGGGCTTTTGCATATAGGGCTTGCGTTCCACTTCTCGCATTCGGATGCTGCCGATCACGATGTGGACATGGATGTTTCCCGAATGGTTGTGCCCATCGGGGTGAGTGCAGACGATGGCGGGATGACCGGGGAAGTTTTCTTCGCAGAATTTCAGGCCAAGTGCCTGTGCCTTTTCCATGGTCAAGCCGTTGTCGGCTGCATCTCTTGGGTCAAAGCTGATGATATACTGGTGGCTTTTAATATCACCATGCTGGGTGTTCTTGCCTTACTTTGCGGCATCCACCAGCACACCAACGTAGCCGGCAGTATCCGCCAGCGTGGCACCGGAAACGGCGTCCACAGCCTTTTCATCTTTGCTCAGAGCCTCGGCGTCGGCAATGCTCATGCCGTTCACGTGATTCTGGATGGCGTCGTAGTTGGCATCCAGCGAAACGGTGGAACCAGCCTTTTCGGCCATCATCTTGCTGTAGTAATCGGCGTTGACTCGCTTGGACATCAGCACCTTGCCCTCGGCGTAGCCTGCGCCGAAGTCGGAGTCGGAGTTGGGCACACCGACGACCCCGGCGTCCGAACCGGCAAACTGGAACTCGTCAATGTAGCTCAGTACGATGGTGTTCCCGGCGGTGGCGACAGCGCCGGAGGTGAAGCACTTGGTGCCGTGGGCAGCCCCATAGACCACGTTCAGCTTCAGGTCCTCGGAGCTGCCGTTGAACTCCACGGCCTGCGTGGTCTGGGCGTTTTTGGCGGCATCCACGATGGCAGAGAGATAACCGGCGGTATCCACCAGCGTTGCGCCGGAGACGGCGTCCACAGCCTCGGCACCCTTGGCGGCCACATCCTCCAGCTCGGAGATGGTCTTGCCGACAGCAAAGTTCTGGATGGCGTCGAAGTTTGCATCCAGAGCGACCGTGGAGCCGCCCTTTTCGGCCATCATCTTGCTGTAATAATCAGCGTTGGCCCGCTTGGACATCAGAACCTTGCCCTCGGCGTAGCCTGCGGCAAAGTCGGAGTCGGAGTTGGGCACGGCGGTCACGCCTGCATCGGTGCTGGCGAACTGGAAATCGTCGAGGTAGGCGGCGAGGATGACGTCATCCTTCACCACAGCCACCGCTTCGGTGAAGCACTTGGTGCCGTGGACGGAAGCATAGGCCTGACCGATCTGGATGCCGCCTTCCACCGGGACGATGGCGGCGGGCTCAGCGGGGGCTGCGGCAGCAGAGTCGGCGGGGGCTTCTTCGGCCAGCTCCACACCCAGTGCGGCGGCAACGGCCTTCCGGACGGCCTTGGTGGTCACCGTGGCACCGGCAACGCCGTCGATGGCGGGGCCGTTGGCGGCCACGACCTGCTTGGACAGCTCTTCCAGTGCAGCGCCGCCGATGCTCTCGGTCTCCTGTGCACCTTCCAGCTTGCAGTCGGTAACGGTGCCGTTGGCATCCACGGTCAGGGTGGCGGTGACAGCGCCGCCAAAGCCGTCGGCAGAGCCGGTCTTGGTCGCGCTGGCAGCGGTGGAGCTGCTGCCGCCGCAGGCGGCCAGAGAGACGCCAACAACGAGGCTCATGGCCACGGCAGCGCTCAGTTTGCGGATGATCTCCTGTTTCATGGGTCTTTCCTCCAGAGAAAAATCGGTTTGTGTTCGGCCCCCAGAAAAGGTCATACCTTTTCAAGGATGTTTACAAAAGATAACATATTTTGTGAGGTGCTGTCAAGAGATTTTGTCACATCCTTCGTGAAGAATGAGAAAATGGTGTCAATTTGTGGTGCTGACGGCATAAAAAAGCCGGAAACCAACGTACAGCGGTCGGTTCCCGGCAGACGGAAGCGCTGAGGCGAAACTCAACGCTTGATGTCGTAGTTCATATTCATCAGGTTGCGGATGGAGCTTACATCGTCGGTGATGTTGGCATCGCCGTGGATGGTGTGCTTGATGGCGCTGCTGGCCACGGCAAAGTTGATCATATCCATGGCCTTGTAGTCGTGCAGCATGGCGTAGATGAGGCCGCTGGCGAAGGCATCACCGCCGCCCACGCGGTCGAGGATGTTAAAAGTGAACAGCTTGCTCTCGAAGGTGTGGCCCTCGTACCACATAAAAGCCTTCAGGCTGTTCTCGCTGCCGCTGTGGGCATAGCGCACATGGCGGGCGATGCACTTCAGGTTGGGGTAGCGCTCAATGAAGTGCTGGAAGATCTCGTCCTGCTGCTCATAGCTGGGCTGCAGGGGCACACCGTCCTTCCAGTCGCCCTTGGAGTGGTCGGTCTCGTCCTTCCACAGGTGGTAAGGCTCGATGCCCAGCAGCACATCCACATAGGGCAGGCACTCGGTGCAGAAGTCGCGGGCTTCCTCCCAGCTCCACAGGGTGGAACGGAAGTTGCCGTCGAAGCTGACGGTCAGGCCCTTCTTCTTGGCGGTCTTGAGCATGTCGATGATGAGGCCGCGGCAGTTGGGGGCCAGAGCCGGGGTGATGCCGCTCAGGTGCAGCCAGTCGAAGCCATCCAGCAGAGCGTCCAGATCGACCTGCGAGAAGTCATACTCCGTGATGACGCTGTGCTTGCGGTCGTAGATGACCTTGGAAGCGCGGATGCCGTAGCCGGTCTCCAGATAGTAGGTGCCCAGCCGGTTCGAGGGGGTCTCGTCCGGCTCGGTCAGGATCATGGGGGTGCAGTGGACATCGTTGGAGCGCAGCCAGCGCACGGCGCTCTTGCCCAGACTGTTGTTGGGCACGACGCTGAAGAAGGTGCTGTCCACGCCCAGGTTTGCCAGCGCCAGTGCGATGTTGGCCTCGCTGCCGCCGTAGCTGGCCTCGAAGCTGGAAGCCATGCGGATCTTTTCGTAGTTCGGCGGGGTCAGGCGCAGCATGATCTCACCGCAGGTGATGAACTTCTGCCCGCTGGTCTCGCTGCCAAGGATCGGATTGTAGTGTTCCATAACGCTCCTCCTAAAAAGTCGTTGCTTTATACCGTAACGATGTGAGAACACATTGTTGTATCCATTATACCGCACCCCGAAGCAGATAGCAAGCAAATGCCGCGGATGAAAAGAGAAAATAAGCGGGGATTTTTGGCGGTTTTGACGAACCCTCTCCGTCACCTTCGGGAGAGTTGCACCGCCGACGGAGAGGGTCACACCCCCGTCAGATCAAAGCTGGGGGTATACTCTTCTTTGGCACTGCTCTTCTGCTGCATGTAGCCGTCCGAAAGGCCGAGGTCCATGGCGTAGTTGACCACCCGGCGGTATTCGTAGGTGGTGATGCGCCGCCCGATGCCATGGTCGGCGGCTTTATAAAAAGGTGTGTACTGGCTCATGACGCTGGGAAGGAAACAGCCGGGGTCGGCGCGATTCCAGGCGGCCATCTGGTCCAGCACGGCGAAGCTGTCGTCCACGTGGCCGGGCAGGGCCAGATGCCGCAGGATGACGCCTTTTTGCAGGATGCCGTCCGCATCGAAGACCGGGTGCCCGGCCTGCGCCATCATGGCTTCGATGCCGGGTCTGGCCACCGCAAAGTAATCCGGCGCGGCCGAAAGCTCGGCGGACAGGGCAGGGGAGACGTACTTCAGGTCGGCCAGCCAGATGTCGATATACCCCCGCCAGCGCTCAATGCTCTCCAGCGTCTCATAGCCGCCGGTGTTGCAGACGATGGGGAGATGCAGCCCCTGCGCCCGCGCCAGGTCGAGCGCAGCGATGATCCACGGCTGCCACTGGCCGGGCGTGACCAGATTGATGTTGTGCGCGCCCTGCGTCTGCAGGTCCAGAAAGATCTCGGCCAGATGCCCGACGGAGATCTCCTTGCCGAGCCCCTCGGCGCTGATGGGGTAGTTCTGGCAGAAGCAGCACTTGAGGGTGCAGCCGGAAAAGAACACCGTGCCGCTGCCCCGTGTGCCGCTGATGCAGGGTTCTTCCCAGAAATGGAGGGCGGCGCGGGCGGCTTTCAGCGCACCGCCTGCCCCGCAGAAGCCGATCCGCCCGGCGGCGCGGTCCGCGCGGCACTGCCGGGGGCAAAGTGTGCAGGTTTCGGGTGCGAAGTTGGTGGTTTTGGGCATACTATCTAAGTCCTTTGCGAAAGTTTTGAACAAATTGCTCGCTTCTATTATACCATTTTTGGGCGCAGTTGTGGTATACTATGGTTGAATATTTCATGCGATGAAAGAATACTGCATAATGGGGAGGACGCTATGCGCACTGAAAATGAGGAGATCCGGGACCACCTGAAATATCTGGCCCTGCTGGCGCGGGATTACCCCTCGCAGGCGGCAGCAGCCAGCGAGATCATCAGCACACAGGCTTTGCTCAAGCTGCCCAAGGGTACGGAGCACTTTATGAGCGATCTGCACGGCGAGAACGAGGCCTTTGTCCACATCCTGAACTCGGCGTCCGGCGTCATCCGCGAAAAAGTCGATATCGTGCTGGGAGATACCATCCCGGAGGCGGCCCGCGCCGAGCTGGCCACCCTCATCTATTATCCCAACGAGAAGCTGCCCCAGCTCAAGGCCCGCTGCGCCGATGAGGACGGGCTGGACCAGTGGTATACCGAGACGCTCCTGCGCCTCATCGACATCTGCCGTCTGGTCTCCTCCAAACACACCCGCGAGCATGTCCGCGAATGCCTGCCCGCAAGCTGCGGCTACATTCTGGATGAACTGCTCCACGCCCACTTCGAAGACCACGATAAAGATCTGTACTACGGCCAGATCGTGGGCAGCATCATCGAGAACGGCCGGGCTGACAAGTTCATCGTCCGCCTGTGCGAACTCATCAAGCGGCTGGCTGTGGACAAGTTACATATCGTCGGCGACCTGTTCGACCGCGGCCCCCGCCCGGACATCATCCTGGACCTGCTCATGCGCCACCACAATGTCGATATCCAGTGGGGCAACCACGACGTGGTCTGGATGGGCGCGGCTGCGGGCAGTCCCATCTGCATCTGCACCGTGCTCAAGACCACGTTGGCCTACCACAACCACGGGATGCTCGAAGACTGCTATGGCATCAACCTGCGGCATTTGCAGCGGATGGCGGAGCAGTTCTATGGCGACGACGACCTGTCCCTCTGGATGCCCCACACCGATGCGGCCCGCGGCCCCTATACGCCCGGTATGCTCCACCGCTGCGCCGTCATGCACAAGGCCGTCACCATCCTCATGCTCAAGATGGAGTGCTGCGTCATCGACCGCAACCCCGATTTTAAGATGAAGGGCCGCGACTTCCTCCGCCACATCGACTGGGAGAAGGGGACCGTCACCGTAAACGGCAGTTCCTACCCCCTGCGGGATACGAGCTTCCCCACCGTAGACCCCACCGACCCCGCCCGGCTCAATCCGGACGAGCAGGTGGTGCTGGACAAGCTGGTCCAGTCCTTCCGCCAGAGCGAGAAATTGCAGCAGCACATCGAGTTCCTCTACGCCAAGGGCAGCGTCTACCACATCGAGAACGGCAACCTGCTCTATCACGGCGTCGTGCCCATGACCCGCAGCGGCAGCTTTGCCGTGGAGCGGTTCGAGGGGCACAGCTACTCCGGACGCGCCCTTATGGATTATTGCGACGAGCGCGCCCGCCGGGGCTACTTTGGACCGGAAGGCTCTCTTGTGCGCCAGAGCGGGCAGGACTTTTTGTGGTATCTGTGGTGCGGCAAGCTGTCGCCGCTGTTCGGCCGCAGCGCTATGACCACCTTTGAGCGGCTCTACATTGCCGACCCCGCCACCCACGAGGAGGTCAAGGACCCCTATTATACCTGGTACAACGAGGAGGCCGCCTGCCGCCGCATCCTGTCCGAGTTTGGCCTGCCCGGCGCGAGCCACATCGTCAACGGCCATGTGCCCGTCCGCGAAAAGAGCGGCGAGAGCCCGGTCAAGGGCGGGGGCCGTCTCGTCGTCATCGACGGCGGCTTCTGCCGCGCCTACCACGACAAGACCGGCATCGCGGGCTATACGCTGGTCTACTCCAGCCGCACCATGTCTCTGCGCACCCACCAGCCCTTCGAAAGCACCGAAAAAGCCGTAAATGAGAACATCGACATCCTCTCGCAGAAAAACATCCTGGAGACCGAGAACCACCGCATCCTCGTGGAGGAGACCGATGAGGGCGAGGTGCTGCGGGAGCGGGTGTATGACCTGAAACAGCTGGTCAAGGCCTATCAGTTGGGCTGGCTCAAGGAGACACATTGCGAAGACTGCGTCTGGTAACGGCGGCCTGCTTCGTGCAGCCTGACAAGATTTTTGTAAAATTTTTGAAAAAACAAACAAAATAACTGAATATCTGCGTTTTTTCTGGGCAAAACAGAAAATAATCCCTGCTGTGCAAATGGGTCTTTGCTTTTTGGCCGAAGTCGTGTATAATAAGATAGCATATCTTGAGAGCGTATGCCCAATGGAGTGCATCGGATTTTAACGTGATGAGAAACAAAAGCCCTTTGGGGGCGCACACGCAAGCCCCACGACAAGGAGATCATAAAATTGGAAAAATTTGTTATTACGGGCGGTAAGCCCCTGCACGGTGCGGTCACTATTTCGGGTGCCAAAAATGCGGCTGTGGGCATCCTGCCTGCCACCATTCTGGCCGGGGACGTCTGTGTCATCGAGAACCTGCCCGACATCAGTGATGTGGCCGTCAGCCTGAAGATCCTGAGCGTCCTGGGTGCCCAGATCAAGATGCTGAACCGGAACACCTACGAGATCGACACCACCCACATCAGCTGCACCAATGTGCCGGACGATCTGTCCCGCCAAATGCGCGCCAGCTATTATTTCCTGGGTGCGCTGCTCTCCCGCTTCGGCAAGGCGCAGGTGGCCATGCCCGGCGGTTGCAACCTTGGCCCCCGCCCCATCGACCAGCACCTCAAGGCCTTCAGCGCTCTGGGCGCCGAGGACAGCGTGGACTACGGCATGATCACCGTCCGCGCCAAGGAAGGCCTGACCGGTGCGCACATCTTCTTTGATAAGGTCAGCGTCGGCGCGACCATGAACGGCATGCTGTCCGCTGTCATGGCGGAGGGTCAGACCATTCTGGAAAACTGCGCCAAGGAACCCCATGTGGTCGATCTGGCGAACTTCCTGAACATGTGCGGTGCCGATGTGCGTGGTGCAGGCACCGATGTCATCAAGGTGCGCGGCGTTCAGCAGATGCACGGCTGCACCTACAGCATCATCCCGGACCAGATCGAGGCGGGCAGCTATATGGTAGCTGCTGCGGCCACCGGCGGCGATGTCCTCATCGAGAACGTCACCCCGAAGCATCTGGAGCCGATCACAGCCAAGCTCCGCCGTGCGGGCGTGGAAGTGGAGGAGTTCGATGACGCTGTCCGTGTCCGCCGCACCGGCGACATCCTGCCCCTGAAGATCAACACCATGCCGCACCCTGGCTTCCCGACCGACATGCAGCCCCTGATGGGTGTGCTGCTCAGCGTGGCAAAGGGCACTTCGACCATCACGGAGAGCGTGTGGGACAACCGCTTCCGCTATGTGGACGAGCTGCGCAAGATGGGCGCAAACGTGCAGGTGGACGGCCAGGTCGCCGTATTCGAGGGCGTGGACAAGCTCAGCCCGGCCCCGCTGCGCGCTTCCGACCTGCGTGCAGGTGCTGCCATGGTCGTGGCGGCCCTGATGGCAGACGGCACCAGCGAGATCGAGGAGATCGGCCACATCGAGCGCGGCTACGAGAACATCGTGGAGAAACTGCGCGGTCTGGGTGCCGACATCAGCAAGGTGGACCGTGCGCCCGCTGCGCTGGAATCGGCCATGTAACGGAATAAACCTCTCCGTCATCGCTGATGGGATGCCGCTTCTCCGGATAGGGGAGCTGGCGGGCGTAGCACGACGGAGAGGCTGCATAGAGAATCACAAAATTTGAACCAGCCTGCTGCGTCTTTGCAGCGGGCTGCTTTTATGAGGAGACCAATGGCAGAATTTATCTCATTATACTCCGGCTCGTCCGGCAACAGCAGCGTGGTGCGCTGCGGCGAACGATATCTCATCGTGGATATGGGAAAAGGCGTCCGCACCACAGGCGCGGCCCTCAAAGCACTGGATCTGAACGTCAGCGACTGTGCGGGCATCCTCGTCACCCACGAGCACAGCGACCATGTGAAGGGGCTTTCCACCTTCCTGAAAAAGAACCCGTTGCCGGTCTACGGCGCAGCGGCTACGCTGGATTTTCTGGACGCCAATGGCATCGTGCCCGTTTCGTGCGAGATGCACAGCGTCTCCGGCGGGGAAGAGGACATCGGCGATTTCGGCGTCACGGCCTTTCCCACCAGCCACGATGTGCCTTGCGTGGGCTACCGCATCCATACCCCGGACGGCAAGACCATGACCATCGCCACCGACCTCGGCGTTCTGACGCCGCCGGTGCACGAGGCGCTTTCCGGCTGTGACCTTGTTGCGCTGGAAAGCAACTACGACCTGCACATGCTGCGCAGCGGGCCGTATCCTTATTACTTACGCTCCCGCATCGAGTCCACCCGCGGCCACCTCTCCAACGACGAGTGTGCAGCCAAGCTCCTGGAACTGGTGCAGGAGGGGTGTAAGAAGTTTGCCCTCTGCCATCTTTCTCAGGAAAATAATACCCCCATGCTCGCGCTGCAGACGGTCTTCAACACCTTTGGTGCGGCCGGTGTCATCCCCGAAAAGGACTGCATCGTCCAGACCCAGCGGCGGAATGAGGTCAGCCCGGTGCTGGAATTTTGAGAAAAAACGCTGCAAAACACCGAAAAGCGGCCCAACAGATGCACCCTGCAGCGTTTGGATGGAAGATGAGATCCAAGAAAATGAAGGAAATTCAGATTTCCTTGAAAAAACTTGTAAAAAAGTGTTGACATCCACCCCGGTGTATGGTATTATATTTGAGCGCCAAGCGCTGAGACAAAAGAATGACTTCCGAAGTTCCAGCTGAGAAGCGAAAGAAAAGAACCAATAGACGCTGAAAGATTCCAGTCAGTTCTGAGAAATCTGAAGCGATCCAAGTTCAAAATGTTCGAAACGCTTCGAAAAAAGTGCTTGACAAAAAATCACTTCTGTGATAAAATGATCAAGTCGTCAGCCGGTTGGTTGAGGCGCACAGGACCTTGAAAATTGAACAATATCGAAAAACTTGTAACGGAACC
>OGYY01003073.1_pt1 | contig 11186 bp, 10 predicted proteins | sample 1576671 | NCBI WGS metagenome assembly OGYY01 (sample SAMEA3541593, study PRJEB24748) | human gut metagenome | biome: human gut; feature: human-associated habitat; material: faeces | place: China | collected 2012 | reverse complement strand
GGCTCAAGGCCTCCAGCGCCAGCGCGCCGCTGCCGGCAAACAGGTCCAGCACCCGCGCGCCGGGCACATAAGCCTGGATGATGCTGAACAGGGATTCCTTCACCTTGTCCTGCGTGGGGCGCGTATCCATGCCGCGCGGCGCATAAAGCTGCGCGCCGCCGCGTTCTCCGGCGATGATGCGCATCAGATCAGCCTTTCCGGCGACTTGCTGCGCTGGCGCTGCTTGCGCGCCTTGCGCTCGCGGCGCTTCTTTCTGTCGTCGCCCATCTTGATACCGGTGTTGATCTTGTCGCGCAGGGTTTTGCCCTGGGTATACCCCAGGCCGTAGCCCAAAGGAGCCGCCAGCACGAACAGCGGGCTCAGCCGCTCGGCCAGCAGCGCGGCGTCGTTGCTCACATAGGAAAACACGTTGACAAACGGCATGATCATCGCGCGGTCGATCACGCGCAGGATGTCCATCGCGCCCAATGTCCCGACGCTCTCATAGTAGCGCAGGGCGTCCCCGAACTCGCTCTGGCGCATGAGCGCCTCGGTCCAGGACGGAAGCACGCCCAGGGTGTACGTTATGGGCCGGGCCAGCGCCGCATACACGGCCGTAAAAACGAAGAATGGAAGCGCGCCCGTCAGCGCGGCAAACATCCCTTTGAAGGGATGAAAGCATCGCGCGCGGTCGCCTTCGGTCACGGTGCGGCCGCTCTCCTGCCGGTCGTACATGATTTCGGCAAAGGCGGCATCGTTTTGCCCCTGCACCATGCCCTGGTAGTATTGATAGTAGACGGCCAGTCCCACGATGGCGATACCAGCCAGCAGGCGGCCCCACAGGCTGTCGAAGCTGAGCAGCATACCGCCGATTAAGTAGATCACCGTAACGGCCAGCACGCTCAGCATGCGCTTGAGGGCCAGCTTCCAGGCATCCTTTCCATGCCAGGAGCCCTTGAGAATCGGCTTTTTGACCAGAGTGACCGGCTTTTGGGGTTTCCCTTTGGCGCTTTGCATCTGTGTACCCTTTCCACCTCCCGCCCGACCGGCAGGGGTTATTCTGGCGAAACGCCAGTTGCTTCATGCATGCAGATAGACCCTCGGCACCCTGGCGGTGATGGCCAGAAGCACCTCGTAGCTGATGGTGCCAGCCCAAGCGGCCAGCTCCACCGCGTCGATACGCTCCACACCCTGTGCGCCCAGGAGGACCGTTTCGTCCCCTACCGACACGCCGGGAATGTCCGTCACATCCAGCATGGTCTGGTCCATGCACACGCGGCCCACGATGGGCGCACGCTTCCCGCGCACGAGCATGGCTCCCCGGTTGGACAGGGCGCGGTGATAGCCGTCGCCATAGCCCACGGCGGCGGTGGCCACGAGCATGTCGCGCGGAGCCACGTAGGTGCAGCCGTACCCGATGCTCTCCCCCGCGTATACGCGCTTGACGTGCACGATTTCCGTATACCAGCTCATGGCGGGCGCGAAGGGCAGCCTTGTGGGCACGGGCGGATAGCCGTAGAGCGAAATGCCCTCGCGGATCATGTTGAAGTACGCTTCGGGCGCGAGCAGGCTCATGGCGCTGTTGGCCACATGCGCCTTAATGGCAGGATCAAAATGCGTGCGAAGCTCACAAAAACGCTTGAGCTGCGCCCGGGTGAAGGCGTTCATCCCGCCGTCCGGCAGGGGGTTGTCCGCATCGGCAAAATGGGTGTAGATACCCGTGACGCGCACGCGGGAAGCCGCCGCGAGCGCGGCGGCCAGGGCGTCCGCCTCCTCCCCGGTCCGAAGGCCGATGCGGTTCATGCCCGTATCCAGCTTGACATGAACAAGGGCTTCACGGTCCTGCGCGGCAGCCTCGCGGTCCAGCAGCGCGACCATCTCCGGGGTGAAAACCGTCTGCGTAAGGCCATAGCGCACGCAGTCCTCCGCCGCACGGGGCATGGCTGCGCCCAGCACCAGCACCTCGCCCTCCACGCCGCCCAGGCGCAGCTCGATGCCCTCCTCCGGCAGCGCCACGGCAAAGTGCGAGGCCCCCATGCCGCCGAGTGCGGCGGCGGTTTCCAGCATGCCGTGTCCGTAGGCGTTGGCCTTGATGACGGGCATCACCTCCACGCCAGCGGGCACCTGGTCGCGCAGAATCCGATAATTGTTTCTGATTGCGTCCATGTCGATTTCGACACGGTTTTGCCTGAGCATTCTCTAACCTTCCCACCTGCGCGCAAGAAGCGCGCGTGTTGTCGCGCGGCTTACAGGCCGCGCACCTCGTCCTGCGACAGCAGGCGCACGCCCGCCTCGGTCAGGACCTTTTCCGCCTCGTCCAGCTTATCCACGCGGAAGATGATCAGCGCATGGTCGCCGGCGTTGCGCACGAAGCTGTAGAGGTATTCCACCACGATGTCGTGGCCGGAAAGCGTCTCCAGCACCTCGGCCAGTCCGCCGGGATGATCGGGCACGCTGACGGCCAGCACATCGGTGAGCTTAACGGTATAGCCGTTGTCGGAGATGAGCTTGACCGCCTTTTCGTAATCCGCCACGATGCCGCGCAGAATGCCGAAATGCGTGGTATCCGCCACGGACAGGGACACCAGGTCGATGTTATTGTCCCCAAGAAGCTTGGTAAAATGCGCCAGACGGCCGGGGGTGTTTTCGATGAACACGGAAATCTGCTTTACGTACATGGCTGGCTCCTCCTTATCTCTGGGTGGGATACGGACTGACGGCGCCCCGGGCGGGCGCGGCGTCTGTTATTGCAGATGGCGCCGGTCGGTGACGCGCACCGCCTTGCCCTCGCTGCGGGGCAGCGTGCCGGGCTGGCAGAGCTTGACGCTGGCGTGAATCAGCGCGTGGCTGGCCAGGGAGTTGACGATCTTGCGCTCGAGCGTTTCCAGGTCGCGCACGGTGTCGCTCATCACGGAGGGAGACAGCTCCACCTGCACCTCGATGGTGTCCAGCGTGCCCACGCGGTCCACCACGATGTGGTAATGCGGCTCGATGCCCGGCACCTGAAGCAGGGCGTGCTCAATCTGCGAGGGGAACACGTTCACGCCGCGGATGATGAGCATATCGTCCGTGCGGCCCATCACGCGGCCCATGCGCACATGGGTGCGGCCGCAGGGGCAGGGCTCGTCGGTGAGGGTACACAGGTCATGGGTGCGGTAGCGGATGAGGGGCATGCCGTGCTTGGTGAGCGTGGTGAAGGTGAGGTCGCCCTGCTCGCCGTAGGGCAGGCTCTGGCCGTCCGGGCCGATGACTTCGGGCAGGAAGTGGTCCTCCCAGATGTGCATGCCGTTTTTGGCCATGCACTCCATGGCAACGCCCGGGCCCATGACCTCACTGAGGCCGTAGACGTTGAGCGCGTCGATGCCCATCTTCTCCTCGATGCGGCGGCGCATGTCCTCGGTCCAGGGCTCGGCGCCGAAGATACCGCTCTTTAAGCGGATACGGTCCAGAGTGACGCCCTCGCGCTCCATGGCGTCGGCCAGGTTGAGCGCATAGGAAGGCGTACAGCAAAGGGCCGTGGAGCCGAAGTCCTCCATCAGCATGAGCTGGCGAACCGTGTTGCCGCCGCTCATGGGAATGACGCTCGCGCCCACGCGCTCGGCGCCGTAGTGCGCGCCCAGGCCGCCGGTGAACAGGCCGTAGCCGTAGGCCACCTGCACGATGTCGCTCTTGCCGACGTTGGCGCAGTACATGGCGCGGGCCATGAGCTCGGCCCAGCGGTCCACATCGCCGCTGGTGTAGCCGGCCACGCTCGGCTTGCCGGTGGTGCCGCTGGAGGCATGGATGCGCACGATCTCGCTCTGGGGCACGGCAAAGAGGCCGAAGGGGTAGTTGTTGCGCAGGTCCTGCTTTTCGGTGAAGGGCAATAGGTGCAGATCCTCCACACCGTGAATGTCGTTGGGCGTGATGCCCAGCTGCTGCATCTTGTTGCGGTAGAAGGGCACGTGCTCGTATACGCGGCGTACCACGTCGCGCAGGCGCTCGTTTTGCAGGGCGCGAAGCTGCTCGCGCGGCATGGTTTCCATGGTGGGGTTCCAGTAGACTTGCTCCATGGGTCCTCTCTCCTTACACAGCGGATGTATATCAGCCCATCAGGGCGCGGCCGCGCGCGAAGGCCGCCAGATTGACTTCCAGGGTTTTTTGAGGCACGCAGGCGGCGATGGCGTCCCGCCAGGCCGCTTCCTCAAAGGGCAGGTGTCGGCTGAACATACCCAGCAGCACCAGATTCAGCGCCTTCTGGCTTCCGCATTCCACCGCGATACCCAGCGCGTCGGCGCTTTCCACGCGATAGGATGCCAGGGCGGAAAGCGGGTCGTCCGGGTAGGCCGCCGCGCCGGTGATGACCGGCATGGGCAAAATATGCTGGGTGTTGACGATGGCCGTTCCGCCGGGCTTGAGATAGCACGCCGCGCGGGCGGCCTCCAGCGCCTCAAAGCTGATCAGATAGTCCGCGCCGCCCAGCGCCACCATGGGCGAATGCACGCTGTCGCCCACGCGCACATGCGTGATCACGCTGCCGCCGCGCTGGCTCATGCCATGCACCTCGCTGACCTTAACGCCGCAGTTTTCGCTCAGGGCCAAACGTCCCAGGATCTTGCTGGCCAGCAGCGTGCCCTGTCCGCCTACGCCCACGATGACCAGATCAAATGCCGCCTTGCTCATACCCTCGCCTCCCTGCCGCTCTTGATGGCCTTAAAGGGACATACCTGCGCGCACATGCCGCAGCCGATGCACAGCGCGGGGTTGATTTCCACGAGCTTTCCATGCCGCTCGATGGCCGGGCAGCTCAGCTTCATGCACGCGCCGCAGCCCCGGCACCCGTCGATCACGAAGGACGGCCGCGCCGTTTTATCCAGCAGCGCGCAGGGGCGGCGCGCGATGACCACGCTCACCTGCTCGTTGTCGGTAGCCTCGCGGATGGCCTGCTCGGTGGCCTTGAGGTTGAAGGGGTCCACCACGCGCACGTCGGTCACGCCGCAGCTTTCCACCAGCTTTTCCAGATTGAGCTGGGGCGCGGGCTGGTTGTGGATGTCATAGCCGGTGGCGGGGTTTTGCTGGTGGCCCGTCATGCCGGTGATGCGGTTGTCGAGAATCACCACGGTGATGGTTTCGCGGTTGTACACCGCATCCACCAGCGAGGTGATGCCGCTGTGGATAAAGGTGCTGTCGCCCAGCACCGCCACGGTGCCGCGCGAGAACGCCTTGCCCTGCGCGCGCTCCGCGCCGCCGGCCATGCCGATGCTCGCGCCCATGCACAGGCACGCATCCATGGCGCTCAGCGGCGGGAGCGCAGCCAGCGTATAGCAGCCGATATCGCCCATCACGCGCATGCCCAGTTTATTGAGCACATAAAACACGCCGCGATGCGGGCAGCCGGGGCACAGCACCGGCGGACGGGCCGGGATGGAAGCCTCCTCCCCCTTGGGCATGGGCGCGCCCAGCAGCACGCTGCGCAGCTTCTCCACGCTCAGCTCGCCCTGAATGCCGGTGAGGCTCTTGCCCTCGCAGGCGATGCCCGCGGCCAGCACCTCGCGCTCGATCAGCCCTTCCAGCTCCTCCACCACGATCAGGCGTTCCACCTTCTGGGAAAACTCACGGATCAGCTTCATGGGCAGGGGGTACACCATGCCCAGCTTGAGGGTGCTGGCGTGGGGCATGGCGTCACGCACATATTCATAGCACACGCCGCTGGTGATGATGCCCACGGACGTGTCGCGCATCTTGATGACGTTGATGGGCAGGCGGTTGGCCGCCTCGGAGAGAAACGCCTCGCGCGCCTCCACCTTGAGGTGGCGCTTGCGGGCCATGCCGGGCATCATGACGTATTTCATGGCGTCCTTCTGGTAGGGGCGCAGGGGCACGTCCGCGCGCTCCCCGATGGCCACCACGCTGCGCGCGTGCGCCACGCGGGTGGTCAGGCGTAGAAACACCGGGGTATCCAGCTCCTCGCTCATGGTGAAGGCCAGGCGGGTAAAGGCATGGCACTCCCGGCTGTCCGACGGCTCTAGCATGGGGATATGGGCCGCGCGGGCATAGTAGCGGCTGTCCTGCTCGTTCTGGCTGGAATGCATGGCCGGGTCGTCCGCGCAGACCACCACCAGGCCCGCGTTCACGCCCGTATAGGCCGCGGTAAAAATGGGGTCGGCGGCCACGTTCACGCCCACATGCTTCATGCAGGTCATGGCGCGCGCGCCCGCCATGGCCGCGCCGAAGGCCACCTCCGTGGCCACCTTTTCATTGGGTGCCCACTGGCAGTCCACCTCCGGGAAGCGCGCCACGCATTCCGTGATTTCGGTGCTTGGCGTGCCGGGATAGCTCGCGGCCACGCGCAGGCCCGCTTCCCACGCGCCCTGCGCCACGGCCTCGTTGCCCAGCATCAGCCTTTCTTCCACCGGATCGGCTACGAATACGTCATCCGTGAGCATTTTTTCATCCATTGCGTCGTTCCTCCTCAGCGCAGGTCCGTGACCCGCTTTGCCTTTCCTTCAAACCGTTTCAGGGTGTTGGGCGACACCAGCGTCACCTCCACATCCAGTTGCAGCACGGTCCTCAGCTGCGCGCGAATGCGGTCGCGCACCTTTTCCAGCTCGCTGTATTTTTCAAGCAGCGAGGCATCCACCAGCTCCACCTTGACCTGCAAATGGTCGGTGAAATGCTCGCGGGTGACCACGATTTCGTAATGCGGGCCAATGCCCGGCTGACCCACCAGCACGCTTTCGATCTGCGAGGGGAACACGTTCACCCCGCGGATGATGAGCATGTCGTCGCTGCGGCCCTTGATCTTCTCCATGCGTAGCTGCGTGCGGCCGCAGGCACAGGGCTCCTCGATGAGGCGGGTGATGTCACGCGTGCGGTAGCGGATGGCGGGCTGTGCCTCCTTGGCAAGGGTGGTGAGCACCAGTTCGCCCTGCTCGCCCATGGGCAGCACCTCGCCGGTATCGGGGTCGATGATCTCGGCCAGGAAGCAGTCCTCGTTGATGTGCATGCCGCACTTGTATTCGCACTCGCCGCTCACGCCCGGCCCCATCACTTCGGTCAGGCCGTAGTTTTCAGTGGCCAGAATGTGATAGCGGCGTTCGAGTTCGGCGCGCATCTCCTCGGTGCTGGCCTCCGCGCCGAACAGGCCCACGCGCAGGCGGATGTCCTTGAGCGCGTCCATGCGCTCGGCCACCTCGGCCATGTAAAGGGCGTAGCTGGGGGTGGCGATCAGCACGGTGGAGCCGAAGTCGCGCATGATATTGATCTGGCGTTCGGTGTTGCCGCTGGAGATGGGGATGATGGCACACCCGATCTTCTCAAGCCCGCCATGCAGGCCGAACGCGCCGGTAAAGAGGGTGTATCCGAAGCTGATCTGCGCGATGTCGTCCGCCGTAACGCCGCCGGCGGTAGCGATGCGGGCGATGCACTCCGCCCAGGTATCCAGGTCGCGCCGGGTGTAGCCGGCGGTGATGGGCTGGCCCGTGGTGCCGCTGGATGCGTGGATGCGCACCACCTCGCGCATGGGCACGGCCAGTAGTTTAAAAGGATACTGCCCGCGCAGCTCGGTCTTGGTGGTCAGGGGAATCTTTGCAATGTCCTTGAGCGTGCGGATATCCGACGGCTTCACGCCCGCCTGGACCATCTTGTCATGATACATGGGCACATGGTCGTAGGCGTGCTGCACGCTCCACTTGAGCCGCTCCAGCTGAATCGCTTCGATCTCGCTTCTCTTTGCGCATTCGATCTTTGGGTTCCACACCGCCATGGGGAAACGCTCCTTCCGTACTGCCTTTTTTCCGCGCCGCCGCCCCCTCCTGCCGGGCTGCCTCGCTACGGTTGCGGGGCGGCGCGCCGTGGTTTTACGAAATAGTATATCACAAGCGCGGCGGAAAGCCAAGACCCGGCTGCCGCCCGATGAAAAGCCGCCTTTTTCGCGGGGGCGGACCTTATTCCGCGAAGGAGCGAAAAGGCCGCGGACGCAGGGTCCACGGCTTCATGGGCTGATGGGTCATTCGCGCTTACCGCGCCCGCCGCCTGCGGACGGCATACGCCGCCGCGCACAGGCCGCCGAGGCTGACGAGCAGCAGGGCCAGCCACAGGCCCGTATGGCTATCGTCGCCGGTCTGGGGCGGGGTGGCGGTAGTGGCCGGGGCGAAGATCGCGCGGAGGATGACGGGACCGGCGGGCATGACGAAGGTGTTGTCCGCGCCGACGGTCACATCGCCCAGAACCACCTCCCACCCGGCCAGCACGTAGCCGGGGTCCGGCGTGACGATGAGGGTGACGGTATCGCCCTCCCGCACGGGGTTGGGCGTGGCGGTGACCGTGCCGTGGCCGTCCTCGTTTTCCACGGTCACGTCATAGGCCATGTACAGGGTGTAGTTCTTCACCGTCTGTCCGTCCTCGGAGGTGACGGTGAAGTTCCACGTCCGGCCGCCGTCCGTGGATACGGGGGCGGTCGCGCTGGCGTAGCGGGACAGCGTGAGGACGATGTCCCCCGCCGTGGGCAGCTGCGAACCGGCGGGCAGCGTCACGGTGATCTCCGTGCCGCTGATGACGCCGGGGAGTCCCTTCACGGCCGCCGCGGTCACGTCCGCCTCCGTGCCCACGCCCAGCGGAACCAGCGTGAGGGTCACGTCCATCTTGACCGGGACCGGGGGATTATAAAAATAATCTGTAAATTCCGTGTCATAGTCGTAGGCGACGACGGGCCACACCGTTCCCTTGCTCCAGGCGACGGTGTCGGTCTGTTGGTCCCAGACTTCCTCCGGGCTCACTGTAATGGTTTCAAAATGCTCTTTCCACCCGGTGACCAGCGCCGCGAGGTCCGCCGACCATGTTCCGTCCGGTCTGCGTTCCACCTCCAGCCGCACGCTCTGGCCGGAGCAGCTCAGGTTTTCGAGCACCGTGTTCTGCGACACGTCCAGCGTGGTCAAATCATTGCCATAGACCCACAGCAGTTCCAGCGCCTTGTTCTCCGACAGGTCCAGCGTGGTCAGGTCGTTGCTGGAGCAGTCCAGGTCCGTCAGCGCCGTGCAGCCCGACACGTCCAGCGTGGTCAGGAAGCTGTTGGAGCAGTCCAGGTCCATCAGCGCCGTGTTCTTCGACAGGTCCAGCTCGGTCAGGTAGCTGCTGGAGCAGTCCAGCGTTTTCAGCTCCGTAAAATACTCGATGCCCGTCAGGTCCTTGGTGAGCGTTTTTGGGACATCGATCTTTGTTACCGCTTTGATCTCTTCCTCGGAGAGGTAGCCGTCTCTGTTTTTGTCACAATTATTTTTTACATAATCCCGAAACGATCATCCGGGAAGTTGGTTTCGTCAATCTTCACATCCTCCGTCCCCTCCGCCATCGCCGCGGCCGGGGCGAGGGCCGCCACCGCCAGCAGCGCCACAAGCAGCGCCGCAAGCAGCATCCCGCGTCTGTTCATGTGCATCCGTCCTTTCCGCGCCGCCCGTATCAGCGCACACAAAAAGGGCGCGCCCTGCTTTCCTCAAAAGCAGCGTGCGCCCCTGGGCTGTTTTTCTCCCGAGCTTACCTCAAAACGGGCAGACCTATCCCTTGCTTGCTTGCAAGAGCATATCCTGTGCCCTCATTCCCGTCAGGCCCCCAGTTCCTGTATACCATATCCGTATAGCACAAAATCTGCCACGGTTCAACGCTCCGGCGCATCTTTTTCCGTGCGCGCGGGGGCCTTCGCCGCCGCATGGTTTTGACCGTTTGGGGCACAATAGCATCACTTCCATGGATGAAGGGATGCGTGCGTATGTCGGTTGGAATGGTCCTTTTGACCGTAGTGGCGGTCCTGGTGTTTTTCGGCGTGGCCCAGCGGGTGCTGGACAAGCTGCATTTGAGCGACCGGGCGGCGCTGGTTTTGATTGCGCTGATGTTCTTCGGAACGCTCATTCCCAATGTGCAGATAGGCAGCGTGTCGGTGAGCATCGGCGGCGCGGTGATACCTCTGGGGGTGTGCGTCTACCTGCTGGCGCGGGCGGGAACGGCGAAGGAGCGCGTGCGCGCCGTGCTGGGGGCGCTGATCACGGCGGGAATCATCTACGCGCTTTCGCACTTTCTGCCCGACGAGCCGGAGCGCATGCTGATCGACCCGATGTACCTCTACGGGCTCGCGGGCGGCGTGGTGGCCTATGTGCTGGGGCGTTCGCGCCGGGGCGCGTTCTTCTGCGGCGTGGTGGGCGTGATGCTGGCGGACATCGCCGTGGCGGTGGTGAACTGGTCGCGGGGGATTGACCAGCCGCTTGTGCTGGGCGGCGCGGGCGTGTTTGACGCGATGATGATCAGCGGCATTTTGGGCGTGCTGCTTTCCGAGCTGGTGGGCGAGGTGCTGGAGCGCATGGCGCGCGGCTCGCAGCGCCCCAGCGAGAGCGCCATCCACAATCCTGTGCGTCAAAAGGAGAAATGAGCCATGAAAAAAACGCTGTTTTCCGTGCTTGCCGCCCTGGCGCTGTGTCTGGCGGCCCTGACCGCCTCGGCGGAGGAGGACGTCTATACCCTGCTGGGGCCGAACGGGCAGGCCGTCACGCAGTACATGGGCGAATGCGAGGCGGGCGACGAGTACATCAGCGGGGACAACCTGCACTACCGCGTGGTTTCCGTGGACCCGCAGGCCAAAACGGCGCAGCTTGAGCTGCTGGGCGAGGCCGACATGCCGGACGTGAGCTGGCTGGAGATGGAGCAGAGCCTGGCGGTGAGCGCCGTGAGCAACAAAAAAATCGCCCTCTACTGCACCCACAGCGACGAGAGCTACATCGAGGGCGACGGCACGGAGAGCGACGAGGAGCGCGGCGGTATCTACGACGTGGCGGCGGCGTTCGGGGAGGGGCTTGAGGAGCTGGGCGTATCCGTCACCCTGAGCGACGCGACCCATCACCCGCACGACGCGGGCGCGTACCGCCGCAGCCGCCAGACCGCCATGGAGCTGCTCAAGGACGGCCCCGGCGCGATCTTCGACATCCACCGCGACGGCATCCCGGACCCGGATCAGTACGCCGTGACCATCGGCAATGAAAAGATGAGCAAGGTGCGCCTTTTGGTGGGCAAGGGCAACCAGAACAAGGACGCCAACCTCAGCTTTGCCAAGCAGATCAAGGCCGTGGCCGACAAGATGTACCCCGGCCTCATCAAGGACATCTACATGGGCAAGGGCGCCTACAATCAGTTCGGGTCCATGCAGCGCCTCCGGACGGCCCCAGGCAACCGGCTAGCCGCCAAGC
>OGYY01003072.1_pt1 | contig 11186 bp, 8 predicted proteins | sample 1576671 | NCBI WGS metagenome assembly OGYY01 (sample SAMEA3541593, study PRJEB24748) | human gut metagenome | biome: human gut; feature: human-associated habitat; material: faeces | place: China | collected 2012 | reverse complement strand
CCATCATCATGCAGATGAAGTATTTACAAGCTGGGGACGCGAGACAATTAAGAAGTATACAAGAGAAGGACTTGAGAAAATGCTCGAAGCTCTTTCTGCTTCTGAAGATTACGGTATCATCCTTCGTGCAAAAGGAATGCTTCCGGCAGAAGATGGAACATGGATCTACTTTGATATGGTTCCGGAAGAAACAGAGATTCGTGAGGGAGCACCGGAATATACTGGCCGTCTCTGCGTGATTGGTTCTAAATTGAAAGAAGATAAACTTGCAGAGTTATTTGGCCTTGCAGAATAAAAAACAATTACCGCGTCCGGTAATAAAAAAAGTTACGGCTTACAGATAAACCGTAGCGCAGTGACAAAATAATCAGGATAAAGGAAATAGAATTATGGATGATATCAGAGTTCCCATTTATTTGGTAACAGGATTCCTGGAGAGTGGAAAGACAACTTTCCTGGATTTTACATTACAGCAGGATTATTTCGCCATTGATGGAAAGACACTGCTGATTCTTTGCGAAGAAGGCGAAGAAGAATATGATATGGATAAACTGAAACTTACAAACACAGTTGTGGAAGTGATCGAGGATGAAGAAGATCTGACACCACAGCGTCTGGCTGCCATGGATATCATCCATCAGCCGGAGCGTGTTGTGATCGAGTACAACGGAATGTGGCTTGTAAGTAAGTTTGAGCAGATGGAGCTTCCTGAAGGCTGGGGCATTGAGCAGGAGATTACCTGTGTGGATGCAACTACTTATCAGGTTTATATGGCAAACATGAAATCTCTGTTCATGGATATGATCAGAAATACAGATATGGTTGTATTTAACCGCTGTAAAGAGGGAGATCCGCTTCCTGCATACAGACGAGGGATCAAGGTCGCAAATCAGAGTGCAGAGGTTATCTTTGAAAATGAAGAGGGCGAGATGGATGACATTTTCCAGGATGAGATGCCGTTTGATATCAATGCACCGATCATTGAGATTCCACCGGAAGATTATGGTATCTGGTTTGTGGATGCCATGGATAATCCGGATAAATATGTAGACAAAATTGTCCGCTTTAAAGGACGTGTCATGAAACCACGTGGAATGGGAAGTAAATTCTTTGTTCCGGGACGTGTGGCAATGACCTGCTGCGCAGATGATACCACATTCCTTGGATACGTGTGCAGAAGCGATTATGCACCGCATATCAAAGAGGGCAGCTGGGTAGAAGTAACAGCGAAGGTCGCATTTGAGAACCGTACAGAATATCAGGGTGAGGGCATTGTTCTTTATGCAAGTGATGTGAAAGAATGCGAGCCGCTTAAGGAAGAGATGGTATATTTTAATTAATTATCTTAGAGCGTGTCTGAAAAATCATTCCCGCAAGATGTGCGTCACAATTTGTAAGATTGATTTTTTAAACACACTTTAGAGTATGTAAAAAATAAATTTGACATCAGGACAGGTATGGTAATTCCGGAAAATGGTGTTAAATTAAGCAGGAGACACATATATGTATTTAGTAGTTGGCCTGGGAAATCCCGGGAAACAGTATGAAGCAACACGCCACAATATGGGATTTGATACCGTTGACCGTCTGGTAGAGGATTACAATGTCCCTCAGGGTGGTGTGAAATTTAATGCCATGTACGGTAAAACCATGATCGGCGGAGAGAAAGTGATTCTTATGAAGCCGCTTTCTTTTATGAACCTGAGTGGCGGTCCTGTTCGTGAGATGGCGAATTATTTTAAAATTGATCCGGAATCAGAGCTTATTGTTATTTATGATGATATTGATCTGGAACCCGGGCAGCTTCGCATCCGCAAGCAGGGAAGTGCGGGTGGACATAACGGGATCAAAGATATTATCCGCCAGCTTGGCACAGAGAAATTTCTCCGTATCAAAGTAGGAGTTGGTGCAAAGCCGAAGGGATGGGATCTGGCAGATCATGTACTTGGCAGATTTTCCACAGAAGACAGGAAACTTGTGGATGAAGCAATAGCAAAGGCGGCAAAGGCTGTGGATATCATAATCTCACAGGGTACAGATGCAGCCATGAACGAATATAACAGAAAAGTACCTGTACAGAAATAAGCAGACAGGAAACAGATGATTGTTCAGCAAAAGGTATAGAAAGCGGTAACTGGAAACAGAAGCCGCTTTTATTACGTCGAAGGATCATGAGGGGTGAAGATGAAAGCATTTTTAACACCTCTGCAGGGGCTTGCAGAGTTTGAACAGATTAAAGAAAAAAGCAAAACGAATAAGGGAATCCTGCAGGTTTCGGGGTGTATGGAATCGCAGAAATCTCATCTGATGTACGGACTTTCCGGGATTGCGCCTTATCGTCTGATCCTGGCGGAGGATGAACGCCGCGCCAGAGAAATTTATGAAGATTACAGATTTTATGACAGAAAAGTATATTTTTATCCTGCGAAAGATCTTCTGTTCTTTCAGGCAGATATCCATGGAAATCTGCTGATACGTCAGAGAATGAAGGTCATTAAGGCGTTACTGGAAGAGAAAGAACTGACAGTTGTTACAAGTATTGACGGATGTATGGATTTTCTGGAATCTCTGGAAAAGATAAAAGAACAGCTGATTCATTACGAAAGTGACAGCACCGTAGACACAGAACAGCTGAAGAACCAGCTGGTGGCTTTAGGTTACGAGCGGGTAGGACAGGTGGAAATGCCGGGGCAGTTCTCTGTGCGTGGCGGTATTGTGGATATTTACTGTCTCACTGAGGAAAATCCATGGAGAATCGAGCTTTGGGGAGATGAGATTGATTCTATCCGGAGTTTTGATCCGGAGAGTCAGCGTTCTCTGGAAAATCTGGAAGAACTTACGATCTATCCGGCGGTGGAGCATATAGGGGACAAGGATATGGTTTCCTTCCTGGATTATTTTCCGGAGGAAAGAACCATAATCTTTCTGGATGAACCAAACCGACTGACTGAGAAAGGCGGGGCTGTAGAAGAAGAGTACAGACAGAGCCGTATGCACAGAGAGGAAAAAGGCAGCCGGAATCTGCCGGAAAACTGGCTTTGTTCTTTTGAACAGCTTCAAAAAGAACTGAATAAACGCAACTGTATTTCTGTATGTGCGCTGGAACCGAAACAGGCAGGCTGGAAAGTGCGGGAGAAATTTTACCTGGAGGTAAAATCAATCAGCGCTTATAACAACAGTTTTGAACTTCTGGTAAAAGATCTTCATCATTATAAGAAACAGGGATACAGGATCGCGTTGCTTTCCGGTTCCCGCACAAGGGCCGAGAGGCTGGCAAAGGATCTTCAGGAAGAGGGACTGGCAGCCTTTTATGGACAAGATTATGACAGGGAGATCTGTCCGGGCGAGATCATGGTGGTTTATGGCCATGCAAAGAAGGGCTTTGAATACCCGTTGATCAAGTTTGCGGTAATGACAGAATCTGACATTTTTGGACAGGAACAGAAAAAAAAGAAGAAAAAAAATTACAGTGGAAGCCGTATTCAGGATTTTGCGGAGCTTTCTATCGGCGATTTTGTTGTCCATGAAAAGCATGGTCTTGGTATTTACCGAGGAATTGAAAAAGTTGAAGTAGACAGGATCGTTAAAGATTATATTAAAATTGAATACAGAGGCGGAAGCAATCTCTATATTCCTGCTACTCAGCTTGACTGTCTGCAGAAATATTCGGGGGCAGATGCTTCAAAGGCTCCGAAGCTGAACAAACTTGGTACTCAGGAGTGGAATAAAACAAAGAGCAAGGTTCGTGGGGCAGTTAAAAATATTGCAAAAGAACTGGTAGAGCTTTATGCAGTGCGTCAGGAAAAGGAAGGATATGTCTGTGGTCCTGATACTGTATGGCAGAGAGAATTTGAAGAAATGTTTCCATATGAAGAGACAGAGGATCAGCTCAGTGCTATTGAGGATGCCAAACGTGATATGGAGAGTACCAGGATTATGGACCGGCTTATCTGCGGGGATGTGGGATACGGCAAAACAGAAGTGGCGCTGCGTGCCGCATTTAAGGAAGTACAGGAGAGCAGACAGGTAGCTTATCTTGCACCTACAACGATCCTTGCGCAGCAGATTTATAATACCTTTGTGCAGAGGATGAAGGAATTTCCGGTACATGTGGAACTGTTGTGCAGATTCCGGACCCCGGCACAACAGAAGAAGGCAATCGAAGATCTGAAAAAAGGTCAGGTGGATGTGATCATTGGAACGCACAGAATCCTTTCCAAAGACGTACAGTTCAAAAATCTTGGCCTGTTGATCGTTGATGAGGAACAGCGGTTTGGAGTTACGCATAAGGAAAAAATCAAGCAGTTAAAGAAGGATGTGGATGTCCTTACACTGACTGCAACGCCCATTCCCCGTACTCTTCATATGAGCCTGATCGGAATCCGGGATATGAGTGTCCTGGAGGAACCTCCTATGGACAGAATGCCGATCCAGACATATGTTATGGAATATGATGAAGAGACAGTCCGAGAGGCTATCAACAGGGAATTGCGCAGAGGCGGACAGGTTTATTATGTTTATAATCGAGTGACGGATATTGCAGATGTTGCCCTGCGTATTGCGAAGCTGGTGCCGGACGCAAGGGTGGATTTTGCTCATGGCCAGATGAGTGAGAGGGAACTGGAGAATGTGATGTATTCCTTTGTAAACGGGGATATTGATGTGCTGGTTTCCACCACGATCATTGAGACAGGGCTGGATATTTCCAATGTAAATACTATGATTATCCATGATTCAGACAGATACGGGCTTTCTCAGCTTTATCAGCTTCGGGGAAGGATCGGGCGTTCCAACAGAACTGCCTATGCGTTTCTGATGTACAGAAAGAATGTGATGCTGAAGGAGACGGCTGAGAAGCGTCTGGCTGCGATCCGCGAGTATACGGATCTGGGAAGCGGATTTAAGATTGCAATGAGAGATCTGGAACTTCGAGGTGCCGGAAATCTGCTGGGTGCGCAGCAACATGGACATATGAATGCGGTTGGATATGATCTTTATTGTAAGATGCTCAATGAAGCAGTGAAAGAGGCGAAGGGTATTCATACAATGGAGGATTTCGAGACATCGGTTGATCTGAATGTTGATGCGTATATTCCTGATTCCTACATCAGTAATGAATTTCAGAAGCTGGATATTTATAAAAGAATTGCGGGGATTGAGACACAACAGGATTATGATGATATGCTGGAAGAACTTCTGGACCGTTTCGGAGAACCCGGAAAGGCAGTGCTGAATCTTCTGGCGATTGCGAAGTTAAAGGCGATTGCTCATCAGGGGTACGTAACGGAAATAAAGCAGACTGGAAAAACAGTCCGGTTTACCCTTTATGAGAAAGCAAGGCTGAATACAGAAGGCTTTCCGGCTCTTATGCAGAAATACAGAAGAGGTCTGCAGTTTAAGAATGAGCAGGAACCGAAATTTATCCTGGAACCACAGGGGAATCTGATCCTGGCATTGACGGAATTTGCAGAGGAACTTAAGAGCATGGCGGAAAATATGTGAAATATACTACATATTTTTCGATTTGCCTTGCCCTTCGCAGGAAAAAAGTTTATACTCTAATAACAGTACATTCTGGGAAAGTGGTATGGAAGAAAGACCAGATTGATAATATGGAGGAAGAAATGAAAAAAATGGTAAAGAGAACAGCCGTTGTGACACTGGCAGGTGTGATGTCAGTTGGTATGCTTTCCGGCTGTGGAAGTAAAACATTAGATGGAACAAAGACAGTGGCTACTGTTGACGGAACAGATATTCCGCTTGGAGTTGTAAGTCTTTATGCCCGCGAACAACAACAGCAGACAACAACCATGTATTTAAATTATATGGGAAGTGCAGATCATATCTGGGATCAGACAGCAGGTGATGATTCAGATGAGACTTATGGTGATCAGGCAGTGACAAGCAGTCTGGAGTCTGTTGAGAAGATGTATATTCTCAAAGAGAAGGCTGCGGATTATAACATAGAGCTTACAGATGATGATGAAGCAGCGATCGCAGATGCAGCATCACAGTTTATGGCTGCAAACAGTGAAGAGACAATTAAGGAACTTGCGGTAACGGAAGATCAGGTAAAAACACTTCTGGAGCTTCAGACAATTCAGAAGAAGATGTATGATCCGGTTGTAGCAGAAGGAAAGATCACAGTTTCTGATGATGAAGCGAATCAGACAACCTTCACTTATGTAAGTATCTCTACAAGCGGTGATGATATAACTGATGAGGAGAAAAAGACTAAGAAAGAACAGGCTCAGGAGATTCTGGATAAGATGAAAGAGGATCCTACAGCAGACATGAGTGGGATTGCCAAGGGTGTAGATGACAGTTATTCTGCAGTACAGGGTAACTTTACAACCAAAGAGAGCAAAGATGAGGATGAAGATTCCGGCAGCGAGGCATATCCGGATGAGGTTCTGAAGGTTCTGAGAGGACTGAAGGACGGAGAAGTTGCAGACAATATTATTGAGACTGACACAGGATACTATGTAGTAAGACTTGACAAGATCAATGATGAAGATGCCACAGCTTCCAAGCGAGAATCTCTTCAGAATTCCAAAGAAAGTACCTATTTTACAGATACAACTGCTAAATGGCTGGATGGGGCAGATGTAAAGGTAGTTAAGAAAGTCATTAAGACACTTAAGATCACTGACAAACATACCTTCATGGCGCCGACTCCTACTCCGGTTCCGGAAACACCGACACCTGAAGTGACAGAAGAGGCAACTCCAACACCGGAAACAGAGGAAGTTACAGAAACACCTGCAGCAGAAGATACAGATGTGACTGAGACACCTGCGGCAGAGGAAGAAGCAGCAGAAACTACTGAAACACCGGAAGCAACACCGACAGAAGCAGCTAAATAAGAAAATCCGAACTGTCAGTAGCTTGCTGATAGGAATTGAGTATTGTAAATTAAAACAGCTATGATGAAAACCTGAGTGTTTTCACATAGCTGTTTTTAAGTTTAAATAAATCCGAAATCATTCTCCTAAATATGCAAAAATAACACAGATAAATAGAGATATGATAATACGTTATTTTGTATGTTCTGCTAAATGAGATGGAAATGCTTCAAAGCATTGGCAATTCCGTTATCTTCGATATTGGTTGTCTGGTAAGTGCAGTGAGGCAGGATCAGGGGATCCGAGTCGCCCATTGCGATGCTGTTTCCGGCGAACTGCAGCATAAGAAGATCGTTCGTGCTGTCGCCGAATGCATAGGTGTCTTTGATCGGAACCCCAAGGCGGTCTGCCAGAAACCGGATTCCGGTTGCTTTGCTGAGATTTTTCTGAGTCAGCTCCCAGGCCTTGTCTTCATGTATGAAACACAGAAAATGTTCATCTGCAAATTTGCGGAAAGTTTCCATATCAGAATCAGCAGACGGAAAAGCCAGAAACTTGTCAAATGTAAAATGGTTGTATGTTTCGGGCGGGTAGAGAGCCAGATCTTCTACTATAACTTCTGCTTTCAGCTTCTGAACAGTTTCAGGAACAGCACATGAACTGCTGTCATATAAAATCTTATCCGGGCGTTCAAAAAACGCAGGAATTCTGCATTCCCGCAGTAATTCTGTTGTTTTACGGCAAAGCGGATTTGGAATAGAACTGGAAAACAAAAGCTCTTCATTCATATAAATCTGGCTGCCGCATCCGCATACATAGCCGTCGAATCCCATTTCTTTAATGATTTCCGGAATCATTGTATAGGTACGTCCGGAATTGATGAAAAGGAGATGACCATTATAGCGGGCTTCTTTTAAAGCCTGTTTCGCACTGTCCGGAACTGTCCATGGGTAAGGGGTTAACAGGGTTTTGTCAATGTCAAAAAATAAGAGTTTACGATTATTCTCCATCAGATGTCTCCTCTGTCTCAGTATCTGCATTGTCATAAAATTCGTCATCAGAAGGATTTTCATTTTCTGTATGTACGCGGATTCCGTTCAGTTCAACTTCGCCTTCCATTGGGATCACAAGGCACTTGCGTCCGTCAATTACGCGTGTTTCCACAAGATCGGCACGTTCAGGATCTACGTGGACTACAACATCCGGGGTTTTGATCTCGAATCTTTTTGTATTGGTGATGTTGGAAGCAACCAGAGAGGATTTTTCCCCGGCTGTGATCTCGTATTGTTTATCAAATGACTGTAGTTTTTCATCTTCTACGCCGCATTCTTCAAAGAGGCGTTTTACCTCAGATTTGGTCAGAACTACAGGTTCCGGCTCATCCTTCTGTGATTCGATCAGGTCGTTTAATTTCTCGTGAATGCTTAATACAGTGTCATATCTGCAGTCGTCACCCAGAGTATCTTCAACCAGTGCGTTAAAGGAATCACGCTGTCCTCCTGCAGAAAGAGGTGCTGTACATCCAAGCAGTTCATCAATAAAAATATCCCGAAGCTCGTTTGCATTTTTACTATAATAAAGGACACCATGGATGTCAGTGCTGCGGTCGTTAAACTGCGGGAAAAGGAAAGCAACATCCGGAAATTCCACGATCCAGTCGCGGATACGGTCCTGGATGCTGTTGGTTTCGGCATTGTAGCAAAGACCTGCCTTAGAGAGTTTTACAGGACAGATACAGCACATGATGTGCTCATAAATCTCATCAGATGCATCAAACATTTCTGCACCGTCGGAAGACTTTCCGGGGATATCATATACTCCATGGATCAGGATGATGTAGTAGTTTTCGGGATAATCATAGTTTTCAATGATCTTATCGTAGAAACTTTCTACCAGTGCATCATCGGTCAGTTTGCTTTCTCTCAGTTTCATAAGAAAATGTTGAGTTCCGCCCTCAGTTTCCTGCTCGAGAGGAAATTCCATGTTCATCAGATTTTTTCCTATTGTTCCGGAAAGGGATTTGCGGAAAATTTCAAAGTATTTGAACATTTCTTCTTCTGATAAAGAGAGAAATGCTTCTTTCAGTTCGGTTTTTTTATTCTTTTCTCCGTCAACGTAACATCCGCAGATGCGGGTGAGAGAACAGTTCTCGGGAGTGAACTGTTTCTTGATTTCAGAAATTTCTTTTTTGTTCATATAGTTTATACCTCATGTTAGTCTGTTCTTTATTATAGACCAGTTGTGATGCAGGGGCAAGGAAAATTGCCTGAAAATTATGGGAAATACAGGTGAGTTTTGGTAGATGTAGTGCTATAATATAGGAAGATATTGTTGCCTGACTGTGTTGCTGAGAACGTGGTGGACAGTAATGTTGCTTTGACAGTGATGAAAATAAATACAGGAGGATATGAGACATGAATGAAACAATAAAAAATCTTTTGGAGCGAAGAAGTGTACGTGGTTATAAAGAAGATCTGGTGCCGGAAGAAGTGTTGAATGAAATTCTTGAAGCAGGGGAATACGCACCAAGCGGAATGGGACAACAGGGTACACTTATGGTAGTAACACAGAATCCGGAACTTGTTGCGAAGCTTTCTAAAATGAATGCGGATGTGATGGGGACTGAGAGTGATCCGTTCTATGGGGCACCGACAGTTGTTGTGGTCTTTGCAGACAGTAATATGCCTACATGTGTGGAAAATGGAAGTCTGGTTATGGGAAATCTGATGAATGCTGCTCATGCCCTTGGGGTTGATTCCTGCTGGATTCATCGTGCAAGAGAGGTGTTTGCTTCTGAAGAAGGACAGGCATTGAAGGCAGAGTGGAGTGTGCCGGAGTCTTATGTTGGAATTGGTCATTGTGTGCTTGGTTATCGCTCCGGGGAATATCCGAAAGCGAAAGCGAGAAAAGACGGATTTGTGATCAGGGTGTGATTGTAGTGTGGCGGCAGAGTGATTCCTGAAACAGGCTGGCAGGAAAGATGTGAGAATGTTCGGGAAATCAAGTTGCCGGCACAGTAGCTGTGAGAGAGGGTTGCTGTTGAGTATATTTGATTTTAAGAGAAAGAAGTACAGAACGTTTCTGCAGGATTCTGAGACAGGTGAGGAGATTGCTGAGGAGTATGAGAAAGGCCGGGGAGTCTGGAAAAAGCATGATGTTCAGGATGGGAAGGGTTCGGAGATGAGAGAGAATCTGATAAGGAAGCATTATTGGTTTTCGGGGAGAGTGCAGGGAGTTGGATTTCGCTATCGGGCCTGTTATATTGCCAGTTCTCTGGGGGTTACCGGTTGGGTGAGAAATAACTGGGATGACCGCGTGGAGATGGAGGCGCAGGGAAGCAGGGAGCTGCTTGCGCAGATGGTGGAGATGTTGGGGAGACAGAGGTTTATTGAGATTGAGGGGATTGAGGAGAGGGTGATTCCGGTGGAGGTTGAGAGTGGGTTTTATTCCAGATGAAAGGGACGCAAGCTCAAATCATTCTCTTTGGCTCGGTTTCGGGTCTTAAGAAAAGCTAAGCCTCGGAAAATCTGCTAAAGGGGGACGCAGCCCCAAACAATTCTCTTCGGCTCGGTTTCGGGCCTTAAGAAAAACTAAGCCCGGGAAGATCAGCTAAAAGCATTCGCAGATAACTCAAACTCGCCGCGAAGCGGCTCAGACAGTGAGTGATCTGCGAATAACACTGATCTTCCCGGGCTAAGATTTTCTAAAGACCCTGCAAATGTCGCCGAAGAGAATTGTTTGGGGCTGCTGGCTGTTGGCTGTGACTGGTGGCTGAAAGAGAAGAGAGATGGTGGTCTGTTAGTTTTGTGGAATAGAAAAGTTTCCTATATATAGTATGAAGGGGAAGGAAAAGCTGGGGTGTTGTGTATATATGGTATGTGGGTGCTGCATGATATAGGAAGGATAGATGGGGAGGATGGTTGGAATTCCGGTGTCAGATAGACTGGATGTCTGTTGGGAATTTAGTGGAGATTAGGGTGAAAATATAAAAAGTTTGTCAAATTATGAAATTAACTGTTGACAGGGACTGCTTTCGGTGTTATATTAGTTGAGCTGTCGGAAATAATTGTTTCTTGAAAAGAGACAATTTAAGATAATTTCTGAAAGAAAAAAGAAATTAAAAAAAGTGCTTGACAACTTAAAACAAATATGTTAAAGTAATCAAGTCGCTTGAACAGAGCCGACAATCACAGATCAGAAGAACAGTTCGGAAATCCGGAAGAGTTCGAAAAACTTTGAAAAAACTTGAAAAAAGTTCTTGACAAAGAAAAAGAGATGTGATAAAGTAAACAAGCTGTCGCAAGACAGACAACCTTGATAACTAAACAGTGAAACACATAC
>OGYY01003071.1_pt1 | contig 11188 bp, 10 predicted proteins | sample 1576671 | NCBI WGS metagenome assembly OGYY01 (sample SAMEA3541593, study PRJEB24748) | human gut metagenome | biome: human gut; feature: human-associated habitat; material: faeces | place: China | collected 2012 | reverse complement strand
TGTTTGGTACATAGATATAGAGAAAAAAGAACGAAAATCCAGAAAAGCATTTTGAAAGAGTTTCGTTCTTTTTATATATAGTTATGCGATGAATTAATCCTGTTTATCGGAATTCAGAATTTTAACACTGTCACGTACAACAAGTTTGACCGGAAGTGTAATACTAGTAGACTTTGGGACCCATCCGTCAATCATTCTGAGCAGATACTCGACAGCCATAGTTCCACGCTGAGAGATATTCTGGTGAATCGTAGTAAGGGGAGGAGAGACTACCTGTGCATACAGATTGTCATCGAATCCCGTGATAGAGAGGTCTTCCGGAAAACGGATGCCCCTTTCGCGGAGATATTTCATCAATGTGACTGCATAATAATCTGAGCAGCACATAAATGCAGTGAATTTGTGTGCGACAGCGTAAATCTCTTCCATACTTCCCTGACGTTCATATTTAGATGGACGGATTACGATAAGATTGTCGAGATCTACATCTATGTTATATTCCTGAAGAGCACGTTGATGACCGGTATAACGGACATAATCTACACCTTCCATATTATCAGCAAGGAAAGCAATCTTCCGGTGACCGCACTCCAGAAGATATTTAGTCATCAGATATCCACCCTGCTCATCATCAAGACCGATATTTACATATTTGGCAATATTTTTTGGCGTATAACTGTCGATGAGGACAACAGGATTCTTATATTTACTCTTGATTCGCAGGTAGTCATCATGGAGCATACCGATAAGAATCAGTCCCTCGGTGTTCCAGCTTACTACATTGCGGACGATTTCGTTGATGTCTTCGGATGTATAAAGCATCATATAATATCCATGTTCGCGGATCGCTGCCTCCAGGGCACCAAGCAATTCTCCGTGAAATGGATCTGCAAAAATATTTTCGTATTTGTCTTTGCGTCCTTTTAGGACAATTCCAATCAGTCTGGAATGATTCTGCGCAAGGTTCTTTGCACTCATATTAGGTACATAGTCATATTCATCCAGAAGCTTCTGGACTTTTTCGGCAGTTTTCTGAGAGACTTCGCTGGTTTTTCCGTTAATGACGTTAGATACCGTTGTGGTACTGATTCCCAGCATTTCTGCCATTTCTTTGATTGTAATCATTTGAAACACCCCGATGTGAAAAAAGTCTGTAGATATAAGAGTGAAAATGCAAAAGTATTTGAAATCTTATATCCTGTTATGTGGATATTTTAGCACAATGATATACAAAAACGCAAGTATTGCACAAAAAAACTTGAAATAAATGCAAAAAAATTGTCACTGTTGCTCATAAGCCTTGGGGATAAAATAGAAGAATGCCGCCAGAATAATCTGGCAGCATCCTTCTGAGGTTGTATATGAGAAAATATATTTCCGGTAACTGTTCAGTATTTTTCACAGTCACTGATTCTTCAGAAAATTACAGTAATCTGGGAATTACTGTGATTCATAAGAAGCAAAATCATTTATTATTTCTGGATTACGATTGCCTCATAAGGTCTGAGGGTAATCTTTTCGCTTACTTTAGCATCGTTGTAGTTGGAAATCAGAATCTTTCCGTCTGTGAATTCTTCCGGAAGTTCTACTTCGCGGGTATTTTCACTGAAGTTGCAATATACGATGAGTTTTTCATCTCCGAGTGTACGGATGTAAGCGTAAATATCTTTATCGTCATCAAGAATCAGATCATAGGTACCGTAAACGATCAGATCACTTTCGTGACGAAGTTTGATCAGTTTCTGATAATATTTAAATACGGAATCCTCGCGGCTTACCTGGTCTTTTGCATTAATCTTAGTGTAGTTCGGGTTCACCATGATCCATGGTGTAGCATCGGCACCGGAGAATCCTGCGTTGGCACTGTCATCCCACTGCATTGGAGTTCTGGCATTGTCACGACCTTTGTAGCCGATCGCTGCCATCATTTCTTCCTCGGTCATTTTGCCCTGTTCCGTTAATTCGTGGAAAGCATTGATACTTTCGAGGTCGCGGAAGTTTTCGAGAGTGTTGAACGGGCAGTTTGTCATACCAAGCTCTTCACCCTGATATACGTAAGGAGTACCCTGCATCATATGAATACAGGTTGCAAGCATTTTTGCAGAGATTTCTCTGTATTTATCGCTGTCGTTACCGAAACGGGAAACGCTTCTTGGCTGGTCGTGGTTCTCCCAGTAAAGGCTGTTCCATGCAATGTCCTGGAGACCTTTCTGCCAGCGGGTAAGAATTTTTTTGAGGTCACGAAGATCCATTTTTCTGGTTGTCCATTTGCCGGCTTTTTCATCGCTGTCAACATCCATATGCTCAAACTGGAATACCATGTTCAGTTCTTTTTCGTCGCTTCTTGCGTATTTCTTTGCTTCTTCGAGAGTAACACCGGAGCATTCACCTACTGTGATGGTATCTGCATTGTTTAATGCTTTCTGACGCATTTCCTGAAGGTATTCATGTACATGAGGACCGTTTGCAGATACATTAAATGTTGCATATCCGTTGATTCCAGGTTCTTTGTCCGGGAGTTCCGGCTGCTCTTTGGAGATCAGGCTGATAACGTCCATACGGAATCCATCAACACCTTTTTCCAGCCACCAGTTCATCATGTCGAAAACTTCCTGACGTACGACCGGGTTGTCCCAGTTGAGGTCTGGCTGCTTTTTAGAGAACAGATGCAGGAAATACATATCTGTTGTTTTATCATATTCCCATGCAGGACCGGAGAAGCAGGAGCCCCAGTTGTTTGGAAGGCTTCCGTCTTCTTTTGCAGGACGCCAGATGTAGTAATCTCTGTAAGGATTGTCTGTGGATTTGCGGCTCTCGATGAACCATTTGTGTTCATCAGAGGTATGGTTTACAACCAGGTCCATCATGATTTTGATGCCTTTTTCGTGAGCTGTGGCAAGCATACGGTCGAAGTCTTCCATGGTTCCGAATTCGTCCATGATCGCCTGATAATCACTGATATCATATCCGTTGTCATCATTTGGTGATTTGTAAACCGGAGAGAGCCAGATTACGTCAATTCCAAGCTCTTTTAAATAGTCAAGTTTGCCGGTGATACCGTTAAGATCACCGATTCCGTCTCCGTTGCTGTCGCAGAAACTGCGAGGATAGATCTGATATACGACGCTTTCTTTCCACCATCTTTTTTCCATTGTAAAGACCTCCTGATAATATTATATTTTAGTACGTTTGATTTGAATAAGAATTATGTGAGCTGACTATAGCAATCCTCTCAATATGCGTTATTTACAAGGATTGCTGTAAATATCTTTTGCCCCTGATAATTTAGAATTTGTGTATAGTTGTATTGCATAAATATATAATAAATACTTTATAGAGAAAATACTTTCGATATTTTGACGGATTTATGTATTATTTTGACTTTTTGACAAAATTATAGAATTGCTGTAAGTAAATCCAATGCTTCAATCGCGAATATCCGATCACAAATCCTGTAAGACATGCCGCGAAGAGTGTTGCTGAGAACGGAGTGAATCAATGTCATTAACTTAAACAATTTGCCAATGGAAAAGAATGATAAACCGAACAATTTAAGGGGATTCTGCACGATCACGCTGGAGGATGTCTTCTGTCTGAAAAACATTGCCCATTCTATCAATGCAGCATTTAAAGAAGACTGGGAGAGGGCTGTCATGGATGAGTATCAGAAAAAGCTGAATTATATCCGTGATCGGAAACAACAGCAGAGAACCGGAAGATAACAGGGATATTGTTTAAAATAAAGGGAGAGTGCCATTATGGGTGGTAGACCTGGGACTGCTATAATAAGAATTTTTTTAGAAAAATCATAAGATAAAATATAAAAAATCTCAATAAACTTTGTTTTTTTGTCTAAGATAATCGTTATACATTATATAGAGATAAATGGTTGATGCATTTTAGGAGAAAATTTGTGTTTGAAAATAAAAAAATTCAAAATTTATTTTTGAATGAAGAAAAAGTAGAAGATTTGATACGGAGATATTATTCTGATATATACAAATATTGTTTTTTTCATCTTGGGAATAGGGAAACAGCAGAGGATATTACTCAAGAGGTTTTTTTGAAATTTTTAAAAAGCCTTGATAGTTATCGTGAATATGGGAAATTAAAAAATTATTTATATGTAGTGGCAAAAAATACAATAAGAGATTTTCAGCGAAAAAAATACGAAATAACAGAGGAACCAGGAGTGGAAGCTTCTTGCGATGGAGCATTAGATAATATTCCATTACAGATAGATATATGGCGAGAAATACAGATGTTAGATCCATTAGATAAGGAATTGATTATATTGCGATATTATCAGAATTTTAAAGTAAAAGATATTGCTCAAATTGTAAATATTCCGCCTTCAACTGTGGGGTATAAAATTAAAAAGATAGAAAAAATATTAAAAAACAGATTAGGAGATATAGGATATGAGAGATAAAGCGTTGAAGAAAAAATTGCAACAATTACATATACCACAATATGATGAATATAAATTGGAAAAAGTTATTGTCGAAGCAAAAAAAATAGATTTGTTTTCAGGAAATCAAAGAATGACAAATACTGAATTTTTTTTGAACCAGCTGGGGTTTATTAGTAAAAAAGTATGGAGTTTAAAGGCGTTTTTTTCAATTTCTATATTATATTTGATTTTAGCAAAGGATGTTTACAGTAATAACTGGGTGTGGACGTTAATAGCAACAACAGGTCCTATTTTATGTTTGTTTAATGCTAAAGAAATATGTAATGTATTTCAACCTGGAATGTTTGAAATACAAATGGCTACAAAACATTCATTTAGTAAAGTTTTAATGATCCGTCTAATCGTTTTCGGTATTTTTGACCTTCTTTTTCTGATTTGTAGTACTATAATACTATCGCTTGTAAAGGAAACGGTAATATGGCAGATTATTTTATACGGAATAGTTCCTTATGAAATAATGTGTTTTGGCTGTATGTACATTTTAAATAAATGTCATGAAGAAAACATTCTACTATATTCAACGACGTGGGGAATATGTTTAAGTAGTATTATTATTATATTGAAAATATCGGGAGTGGAATTATTTGCAACATGTTATTTTGCTATTTGGTTAGTGTTTGGACTAATTGCAGTTAGCGGTATTGGAGTGGAAATAAAACAGTTATTAAAAAAAACAGGAGGGAATTTGAATGAGATTAGTAATGGAACATTTATCTAAGCAATTCAAAAATAGAATTGCTGTTGAAAGTATTGATACAGAACTTAGAGAAGGCGTTTATGGCTTTTTAGGAGCCAACGGTGCAGGAAAAACAACCCTAATGCAAATGATTTGTGGAATTATTGAGCCGACAGCAGGTGAAGTGAAAATTAACGGTGAAAATAATATACAGATGGGGGAACGATTTAGAGATATGTTGGGTTATTTGCCACAAGAATTTGGGTATACACCAGGTTTTACCGCTAATGATTTTATGTTATACATTGCTTCAATTAAAGGATTACCTCCTAGATTCGCAAAAAGAAAAACAAAAGAATTATTAAAACTTGTGAATTTAGAAAAAGATGCAGGTAGAAAAATTAGGACTTTTTCAGGAGGAATGAAAAGACGGCTTGGTATTGCGCAAGCACTATTGAATGATCCTAAAATATTGATTTTAGATGAACCGACAGCAGGACTGGATCCTAAAGAACGTGCTTATTTTAGAAATATTATTGCGGAAATGTCAAAGGACAAAATTATTATTATATCTACACATATTGTGTCAGATATAGAATATATTTCAGATCAAGTATTGATCATGAAAAAGGGAAAATTTATTTTACAAGGTCCAGCCGACGAATTGTTGAAAGAGGTAAAAAATGAGGTATGGTCGTGTAGAGTGCCTAATAATCAATGGAGTAATTTTGAAAGAACACATTGTATTGCTAATTCGCATGTAATGAAAGAAGTTATAGAAGCAAGAGTTATTTCTACGTCATCCCCAATAGAGGGTGCGATAATTGTAGAACCAACTTTGGAGGATTTGTATTTGAAGCTTTTTTCTGATGAGTTACAAGAAGGGTAGTAAATCTAATGAGTGAGATGATTAAATATGAATGGAAAAAAATATGGAAAAGTAGATTAGCTCAACTAGTTATAATTGGTTGTGGATTGTTTTTAGTGTTTTGTGTTTGGGCCAGTATTATGCAAATAAGTGCGACAAATGAAAAAGGTGAAAATTTTTCGGGAATGAGTGCTGTAGAAGTGATGAAGAATACGCAGAAGAAAATAGAATTAACACAGGAAAACGTTAATGATATAGTAGGACGGTATTTAAAATACATTTCAGATCCTGGTACAAATTCAGAAAGCGAAACATATCATTACTTGTCAGAAGAAGTATATAGAACGTTTTATCTTCCGAACAGAGAGTTATTGAGTTTAGTTACTAATGTATATAGAGAACCGGGAAGCGGTAGTAGTATAAAAGAAGTTTTGGAAGAAAATGTTGGGAAAGATTTTCGGAAAGCACAAATAAAAAGAGACATTGCATATATAAATTTGCAAAAAGAACAAGGACGATTGACATCTGGTGAAGCCGATTACTGGAAAGAAAAGATAGGAAATTTGCAGGAATATCAATATGGTTATCACAAGGGATGGAGTATGATTTTAGATACATTAACATGGCCTGTGTTAATTATGATGCTGATTTGTATAGGAATTGCACCAATATTTGCTGGTGAATATCAGTCTAAATGTGATTCATTAATTTTATGCATGAAATATGGAAGAAGTAAGTTGATTTTGGCAAAGATTATTTCTGGATGGTTATATGCAACAGGTGTTTACTGGGGAATAACATTGATCTATTCAAGTATCTATATGATTTTTTTAGGAACACAAGGTGCAGATTTACCTATTCAATTAAAGTATCCAGCTATGTCTGTCGGATATAATCTTACAATGGGAGAAGCGGTAGGAATAACATTATTATTGGGATATTTCTTTACATTAGGAATTATGGGAATAACACTTTTTATGTCTGCTTTATTGAAAAACACTTATGCGGTTATTATTGTCGCATTTCTGTTGATTATAATCCCAACATTTTTATCACTGGATACGGGGGGATATGTGTGGAGCCATGTACTATCTTTACTACCACCTAAAATAGCAGATTTTTCCTTTCAGTCGTATACGGCATATAGTATAGGAAATATTGTGTTGAGTTGGCCGGTTATGGCAATTTTGGTAAATGCAATAGTAGCAGTACTCTGTTCAGTTTTGGGATATATTATTTTCCGGAAACATCAAGTAAATAAATAGCAAAGGTTTCAGTGGAGAGGCCTCTCCACTGTGTCTAGGGAATATTCCCTAGACACAGTGATATAAGGATGTGAGGGATTGAGAAAAGAAAAAAGTCGTATGATAAATAACACTATATACTGCATAAAATATATTTGGAAAATTGACCGAAAATATATTTTATTGATGATAGTAATTTCTATACTTACTAGAGCGTGTATGTGCCGTAATGGTATCGCATTTTCCAGTGCGTTAGGCGACAGTGATAACTGCAGCAACTGCGGTTGCAACTGCTTGCCTTGGAATCATGGCTCTAATGCTTCTACAGCAAGTAATGCAGACAGAGCAAGCGCGTAAATTTGTATGAATAATACGGGAGAAAGGCTGCTTTCATCATTGGGTGAAAGTAGCCTTTCTCCTATTTGTTAGGGCAAAGCCCTGTTTGCCATTGTGGAGTTTTTCGCTGTTCCGAAAAACGGAGCTTTGGAAAAAAATAAACCACCTGCTATGAAGGTGAGACAGTATCTCTATAACTTTTCCAGTTTTTTGCACTTAGGACCATTTCACTTCAGTTCTTCTGGTACCTGTGCTGATCCCACTCCAAATAAAAAACAGAAGTTGAATTTTTATGCCTAAAAGAAATCCAATCCAAGACGTACAGATAAAGAATGGCTGAATCTGATCCAGGAATACCGGTCCAGTGGTCTTTCTGATAAATGCTGATGCCAGGAACATCATATCCACACAAGCAACTTTTATTACCAGATATGAAGACTCCGACAAAAAGCCTGTAAGATACCTGTATATTACAGCCTATAAGTTAAATATGGAAAAAATCGGACTTACATCTCGCTTAGGGAAAGTAAATATTATGATGTTGAAAAGGGCGAATTTCTTTTCTGCTTCACCGAAAACATCAATAAAATCAAAAACAGACAGGAATGGTTTCAGTCTGATCTGGAAGAAGAGTATCTTCATGAAATCTATCCTCTTTACAGTCCTGGTGAGGAAGATGATGAATATGAAGATGAGGATGGTGAAAAATGTTCTATTATGCGGAACAATGTCTAAGGATAGTGATGTGTGAACAGCAACTAGACAGACGGTGAAAGAGGATTTTCGAAGTTTCGAAGTCTTGTATGTGATGGATAAATATTGTATAGTATAGGTATTGGCATTTATAACGAGATAGAAGAAACGGCAGAAAATATAATATATGAGTGAGGAAGAATGAGAAGGATACAGATTATTGTAAATAATGGAGCTGGGACAGGACAGGCGCACAGGGTATGGAATGAGACACAGTGTCTGCTTCGGGGATACAAAATAAAATATGAAGCCCATATGACCAGATATGAAGGGCATGCCGCGAAACTGGCTGAGCAGATTTCTCGGGTGAAGGGTGAAGAGCCTGTCTATCTGCTGGTGGTTGGGGGAGACGGTACGATCAATGAAGTCCTGAATGGTATTACTGACTTTGATAAGGTACGTTTTGGCGTGATCCCCACTGGTTCAGGGAATGATTTTGGCAGAAATCTGAAACTGCCGAAAACACCGAAGGAGAGCTTGAGGGAAATATGTGCCTGTATCAGAAAGGATCAGAGAGGTGAAGCACTTTACAGGATAGATCTGGGGCAGGTAAGCTGGGAAGGCTGTGAGAAGCCGCGGATTTTTGGAATCAGTTCCGGCCTGGGACTGGATGCACTTGTGTGTAAAAAAGCACTTCATTCCAGACTGAAACAGGTTTTAAACCGTTTCCATCTGGGTAAGCTTACATATCTTGCATTGACGGTGCAGTCTCTTTTTACCATGGAGACAGCCAATGCAAAGGTGGTGACAGAACATGGAGGCTATATTCTTCCGAAGATGATCTTTGCGGCAGCTATGAATCTGCCGGCAGAAGGCGGAGGGGTTCCTATGGCACCTCATGCATCGGTGCAGGACGGTCTGCTCTCGCTTGGCAGTGCATCCGGAATCGCCAAATGGCAGACTTTTTTCCTGCTTCCGTTTCTGGTTGCTGCAAAGCAGGAGCATATTAATGGTTTTACTATCAGAAATGAAAAAGGATTTCGCCTGATTCTGGATAAGCCAATGGTGCTCCATGCAGACGGAGAGTACTGTGCAGATGTGACGAGAGTGGAATTTCGGTGTCTGGAGAAGAAACTGTGGCTGCTGCATGAGCAGAAAGGGGATTAAAGTAAGACATGAAACAATATAAAAAACAGAAAAACAGGAGTGTAAAGAAAAATGAGTTACGCAGATGATGTATTTATAAAAATGTGTCAGGATATCCTGGAAAACGGGACAAGTACGGAAGGAGAAAAAGTCCGTCCTGTGTGGGAGGATGGAACTCCGGCATATACGATCAAGAAATTCGGAGTGGTAAACAGATATGATCTGAGAAAGGAATTTCCGGCTATGACACTCAGACGTACAGCGTTAAAGAGTGCCATGGATGAGATCCTCTGGATCTGGCAGAAGAAATCCAACAATATCCATGATCTTCACAGCCATATCTGGGACAGCTGGGCAGATGAGAGTGGTTCTATCGGTAAGGCATATGGGTATCAGCTTGGCGTGAAACATCAGTACAAAGAAGGAATGATGGATCAGGTAGACAGAGTGATCTATGATCTGAAAAATAATCCGTTCAGCCGAAGAATTATGACAAATATTTATGTGCATCAGGATCTCCATGAGATGAATCTGTATCCCTGTGCATATTCCATGACATTTAATGTGACACAGACACCGGGGAACGATAAGCTGACTCTGAATGCAATCCTCAATCAGCGTTCACAGGATATCCTTGCAGCGAATAACTGGAATGTATGTCAGTATGCACTTCTGCTTATGATGATGGCTCAGGTATGTGATATGGAAGCAGGGGAACTGCTTCATGTAGTGGCAGACTGCCATATCTATGACCGTCATATTCCGCTGATAAAGGAACTGATCCAGAGAAAACCATATCCTGCACCTGTTGTGAAACTGAATCCGGAAGTGAAGGATTTCTATCAGTTTACAACAGATGACCTGATCGTGGAGAATTATGAGACATGGCCGCAGATTAAGAATATTCCGATTGCCGTTTAACCAAACTGTGGAGCAATTATCTGGTTATGAGCAAGTAGCGAATGCGGATGATTTTATTCGCCTGACTTAAATTGACAATATAAAATCAAGAGAGGAAAATTCAAATGAATGTTATCGTAGCAGCAGATAAAAACTGGGGAATCGGCAAGAACAACCAGCTTCTGGTAAGTATTCCGGCAGATATGAAGATGTTTCGTGAGGAAACAAGTGGAAAAGTAGTAGTGATGGGAAGAAAAACTCTGGAAAGTTTTCCAAACGGACTTCCGCTTAAAAACAGGATCAATATTGTGATCACATCCAATAAAGAATATGAGGTAAAGGGTGCGATCATAGTGCACAGCATTGAAGAAGCGCTGGAAGAAATCAAGAAATATCCGGCAGAAGATGTTTACTGCATAGGCGGTGACAGCATTTATGCGCAGATGCTTCCGTACTGTGATGTAGCTCATGTGACAAAGATTGACTTTGCATATGAAGCAGACAGCCATTTCCCAAATCTGGACGAAGATGATGAATGGGAAATTACGGGAGAGAGCGATGAGCAGACATACTTTGATCTGGAGTATCAGTTTGTGAAGTATGAGAGAAAGAAATAGAAGGAACAAAGCAGAGCCGGAAAAATCAGTGATGTAAAAGAAAAAATATCCCTCAGAATGTGTTTAAACTGATTCTGAGGGATATTTTTGTATAGTGGTATATGAACAGCAACAATTCTTCTGATATTGAAAATCGTTAACTGTCTGCAGTCAGCTGTTATTTATTCAATAACTTTCAGCCATCCTTCCGGAGCCTGGATACGTCCCATCTGGATACCTGTTAATGTGTCATAG
>OGYY01003067.1_pt1 | contig 11204 bp, 10 predicted proteins | sample 1576671 | NCBI WGS metagenome assembly OGYY01 (sample SAMEA3541593, study PRJEB24748) | human gut metagenome | biome: human gut; feature: human-associated habitat; material: faeces | place: China | collected 2012 | reverse complement strand
TGGATCAAATACTACATAATCATTGCTTAATCCATGATAACGCTCTAATACCACTTTCATAACATACCTCCGTTTTAAATCTTCAGACAATTTTCACTATTCTTATCATAACAGGCATCAATTTCTTTTTCAATGTATATAATGATTTTTCTGTCGTTTAAATGTATGAAAAAATGATACACTATAAAACATAATAAGAATTACCTGTTGACAACAATTTGCGGATAAATATCAGCAGGTACATATGCCGTAACCTGGATACCTTCTTCTGTATAATTCTCTTCCAGTAATTCTCCATATTTTCGAATAAGCTGGATCTTCCCGGCTTCACTGTACGGATATACTTCCTCTATATAAACCTTCTGCTGGCGAAGAAGCGCTTCAATCGTCTCCAGCATATCCCCGAGTCCTGCTTTAGTCTTTGCAGATATTGAAACCGTATAGTCTGCCTTAAAATCTCGAATAACTGGTATTCCTTCCAGTCGGTCCTGTTTATTAAATACGGTAATAATCGGTTTATCCTGGACTTTTAATCCCTGAAGTGTCTCATAAACAGTAAACATCTGCTCATCCGCCTGAGGATTCGAGACATCAACCACATGCAGAATCATATCTGCATACTTTGCTTCCTCCAGTGTACTTTTGAATGCATCGATCAGATGATGTGGCAGCTTGCGGATAAATCCTACAGTATCTGTCAGAAGGATCTGCTGCCCATCTTTGAGTTCCAATACACGCGTCGTCGGATCCAATGTTGCGAACAGCTTATCTTCTGCCAGAATGCCGGCTCCTGTCAGTGTATTCAAAAGCGTTGATTTTCCTGCATTTGTATAGCCTACGATCGCCGCTGTCTTCAGATTTCCTCTGGTTCTCTTGCCTCTGATCAGTTCACGGTGTTTCTCTACCTGCGCAAGTTCTGCTTTCAGAGCAGATATTCTGGTACGGATCAGACGTCTGTCTGTTTCCAGTTTTTTCTCACCCGGTCCTCTTGTTCCGATACCACCGCCAAGTCTGGAAAGAGATTCGCGCAGTCCGACCAGACGCGCCGACCGGTAACGAAGCTGCGCCAGTTCTACCTGAATCTTACCTTCACTTGTGGTCGCACGGCCGGCAAAGATATCCAGGATCAGAAGTGTTCGATCCATAACCTTGCAGTCCAGTTCTCTCTCCAGATTATTCATCTGTGCCGGTGAAAGCTCATCATCGCAGATCACCCCATTGGCATCATACGCTGCCAGAAGCGCCGCAACCTCTTCTATCTTGCCTTTGCCGATATAAGTTCCAGGGTGTACTGCTTCACGGTTCTGGATCACTTTCCCAACGGTTACAGCGCCTGCAGTGGCCGCCAGTTCTTCCAGTTCGTCAAGCGATGCAGCAACATCCTCGTCCTGTTCTGTCTGTACACCGATCAGGATGACACGCTCTTCAATTTCCTTGAAATCATAAAACTGCATAGATCAGTACTCCTCTTCACCGGATTCATCAGAGCCATCAGAAGTATCTGCAGTATCCCCTGCATCGGAAGCCGCCTCTGCATCGGTATTCTCCGTTGTATCAGAAGCTGTATCATTACTCAGTTCACCATTACGTGACTGCAGGAAGGTCAGTTCCTTCGCTGCATTTTCGTCATCCGGGAACATCTTGATATATTCCTGCATTTTGCTCAGAGCAGTTGCAAAATCCAGCTTTTTCTCATATACCACAATCTCATTGAACAACAGATCCTGCATTTCTTCTGTAGATGCATCTTCCAGGCCTTTGCTGATATTCTCCAGTGCGCTGTCATAAGAGCCATCGTCCATGTCACAAAGTGCCAGTCCATTGTAGCCTTTGGCCGGATCACTGTCATCCGCTGACACATACTGCTGATACATACTTCTGGCATTGGAAGTATCACCCTGTGCGCGGTAGACCATTCCCAGAAGAAGCATTCCTTCTGTACTCTTCTGATTCACAGCCTCCGTAAGTTCCTTCTGTGCATTGGAATAATCTTCCATATAATAATAGACTTTTCCTCTGTTGCAGTAATCCTCTGCATTTTTCGGTTCTGTTTTCAACGCAGCCTCAAGATATCGTGTACCATCTGCTTCCATATCCTTTTCCAGATATGCCTCATAGATCTGGATCGCTCTGTCATAAGTGGCATCTTCTCCGTAGGCTTCTGTAAAGTTCGAAGAAGCCTCATCATAAGAATCCATTGCCAGTGCCACACATCCTGTCAGATAATATGTCTCCGCATCCATGCTGTAGCTTTCTGCCAGTGTCTGACAATCCGCCACCGCAGCATCATTCAGTCCGGATTTTAATTCTGCGGTTGCTCTGTAAGCAAGCATATCTTTCTTAAGTGCTTTTCCTGCTTTTTCATCGTTCAGACCATTGGTCAGGCTGTCAATGGCATCCTGATAATTTCCAAGATGAATATTTGCGATTCCGGCCCCACGATATGCCTCTGCTGTTTTATATCCAGCAGTGATCGATGACTGATACCCCTGAAGGGCATAATCATAACTGCCCTGTGCAAGATCTGCACAGGCCTGGTCATAAGTTTTCTTTTCTTCCCCTCCACAGCCGGTCAGCATTCCAAATGTCAGTCCGGCTGTCAGCATCCATACGATTCTTTTATTTTTCATTGATATCCTATTCTACTACGAGTCCTTCTTCTTCCATTACACGAACAACGTTATTTACGTGTTCTGCACAGATTTCCTCTGTTCCGGCCTCTACCATGACACGGATCAGCGGCTCTGTACCACTTTCTCTTACAAGAATACGTCCATCTGTGCTGAGTGCTCTTGCAGCAGCCTCTACCGCTTCAACAACCTTCGGATTTTCTCTTGCAGTCTTCTTGTCTGCAACACGAACATTGCGGAGAATCTGCGGATAAACCTTCATTTCTTTTGCCAGATCACAGAGCGTTGCCTTCTGCTCCACACAAGCTTCCATGATCATAAGAGAAGTCAGGATTCCATCCCCGGTGGCTGCATAGCGACTGAAAATAACATGTCCGGACTGTTCTCCACCAATACTGTAGTTATTCTCAAGCATATTTTCGGCAACATATTTATCACCAACTGCCGTCTGTTCATAGTTGATGCCTTCTGCCTCAAATGCCTTGTAAAGTCCCATATTTGACATAACAGTTGTAACTACGGTATTTCCATTCAATTTTCCCTGAGATTTCAGGAATTTACCGCAGACATACAGAATCTTGTCTCCATCGATGATATTTCCCTTATGGTCTACTGCAATGCAACGGTCGGCATCTCCATCATATGCAAAACCAATATCCAGTCCGTTATCCACCACATATTTCTGAAGTACTTCAATATGCGTGGATCCACATGCTCTGTTGATGTTTGTTCCATCCGGATCATTGTTAATGACGTAAGTTTTTGCACGCAGAGCGTCAAAAACACTCTTTGCGATCGCAGAAGAACTTCCATTGGAGCAGTCCAGACCAACTTTGATATTTTTGAAATCGCGGCACGGAATGGAGATCAGGTATCCAATATAACGATTGCGTCCGGAAGCAAAATCTACGGTACGTCCAATATCTTCTCTTGTTGCATATGGAAGTTCTTCAATCTTGCCATCCAGATATGCTTCGATTCTTGCCTCAACTTCAGCCTCGATCTTCTGTCCGTTTCCATTCAGAAGTTTGATTCCATTATCGTAGAATGGGTTGTGACTTGCAGAGATCATGATTCCACAGTCAAAATCTTCTGTACGTACTGCATAGGAAACACTCGGTGTAGTCGTTACATGAAGCAGATATGCATCTGCACCTGATGCAGTCAGGCCGGCAACCAGTGCATACTCAAACATATAACTGCTGCGTCTTGTATCTTTACCGATGACGATTTTGGCTTTATGATTACGGCCATAATACCATCCCACATATCTGCCCACTTTAAATGCATGATCTACTGTCAGCTGAATGTTTGCTTCTCCACGAAAACCATCTGTTCCAAAATATTTACCCATTTTTAACTCCTTACTGTGCACCCTTCTGCACATGATTGATCACATTGATTATTTATAAAGATTTGAAGGATATACTCCTGATTTTACAAGATTCGCAAATGCCTCTGTAACAGCCGCTTTATCTTCCTGATATGTTACACCAAACCAGGTATCTTTTGTCTCAAGAACATCTACTTTTGCTTTGCCTTCTTTGATCAGACAGTCAATCATCTCCGGAAGAAGGTATTCTTTCTTAATATCCCCCTCTTTGATCTCAGAAAGAAAATCTACAAATCCCTTTTCCAGTGTATCCATAAATATCGGTGTCAGCCCCCACATATTCATGGAAACAAGGCTCTTCACATCCAGTTTCTCGACTTTATCATCATTACGTGCTTCCGCACCGTCTGCTGTCTTAAAAATGTTATGTGTCTCCGTAACACCTGTCAGCGCGCCCTCTTCAATATGGCATACTCCTCTGGTAACACTTCCATTGTCACTCAGAGTATTTCCAAGACGGAAGCCAGCCATACAGATATGGAGAATTCCATCGTCCGGCTGTTCCTGGATCAGATAATCATGGACTTTCACATAGGCTTCCTTACCATAATAATCATCCGCATTAATTACCATAAAAGGCTCATTCAGAACAGCTTTTGCTGCAAGTACAGCCTGACCGGTTCCCCACGGTTTGGTACGGTCTGCCGGTTTCTCAAATCCAGCCGGAAGATCTTCCAACGCCTGAAATGCATATTCTACCTCCGTGATCTTTTCGATCCTCTCCCCGATTACACGGCGGAACTCCTCTTCCAGATCTTTACGAATGATAAATACAACTTTATTAAACCCTGCCTCCAGAGCATCATGAATGGAATAATCCATAATGATCTCACCATTTGGTCCTACTGGTGCAAGCTGTTTGATTCCTTTTCCAAAACGGCTTCCAATTCCGGCAGCCATAATAACAAGTGCTGTCTTTTTCATAAAAATATCCTCCTTATGCACACTGGCATTCTACATTTGTTTATGCATCTTCCTCATTTAATGAACTCAGTTTTGCGGCCTGGTCTGCTGCTATCAGGCTGTCCAGAATTTCATCCAGATCTCCTCCGAGAACAGCGTCCAGACGGTGAAGTGTCAGCTTAATCCTATGGTCTGTCACACGTCCCTGAGGGAAATTGTAAGTGCGGATCTTTTCGGAACGATCTCCTGTTCCGATCTGGCTTCTTCTGGCTTCCGCCTCCGCATCATGCTGTTTGGCCAGTTCCATCTCATACAGACGGGAACGAAGCACTTTCAATGCCTTATCTTTATTCTTGAGCTGTGATTTTTCATCCTGGCAGGAAATAACGATTCCTGTCGGGATATGTGTAAGACGTACTGCAGAGTCTGTTGTATTGACGCACTGTCCACCGTTTCCGGATGCTCGGAACACATCAAACTTACAGTCGTTCATATCCAGATGGAAATCAATTTCTTCGGCTTCCGGCATAATTGCCACAGTACAGGTAGACGTATGGATACGTCCGCCGGATTCTGTCTCCGGGACTCGCTGTACACGATGTACCCCACTCTCATACTTCAGACGGGAATATGCTCCCTGTCCCTGGATCATAAATGTAACTTCTTTGAATCCGCCAATCCCATTCTCATTCAGACTCATCATCTCCGTCTTCCATCTGCGGGATTCTGCGTATTTCACATACATACGATAAATCTCTGCTGCAAACAGAGCAGCCTCATCACCGCCCGCACCTGCACGGATCTCTACGATAACGTTTTTGCTGTCATTCGGATCTTTTGGTAAAAGAAGGATCTTCAGTTCCTTTTCAAGTTCTTCCACACGCTTCTTTGCATCAGAAAGTTCTTCTTTCAGCATTTCACGCATTTCTTCATCCTTTTCTTCTTCCAGCATGGAAAGACTGTCCTGAATCGTTTCTTTATTATCTTTATATTCTTTATAGGCATCTACGATCGGCTGCAGCTCACTCTGCTCTTTCATCAGCTTCTGAAAACGTTCCTGGTTGTCCGTTACTCCCGGCTCACCAAGCTCATTCAGAACTTCCTCAAAGCGCACAAGCAGATCCTCTAATTTATCAAACATTCTGTTCCTCCTGCATTTTTCTTCCTGTAACAACCCTGTCCAGCCCGGCAAGGTCTTTTTTTATTTCTATCTGTTCAAAACCATTTTTTTTCATAATTTCCGACACATCCATACCCTGATCACAACCGATCTCGTACATCAGCCATCCGCCGGGTTCCAGATATCTGCCCGCCTGTTCTGTGATCTTTTCATAAAAATACAGACCATTTTCTTTGCCATCCAGTGCAAGCACCGGATCATGAAAACGCACTTCCTCCATCAGCCCTTCAATATCTTCAGTCCGGATATATGGCGGATTTGAAATAAGCATATCATATTCCATGTGGTCATTTCCACTGTTTTTCCGAAAATAATCTGCCGAAAACAGATCACTCTGTATCAGCTCAGCTCTCTGTTCCAGTCCCAGACGCTTTCGATTCTCCTTTGCCACACAAAGTGCTCCTTCTGAAACATCCACACCTGTTCCTAATGCCTGTGGCAATTCCAGAAGAAGACTCAGAAGAATACATCCGGAACCGGTACACATATCCAGGATCTGCGGTTTCTCCAGATTCCTCATGCGGGAAATCGCTTCTTCCACAAGCACCTCTGTATCCTGTCTCGGTACAAGTACACGTTCATCCACACAAAATTCGTATCCCATAAAATATGCACGCCCGGTAATATGCTGCAGCGGGATATGCTGAGCACGTTTTGTGCACAGCGTTCGATAACGTTCTTCTGTTTTAGCATCCAGTCCATCATCCATATGTGCATAATACCATGCTCTTGTAATATCTGCCGTATACTCCAGAAGGAGCCAGGCATCTAACCTGGCTTCTTCGATTGCGGCAGTTTCCAGAAGCTGGATTCCATCTTCCAGAACTTCTTTATATGTCCGCATTTTTTTCCTCATTTTCTTCTGGCTTCCAGCCGAATTCTTCTTTCAGATATTCTCTCCAGTCAAAAACAGCCTCTACTGCTGCAATCGCTACTTCAGCCATATCTGCTGTCGGCTCTTTGGTTGTCAGCTTCTGCATTGCAAGTCCCGGTTTGCTCAAAATATCAGCAAGTCTGCTGTCTGTTCTGCCAGCCCACTGAATAAGTTCAAAAGAAACGCCTGACACGATTGGGACCATCAGAAGACGCCCAAACAGGCGAACCCAGTAGCCCGGTACCAGCACAAAAATAAAATGCAGGAATATACTGACGATCATTACCAGAAAAAGGAAACTTGTCCCACATCTTTTGTGCTGTCTGGAGCTTGCCAGGACATTTTCCACAGTAAGTGGAAGTCCATGTTCCACACAGTTGATGCATTTATGTTCTGCACCATGATACATAAATGTACGCTGAATATCCTTCATTCTTGAGATCAGCAGCATATATCCCATAAACAGTGCCAGTTTCACAAATGCTTCTGCAACTGTTACCCCTACTTCAGAAGCACCAACCTTGCGCAGAAGGCTTGCCAGTGCATACGGAAGTAGCATAAAAGCTGCAACAGAAACAACTATGGAAATAGCAACCGTTATGTAAAGAAGCCACTGAAACTGCTTTGCTTCTTTCGCTTTCTTTGCAGAAAGTTCTTCCTCTGTCAGTGTCGCATTCTTTGCAGCTTCCTTCTCGTCCTCTTCATCGCCTGCAATCTCAGCAGAATACATCAGACATTTGGTTCCTACTACCAGTCCGTCAACAAAGCTTACCACTCCGCGGATGATCGGCCATTTCAAAAATGCAGCCTTTCCAAATGTACATTTGTAATCTTCTACCTTTAATTCTATTTCTTTATCCGGACGGCGTACTGCAATGGCATATTTGTCCTTGTGACGCATCATGATGCCTTCCATTACTGCCTGACCACCAATATTCGATGATTTCATATATCACTCCATTATCACTGATAAAAGCAAAGAAAGGTTGAGATTTCCCAACCTCAACCTGTCTCTTCTTTCATTATTCAGTCTGAATTATTTGTTTAAGCCGTATTTCTTGTTGAACTTATCGATACGTCCACGAGCCTGAGCTGCTTTCTGCTGTCCAGTGTAGAATGGATGGCATTTAGAACAAATTTCAACATGGATATCTTTCTTAGTAGATCCTGTTACGAATGTGTTTCCACAGTTGCAGGTTACAGTTGCCTGATAGTAGTTCGGATGGATTCCTTCGCGCATGATTTTCACCTCTCTATATTTCTCTATTTTTCTATTCGTATTAACTTAACGAAATTGCTAATTTATTTCGCAGCTTTCTGATTATAACACACTGATTTCTCAAATGCAAGTCGTTTATAAAAATTTCTGTTTTTTTGCCGTCTGCACAAATTCCTCATTATTCTTCGTTCTGGAGAACATATTCAGAATCTGTTCCACAGCATCTTCGGCCTTCAGACTGTTCAGTGCACGGCGCATATTATAAACTGCTTCCTGTTCATCCGGAGTCAGGAGCAGATCCTCTCGTCTGGTACCTGATTTCTGGATATCGATTGCCGGAAATACTCTCTTTTCCTGCAGTTTACGGTCAAGAACCAGTTCCATATTACCGGTTCCTTTAAATTCTTCATAAATAACATCATCCATTTTGCTTCCGGTGTCTACCAGTGCAGTAGCAAGGATCGTCAGGCTTCCACCTTCTCTCATATTACGTGCTGCTCCGAAAAATCGCTTCGGCATGTGAAGTGCTGCCGGATCCAGACCACCGGACAGCGTCCGGCCACTTGGTGTCACACAGAGATTATACGCTCTCGCAAGTCTTGTGATCGAATCCAGAAGGATCGTTACATCCTGTTTATGTTCAACCAGTCGGCGAGCACGCTCTACGACCATCTCTGAAACACGTCTGTGATGATCCGGAAGTTCATCAAAAGTAGAATAAATAACCTCTACATTGCTTCCACGAATCTCTTCTTTAATATCCGTAACTTCCTCTGGACGTTCATCGATCAGAAGAATGATCAGATGCATATCCGGATTATTCTTCTGAATCGATTTGGCAACATCTTTCAGAAGGGTTGTCTTGCCGGCTTTCGGTGGTGATACGATCATGCCTCGCTGTCCCTTGCCGATCGGACTTAGAAGATCCATGATCCTCATTGCCACGGTTCCACCTGGTCTTTCCATACGCAGACGCTCATTCGGAAAGATTGGCGTCATATCTTCAAAATTATATCGTCTCTGTCCCTCACTCGGTGGAAAACCATTGATGGAATCCACATAAAGAAGGGCACTGAATTTCTCTCCCTGTGTTTTAATACGGATGCTTCCTTTCAGTATATCACCGGTTTTCAGATTGAACCGGCGTATCTGAGACGGTGATACATAAATATCATTTTCACCTGGGAGATAATTTGCACAGCGAATAAATCCATATCCGTCCGGAAGGACCTCCAGAATACCATTTGCTTTTTCTCCACTGTCAAGCTGTGCCGTATCGGTCGGATTCTTATGTGCATATTCCGTCCGTTCTGTATAATTTCTGTCCTGATAATTTTTATCCTGATATGTTTTTCTCTCATTCGCCTCATAAGATGTTCTGTTTTCTCTTACTCTATTTTCCTGTCTGCCCGGTTCCTCCTGCAGGATTTCAGTTTTTTTCATTTCTGCCTCTCCACCGGTGGACTCTTTTTCATCTTCCTGGAGCATACGCTCTATCAGTTCAGGTTTCCTCAATGTAGAAATCCCTTTCAATCCTCTCGCTTTTGCCAGATCTTTTAATGTTGCAAGCGACAATGATTCGTATTTTTCTCTCATAAAAAAATCCTCTCTGTCTTCTCAAAACCTGTTTGCTTGATAATAAAATTATTTACGGAATATTTGTCTGAAATGACATGAATCAGAATACCAGCAGACACCATACAAAAGGTGTCACCGGTAAAACTGATAAGTAATATAAGTAATAAAATTAATGAATCAGATTTCCTACGATTCCATAGGATACCACATACATGATCACAGTTGCCATGATCAGTCCACAGAAAATAGCAATAGAAGACTTCTTGATATCCACTTCAAGAAGGGATGCGATCAGAGATCCTGTCCATGCCCCCGTACCCGGAAGAGGAATTCCTACAAACAGCAGCAATCCAAAGAATTCATACCGTTTGATCTGGTCACTCTTGCCCATGGCACGGTCTTCCATCTTAACGATCAGACCATGAAACAGTTTTGTTTTCTTCAGAACTTTAAAAATCTGACGAATAAACAGTAATATAAATGGTATAGGAATAATATTTCCGATAATGCAGATCGGAATTGCTTTCGCAGCAGACACCTTCAAAAGAGATGCCGCCAGCAGACCTCCTCTAAGTTCCAGAATCGGTATCATGGAAATGATAAAAATGATAAGTTCTCTGGAAATATGCTGAGACAGGTTATCTGTAAACCACTGTACTAAAACTTCCATAAATTCTCCTTTTTTAGATATTCTCTTACAAAATTAATGAAAACTTCCATCTCATTCCTTGTTCCAATCGTAATACGCAGATGGTTACCGGTTCTTCCACCCGGAAAATAGCGCACATAAATATGCTGCTCTCTCAATGCCTGAAACAGTTTTTCTGCCGGGCAGTTTTTATGAGCCGCAAAAATGAAATTTGCTTTTGACTCTTCAAAGTAAAATCCAAGTTTCCTGAGTTCTTTTTTTGTCCATTCCCGCGTCTCTATAATCTTACCGCAAGTTTCCAGGAAATATTCCTGATCCTTTATCGCAGCAACACCAGCTGCGATCGACGTACGATTCATTGTATAAGAATTAAACGAATATTTGACATCATTCAGATATTTGATCAGTTTCGGGCATGCAAGCGCAAATCCGATACGCATGCCTGCCATGGATCGGGACTTGGAAAATGTCTGTACCACCAGAAGATTCTCGTATTTCTCGATCAGAGGTAATGCTGACTGTGTACCAAAGTCAACATATGCCTCATCCACGATCACGATCACATCCTGATTGTGTTCCACGATATCTTCAATATCACTCAGCGGAAGAGAAACACCTGTCGGAGCATTCGGGTTCGGAAAGATAATTCCACCATTCTCTCTGAAATAATCTTCCTTCTTTATATGAAAGTATTCATCCAGTGCCGGTCTCTCATATGGAATGCGGAACAGTTCTGCCCATACATCATAAAAAGAATAGGTGATGTCAGGAAACAGAA
>OGYY01003065.1_pt1 | contig 11206 bp, 9 predicted proteins | sample 1576671 | NCBI WGS metagenome assembly OGYY01 (sample SAMEA3541593, study PRJEB24748) | human gut metagenome | biome: human gut; feature: human-associated habitat; material: faeces | place: China | collected 2012 | reverse complement strand
CAAGTCCAGTCCCCACGGCCAGAAGGTGTCCAGCGGCGGCCCCGGCGTGAGCGGCCCGGCGTCCGGAAGCAGCTCCGGCCCCAGCACATCCGGCAGCGGTTCGGGTACCTCCGGCCCCAGCGCGCCCGGAAGCAGCTCCGGCACCTCCGGCCAGAACACTCCGGTGCAGCCGATTGCTCCGGGGCAGACAGTCATGGGCTGGGTGGACAGGGATGGAACCTGGTATTATTACGGCGCCAACAATCAGATGGTGACGGGATGGCTCCAGGACAACGGAGACTGGTATTATCTGGATTTTGACGGCTCCATGGAGAAGGGATGGACCATGGTCAGCGATAAATGGTACTACATGAGAGACGACGGTTCCATGGTGATCGGCTGGCGGCAGATCGGCGGAACCTGGTACTATATGAATGGAAGCGGCGCCATGACGACAGGCTGGCAGCTGGTTGGAAACACCTGGTACTATATGGATGGAAGCGGAGCCATGCTGACAGGATGGCAGGAGATCAGTGGCATCAGATATTATCTGGACGGAAGCGGAGCCATGCGTACCGGCTGGGTATGGATCGGAAACGAGTGCTATTATTTTGACGGAAGCGGAGCCATGGCAAAAGACACCTGGATCGGTGATTACTATGTGGATGAAAACGGTGTCTGGGTGCAAGGCATGGTTAAGCCCGGCTGGATCCTGTCCGGCAGCAGATGGTGGTACCGCCATTCGGACGGCGGCTATACATCTTTGGGATGGGAGTATATTGGAGGCAGCTGGTATTACTTTGATGCAGCAGGCTGGATGGTAACCGGCTGGCAGATAGTGGACGGAACATGGTATTATTTGAATGGAAGCGGAGCCATGCATACCGGCTGGCTGTTGCTTGGGAATACCTGGTATTATCTGGAAGGCAATGGAAAGATGGCTGTCGGGTTGACAGAAGTGGGCGGCAGTATGTATTATCTGGATGGAAGCGGAGCTATGTATACCGGATGGGTATTGCTTGGAAATACCTGGTATTATTTTGAAGGAAGCGGAGCTATGTATCACGGCTGGCTGTGGTACGGAAATGCCTGGTATTATCTTCTGGACGACGGGAAAATGGCTGTTGGAAGCCATGAGATAGATGGGACTATGTATGAATTTGCCACTGACGGAAGAATGATTTAAAAGTAAGTTTTGAAAAAGAAAGAATCAGGAGAAAAGGTTGTTCATGAAGTTGGGGAAGATAAATAAGCTAAAAATATTGGCGGCATGTCTGGCGGCGACGACATGTGTTGCTGTACATGGCGGCGAGGCAGAAGCAGCAGGAGAAACAAAGATACATTTTATATCCCTTGACAGTACAACAGATGCTATTTTACTGGAAAGCAACGGCCATTTTGGAATGGTGGACTCCGGGGAAGACTGGGATTATCCGGATGGAGAGATTTATCCCTTGAGAGATGGAGTGACCCGGGGGATTGGATATGAGCAGCAGGTGATCCACTACTTAAAAAGTGTAGGGGTAGAGAAACTGGATTTTTATATCGCCACACACGCCCACAGCGATCATATCGGCTCGGGAGACGAGATACTGGATTCCTTTCCGACGGAACGACTGTATATTAAGCAATATGACGACTCTTACATTATTGATGCCCATGGTAAGGATCCAGAGGATCCCTATTATCATGAGGGAGCAAATGAAGCCCGGCTTTGGGATAATCAGTATGTTTATGATCAGATTATTGAAGCGGCACATCGGAATGGGACACAGATCATCAATATGGATCTGGAAGAAAACAAACACAACGCATCAATTTCCCTGGGAGACATGAGTATACAGCTGATGAATCTTGATAGACGAATTGACGAAAGCGGAACGGTTGTCCCTGTAGTGGATGAGAATGATAATTGCATTGTAACCAAAGTGACGGCCTATGGGAAGACAGCGCTATTAACTGCAGATATGGATCCTACAGAAGGAGATACTGCAAAAGTAGCACAGGAGTTAATAGCGGAATTAGGAGATCAAGAAGAAGCAGTAGCTTCGGATACTGTTGAAATTCAATTAGAAGACTCATATGCAGAAGAAAATTATGAGGCGGAGAGTGAAGTAGAGCTTGATCTTCCGGAGAACCGTTCGGTTGTCGCGGAAGAAAGCCAGAACGATACAGGGATTGATGAGTCTAAGAAAAACACTGGAAAAACAATTAGTATTGATCTTATGAAAATGAGTCATCATTCCATTGACTATAACAATACAACCTACTTTCTGACTTCCTTGAATCCCAAAACTGTCGTGATCACAGGGTATGAAAGTTGGTTTAATGCCAGAGAAAGAGACTGCCTGCCGAATGCAGATGTGTTTGCTACGGTAACAGATTCGGCGGCGGTGACCGCAACATTTTCGGAAGATGGTATTGAGACAGACTATGAGAAAAAAGATCCAGAATGGTATGAGATAGACGGACGGTGGTATTATTTTAATGAAAACGGACGTGTATTTACAGACCAAGGAGCGCATGAAATTGACGGAAAGATTTATTGCTTTGATCAGGAAGGCGCTCTTTCCACTACAAACCGTTGGGTACAGGTGAATGGGAAGTGGCGATATTGGCTGACAGAAGGGGAATATTATAAAGGAGACTGGTTAGAAGAAAACGACGTCTGGTATTATCTGGAAGAAAATGGAGATGCGGTAACCGGATGGAAAGAGATCAGAGGAAACTGGTATTATTTTAATGCAAACTGTTCTTTAGCAATCGATACTTGGATCGGAAATTATTACGTAAATGAATTTGGCGTATGGGAACCAGGAGCGACCAGAGATGAATGGGTTCTGGCTGGAAGCCGGTGGTGGTACCGTCATGCGGATGGAAGTTATACTAGGTCTGGATGGGAACTGATTAATGGAAGCTGGTACTATTTTGACGGAGCAGGCTGGATGGTAACCGGCTGGCAATGGGTAGGAGATAAGTGTTATTATCTTACCTCCAGTGGAGCAATGGCAGCAGATACCTGGATCGGGGAATATTATGTAGATGCATCTGGAGCATGGGTGCCGGGGGCAGCAAGAGATGAGTGGATTTTATCCGGGAATCGTTGGTGGTACCGTCATGCGGATGGGAGTTATACTAGCTCTGGCTGGGAATTGATTAATGGAAGCTGGTACTATTTTGACGGGGCAGGCTGGATGGTAACCGGCTGGCAATGGGTAGATGATAAGTGTTATTACCTGACCTCCAGCGGAGCAATGGCAGCAGACACCTGGATCGGGGAATATTATGTAGATGCATCTGGTGCATGGGTGCCGGGGGCAGCAAGGGATCAGTGGATCTTGTCCGGAAGCCGGTGGTGGTACCGCCATTCAGACGGAAGTTATACCAGCTCTGGGTGGGAACTGATCAATGGAAGCTGGTACTATTTTGACGGCGCAGGCTGGATGGTGACCGGCTGGCGGCAGATTGGAAAGGACTGGTACTATCTGGATTCAAGTGGAGCCATGGTTTCTAATGCCTGGGTTGGAAATTATTATCTTAAGGCGGATGGAAAGATGGCTGTGTCGGAATGGGTGCAGGATGGAAAGTATTATGTGGATGAAAATGGGAAGAGGGTTTGAGAAACATTGTCTAAGGGATTAACTCGTGGTTTGGTATACTTGAGTTTCCGCAAACTGCAATAAAAAAATAGCTATGTCTACCCAAAGTGCCAATCTGCCGATTTTTTGAGAAATTCAGAGTGGCAGTACTGAGCGTAGAGGCACTTTAATAAGCCCCGCCGGAACCGGACTTTGGGAGACATATTCTTTTATCTATTTAAGCGGTCAGCTTAAGACAGAGTTGACGGTACGCCGGACGCTTTGTCCGGTACCAGAGCCGGATGCCCTCTTTGGCATATGACAGTATGCCGGAGATGCCCTTTGCCAGCCGATAATAGCAGAAACTGACTTTATCCTTGATTGGATCTGCTTCCTGCATGATTGAAACTTTCAGGGCGTTTGTCTCAGGACTTGATTCTTCCTGAGCTAAAAATGCCATGGCTAAAGTAATATAAAAGTTAAGAGCGTTAATGGCTTCCAGTTTCCTTACCCGGAAGTTTTCAAACTGAAAAGTCTGCTTTTTACAGCGAAAATATTCCTCGATCCGCCATCTGGAAAAGTAAGTCCGGGCAATGCGGATCACATCATCCTTTGAACGGATCTCTTTGTTTGTAGCCAGTATCATGGGATGTTCCGTGATCCCATAGACCAGGACCAGATAAATATTCTTCCGGGAGGCAGTGATCTGAACTTTTACGTGGGAAAGATATGCGGTATGCTCTTTTCCCTTATAGAAAACATCCGCTTTGACTTTTCCTTTCCTCCGGTTCCGCAGTTCGGTTGCCTTTGTCCATTTGTTGTGATAAAGAAGTTTCCGGTTGGATTTCAGGCGGATCACGTAATCCTGCTTCAGGTGGTCGAAGATGAGAAATATCTTATTGTCATCATAACCACGGTCCATGACAAAAGTAGCCTTTCCGAAAAGAGCAGATGCCTGTCTGATCGCATCAAACGTGATGGTGTTTACAGATTTATAGTCCTTCTCAGCAGAAGAATGGATCATGGAAAAAACACTGACAGGATGCTTGCTGGCAGTCAGGGCACAGGCCTCAGTTACATGATAGCCCTTTTTATAAATACTTTTCGTCTGTGTACTTTCCGAACCATCGCGAACGATACCAAGAGCTTCAAACTGTTTTCCATCCGGTTTTACGATATCACTTTCATCAATGAGGATTACGGGATTGGATGGTACGAGTCTTTTTACAGTGTGAAGATAAGAAGCAGCTGCAGAGGCAGGAATACCTGTTGAGAGATGATTGGAAAGTCGTTTTACAGTGTTTGCCTTATGTACCGTTTCATGAAGCTGGTCGGAAATATCCGTAAGCAGGCAGCTTTTGGACGCCAGAATGCCATAAACCATATCTGCTGTAAACTTCCGGTCTGGTTTCGAAAGTCTGCGGGAGATTTTATTTGTAAAAGTCAAAATTTTTCTTTTCAAACGGTAAGTAATTGATGTAGAATTAGCCATAAGGAATCCCCTTTCTTTTTTGTTTAGTAAGGTTTTTGTTTGGTAGCTTAATTTTACATCAAAAAGGATTAGGATTCCTTATATTTTGGCCATTTTTTGAAAGTTGTGGATAACGAAATACGGTAGATTTATCTAAGGGGATAATTCTGCGGAAACTCAAGAAGAATATTTATAGATATTGACTAAAAATAACTATAGATATAAAATTAAAAATGAGAGTACATTTTGTAAAATGCGAGGAGGAGAAAAAGATGGCTTTTTTGGATGATATTGATAAAAAACTTACTATGCTTGGACAGGGAGCGATACAAAAGACAAGGGAAGTATCTGATACGGCGAGAATATCCGCATCTATCAGAAATCTGGAAAATCAAAAAAAGGATTATCTGGTAAATTTGGGACTGATTTTTTGTAGTAAGCATCGTGAAGTGGCAGATGAGGAAGCTTGTAGAATAATGGGAAAAATAGATGCAGCTAATGAACAGATTTTATCGTTGCAGGAGCAAATAAGCAGGCTAAAAGGGACGATATCTTGTCCGAATTGCCATGCTGAAATATCCAGGAATTCTTTGTTTTGTAATCACTGTGGCACAAAAGTACAAACAGAGATAAACAGAGCGAGCGAAATATTGGGAAATAGTTGCGCTGTTTGTGGAAGCCCTATGGAAGAAGGGCAGCAGTTTTGTTCCAATTGTGGAAATAGAGTAAATCCGGTAAATGTAAATGAACAGACAGTTGCCCAGTCAGAGAATATGGAAAAAACAGATACGACTAAAGAAATAGAAACACAGAGCCAAATTTGTCCATATTGTGGGGCAGAAGTAGAGGAAGAGCAAAGTTTTTGTATTTATTGTGGCAAAAGTTTATAGGAGTGGAGAAAACATATGTATTGTAAAAATTGTGGAAGAGAAGTAAAGGAGTATGCCAGATTTTGTCCGCAGTGTGGGCAGGAGATTAAGGGGCCGGTAAAGTTGACAGAAAAAACAGTGAAGTGTTGCGAAGCGAAACACGTGAAAGAGGAAAGAGTAGAGCACCTGGCTGCGAGTGTGACGGAAGAGCAGGTGGCAAATAAAAGAGTCGCAGAAAATGTAGAAATGGCTCCGGTGATGAGCGTATTCAGTTATGTGATCCTTCTTCTTCTGAGTGCAATCCCGATATTGGGGACAATTCTGATTATTGTATTTGCGATTGACAGCTCCAATAAAAATAAGAGTAATTATTGCCGTGCAATCATAGTATTCTGGTTGATCGGTGCTTTAATTGTTGTACTTTTCGGGGCGTCTATTTTTGGATTTTTATATAGTTTATAAATTAAAAAGAGGATAGGAGAAGATAGATATGTTTTGTAGCAAATGCGGCAAACAGATTGAGAGGGGGAACAAATTTTGCCCATATTGCGGAGCTGTGCAGGTGGAAAAATGGCAAGAAGAACAGCCCGGTCTGTATCGAGGCGGAATGGAATATAGGAATGCGCCAATAGATAGAACAACTGACAGGATGAATCGGGGAATTCTGGGAGATATGACAGTCTTGGATGTTGTAATCTGCGCTATTTTTGGAATTCTCATTTTGTGGTGGACTTTTACATTTTTTCCGGGACTTAAGCAAAGCTGGATTTCTTTTTCAAGTATGAGCGCAGATGCAAAATTTTTAGGAATCTTGCTTCTGGCGATTCCATACATTTTTGTGCTGGCGATGGCAGGTATCGGTATTTATGGGGTTATGCATAGGGCATACCATATCAGCATGGCCATATTGATCGGAATACTTGGATTATTTATGAAAATAGCAGATATTTTTATTTTAACGAGTTTTACATATGCAGATTATAAATTGATTTTACGGACACTTTTTGTTACTTATGGAGAAATAGGTCTTTCCACTGTGGTACTTTCCATTGGTGCGGGGATCTTACTTTACTCAAAAAGCGAAAGGAAGATATAGAGCATGAAATGTCCGAATTGTGGTGGGAAGATTGAAAAGGGAGATGTGTTCTGCCAGGGGTGCGGATATCAGATTCCGCAGAAAAAGGCAGGAAGTAAAGTGGTAATATTGGCACCGCTGATTTTCCTGGTAGTTGTGATGATCTGTATTTTTGCGCTGCTTTTCAGAACATCGGATGAGATGCAGGATGAGAAAGCAAAAGAAAAGACTACGGAAAGTACAGAAGAAATATTTGGGCAATATGAAACAGCTGAGGAAAATGAAGTACAGGATGAAAATTCGGACCTGGAAGACATTACGACAGAAGATCCAGTGGGAAATGTACAGGATTTTGCAGGAGAAGAAAAGTTGGAGTACATTCTGGGAGACAGCGATAGCAGATATCTGACAGAAGCAGATGTCGCTTCGTTGTCCTTGCGGGAAATAAATTATGCAAAAAATGAGATTTATGCAAGACATGGAAAAAGATTTACTTCACCAGAACTTCAAAATTACTTTAACAGCAAAGATTGGTATGAAGGAATCTATGATCCAGGAGACTTTGATGCCAATTATAGCGCTCGGCTTTTAAATGATTATGAAAAGCGAAATGCTGAATTTTTGAGTGAGATGGAGTATTCGATTGATTCCAGAGGCTACCAGTTGGATCAGTAAAAAGAGGAAGAAAAGATGTATTGCAGACATTGTGGAGCGCAGATGAAATCAAATGCATGCTTTTGCCCCAAATGCGGAAAACAGCAGCACAGGAAACAGAAAAGAAAGAGAGTGTGGATTATACTTGTGACAGTTATCCTGCTTGCGGCAGGAGGAATGGCCACATGCTTTGCTGTTCTGCGTTTTCAGGAAAAAAGAGAAAATCAGAAAATTGTTTCAGATTTTCTGGAAGCATATATTGCATTGGAAGAGGAAACAAGCTCAGAGTATCTTTATCAGACGGATTCGGATATTCTATCTGAAGAATTAGCATTTTCAGAATTGCAAAAGAGTCTGGCGCAGAAGTTGTCTTATGAAATTACAGGGGCATCTCTTGAGGAAGGTTATGGCATTGTGAATATTCGGATCAAAAACACGGATTTTCAGGCATTAATGGAAGAGATTATGAGAGGAACGGATGAAATATCAGAGGAAGAGTTTGAGAATCTGGTGATGGAAAAGATTCCAAATGCAGACAGCCCGACCAAAGAATATGAATGTACAGCAAATGTGTATCGTACTTCAGACGGAAGGAAGATTGAAATGACAGTTAGTCTTTCAAATGCGCTGCTTGGAGGAGTCCCGGAATATATTGCGTCTGTTGCGAAAGGGAAATAGGTGATATGAAGAAATGGGTCAGTAGTGTGTTGTGTATCATATTTGTCATACAGATGGCAGTGATTTCCATGGCATCTGAGTTTGTGGACAAGCCGTATATTATCGTAAATACAGGAAATGGAAATGAGGAAAAATATACGGCAATAAACCGGGATGGGGAAATATATCTGGCGGCAGAAGATATCGCAGCTATAGCCGGTTATGTATGTGATAATGGGGAGCATATTGGATTTGCAAAAGAACCGGGTAGTTCCTTTTACCAGTTTGATGTTGATTTTAACGGCAATGTACATATGCGAGGTCATGAGTTTAAGGTACAGGTGGAGAAAATAGCAGGGAAATATTTCCTGCCTCTGGAGAAAATCTTGTATCTGATGCACGCAAATTGGTGTGTGGAAGACAACGTCTTATACGTGAATCCGCTGCCGTATGCGCTCCCTGATTTTTTCGCTGATTTTTATGGGGATTTTCGCCAGAATCTGACAACCGATGGGGATATTTTAATGAATGGAGAAAATAATCTTCTCCGCAGCGTGCGAAGCTCTCTGGCAAGCATGGTGCGGGATTTCGATATCCGTTATTATATCCCGGTATGGGGTGCAAACGAGATGATAGAAGAGGATTATGAAAAGATTCTTTTGAATCTGACAGAAACAAAAGAATCCTATATTGGAGAACTCCCTACAGATATGGTTGAGGCTGAATTAGAAGGGACTTTATTGTCGGAGATATCGGAAGAAAATGGAAGGCTTAAGTTTGTCGTCGATTTGCCGCTTAAGGTAGACGATCTGGATACAGCTATAGAAACATACGGAAAAAGCAGTGGCATAGCCAGGAAGATAGCAGGAAATGTTGCCTTGGATGAAATACTTGACCGGGATCAGCTAAAGAAAATTTCAGATCAGGTCGGAGAAATGGCAGATGCGATCAGCTATTTTACCAGTGTATGCAATGTGGTGGATGTTTTGAGAACCGCAGATTCCATGAACGAAAGTTTTCTTCAGCAGTTGGAGATTTTAAAAAATTTTGACGGGAGCCGTTACGAGGGCTCTGCCGTTTTTCATATCAAAAACGCGGCGGCTGATCTGATCCGTACAAAGGAAGATAAAGTGGCGGCAGTTTCGGAACAGGCATTGGAAGAAACTTTAAATATTGTTGGCGGAAATGCAGTGGGGATGACTTTCGCCGGAAAACTTGTAGCAGCCGTTCAGACAGCAGACATGGCGCTTTCCGTACTTTCTGATGATTATGCAAATTCTATGGAAGCGGCAACTATCTCTTATATGCTGGGACAGTCAGTGAATCTGGAGTTTATCGCGCTTCGGGAGATGGAAAGATATGTACAGGAGATGAATAACCTGGGGTATCAGTACACGGCAGAAAATGCGGAAAAGATTAGAAGTGCAGCCCTTCTTTATCTGAATTTAAATTTGCGGGATAAGTCCTATATTTACTATCTGAATTCCATCAATAATGAAACACCGGACTGGGAGAATTCAGACCAGGCAAAAGAGATGAAAAAGGAAATTGCAAAAGTACAGGCTATGCGTGCAGCTCTGATTTCTACAGAGGAATATGACCGGTTGATTGTAGTGGGGGATTTGGAAAGAATGTATAGTGACGAACCGGGAATGGTGAGGGAAAAAGTATCGGCGGATATTTTGCGGGAAGGGAAGGAAGATGTTGATCAAATAGAGAAAAATAGTACGATTCAAAAAGGAATGATATATGAGTATGACAGTAAAACGGAGATGGCACAATTTTCAATAGAAGTATATGACGGAAATGAAGTGGCAGAGTTAGGATTTTGGAGTAATAATGGAAATAATTTGCAATTCTTTTCTTTCCCATGGGTAGATGGAAAATGCTCTTATCAGACAAAAGCAACAAACGGAGGACAAAATTGTAGCATTACGATTACGCCCAAAGATCAAGACACCGTAGAGATTAAAGTGTTAAATCAGGATGATAACGAGGTTTGGAGTGATTATGAATATCAGTTAAAGGGAAATGCAGATAATTTTAGCGAATCTAAAATTACCCAGGAGCAGGCTATTGAACTTGCCAGACAAAAAATGGGAGACAGCTTTGGATATGTTTACAGTAAGATGCTGGAATACCAGGGAGTAAAGTATTATGTGATATTGGTAAAAGGAAGTGTAGACGAACCAGGAGCGCCAGTCACGACGCTGACAAAAATCTTTGTATCAGAAGACGGAGCAGAAGTTCGGGAAGGCGCCGAAATCACAAAAGACGGTGTTAACGGGATAGAATTTTATGAATAAGAAATGTGGAGGAGAAAAGATGTATTGCGGAAGATGCGGAAGAGAAATTAAAGACACGGCAAAATTTTGCCCATACTGTGGAAGCCGGGTGGCGGTGGCTCCGGCGGCAGTTAGTAATCAGGGGACAAAGAATAGAAAAATGCTTATTATAATCGGATTTGGTTTGGTAGTCATAGCAGCAGTCGTGATAGGTATTATGGTAAAAATATATCTGGGAGGGAAAATTGAGAACCGGATTGTTGGATCTTGGGCTCCTGCGGTGCGAGATTATAATACAGGGGAATATAGGATTGAAAAGGAAATGCATAATATTTATATATTTGGAGAAGATGGAACATTTCAGAAAAATGGAACTACAGGAACCTATGAGATTTACGACGACCGGATTTATCTATATGAAACTGGTGGATATTCCTGGGGAGAATGGGTTTTTCTAGAGGACGCAGGATACGATGATGGAGGAACATCGTTAGAGAGATGGGCGTTAGAAAATGAACTGCCGGAATATGATGATATCCTGATACATGATGGTGCAGATAAAGAAGTGTATGTAAAGATTGATGGGTAGTGTAAAAAACTTTGTGGCTTTGGTAAAAAATAGCTCCTTTTTGGTAAGA
>OGYY01003062.1_pt1 | contig 11215 bp, 5 predicted proteins | sample 1576671 | NCBI WGS metagenome assembly OGYY01 (sample SAMEA3541593, study PRJEB24748) | human gut metagenome | biome: human gut; feature: human-associated habitat; material: faeces | place: China | collected 2012 | reverse complement strand
AGCAACCCCTCATCACTTTACATTAACTGAAGGATCCGGTAGATACCGGCTGTGCCAACCGTGATGGCGGCGGTATTCGGGGTTAGGGAGAAATCTCCTGACTGGTAAGCCAAGGTGAACGTCACATCCGAGCCCGGCATTACCGTCTGGTTGCCGCCATTGGTAATGGCGTTAAAATAGACCGGCAGCACTCCCGGTCCGGCTGGACCCTGCGGGCCGGTGGGGCCTTCGGGGCCCTGCGGACCCGGGCAGCAGCGGCAGCGGCAGGAATCGTTATAATAATCCATAGTAGCCTCCTGACAATATTCATGTGATGGCATGCGTATTGTTCCATCTTATGATTCTGTCCGGAAAGGGTGTAGGGGCTGTCCGCCCGGCGGGAGCCTGCGGACGTATAAAAAAACGTTCCGTCCTTTTCAGGACGGAACGTGGTGATTCGCATTTATCCCAGCAGCGCGCTGTCCTCGCTGCTCAGGCCGTAGACCTCCTCCACGACTGCTTGAATGCAGCGGGCGTTTTCCCCCTGCCCGCTGAAGTACAGGGTGACGTCGATAACCTTGCCGTTATAGGCCATATGGAAGTTGGCCATGTCCCCCACACCAGTATTGGGCTGGATGTCCCACTCCGTGGACGGCACCAGCAGCACCTGCAGCTGTTTAAGTGTATGGCCGATGCGGGCGTCGCTGGTAATCTGGCCGTCAGTAATGGTCACGCCAGTCACCGTGCTGCTGTCTGATGGCTCATTGCCTGTAAAGTTGGAGAACTCCACCAACGAATGATTGGGGAACGACAACCCGCCTTCCCGCACGGTATATGACCCGCCCAGCCGGGTCTTGACTTCCTTGAAGGTGTTGCCCAGCAGCGACGCCGCCGGCGCCCTGGTATCATTGCCCGTGGGCGGCTTGGTGGTTTGAGCATAAGTAGGCTCTGTGGTGGTCGTCGTCGTAGTCGTGGTCGTCGTGGTCGTCGTGGTGGTCGTCGTGGTATCGTCCGGCGCCCAACCGCTGACTGTCTTGGAGGTGGTGGTCGCCGTGCTCGAACCGGTGGTCAGCCGTGAAACGGTGCTGCCTTTGAGGGCAAAGGTCAGATTATGCTTTTCAGCGAACAGCTTAATGTAAGAATCTTTTTCCCCGTAAAGTACCAGATTCGGGTTGCCGTCAAAAGCGGTATCGGCAATATTTCGGACGCTGTTGGGAACCGTGACACTGAGCAGATCCCGGTTGGCGAACGCCATGGACAGAATCGTGGTCACATCCGTATTTTCAATACGGGAGGGGATCACCACCGTTTTATCTTTGCCGATATATGCCTGCAGGCTGACCTCGTTGTTCTCGATCTGATACAGGAACTGGTCCGCCGGCGTGGCGTCGGAGTTTTCATCCGGCATCAGGACTTTCAGGATCATGACCAGCAGGAACACCAACAGCAGCACGCCGGCGGCCACGATGACGCTGATTACCAGCTTGCGATTGACGCGGCGCGGATCCTTTTCCGGCTCTTCCTCCGGTTCGGTCGGCACGGCGCCAGCCGGGGACGGTTCCGGCCGGTTCGGGTCGACCGAGGACAGGTCGGTAAACGCCGGGGCAATCCGTGTGGCGGACAAATCCTCCGGCTGTTCGGGTGGGTCCACCGGACGGAATTCCCGCGTCAGGTCGTCGATGGGCTCGCCCCACATATTAACCGGGCCGGGAGCCGCCGGCTTTTCCCGCAGCGGTTTTCCGCAAAAGCTGCAGAAGACGGCGTCATTCGCGTTCTCTTTCCCGCAGTATTTACAAAACATGCTCTTTTTCCTCCCAACGGTATCCGGGCCCATATACAACAGGGACCGGTACAACTCTTTAATCTTCGTCACACTGGTATCGCGCGGATTCCCCGGGCGGCACGCGTCCGCATGAGCGGACTCCGCCAAGAAGTCGAGGTTCTCTGCCCGGACAAACGCCCTTCAGGCCGGCGCGATATAGCAGGATGATGGCGTTGCCGTGCGGCGTGTCATACAATACGCGTTGAGCACTATATATTGACCACTACGATGCCTCCCGGCCCTGTCGTGTTTTGTCACATCCTGCGAATACGCCGTCATTATAGCACAAATGCCGCTACAGGAACAGAGGGTAACTGTAAATTATTTGTTGCGATTCCGTCACTTATGGCTTAAGGCTTACGCATGCTGATTTCCACCCGGCGCTGCCATATATAGGCCGGGAACAGGGTGCGGTAAATCGCGTCCAGCTCCATAAAGAGGCGTCCATCCGGCAGGTCCCGCCCGCAGGGAAGGTACAGCACCGTATAATCGACGCCGAACAGACGGCTGCGCAGGCTGGTGCGCCGCACGCCATTGCGGAGATAAAATGCAATGCGGCGGGTGCGGATAGATTTGTCCTTTCTCCCTACAGCATATTCGATATGTTCCGATTCCAGTACAATTCCGTCCAAATCCCGCAGTTCTTCACGCAGCAGCGCCAGGAACCGGCTGCCGTAGCCCGCCCCGCGGCGGGAAGAAACCACCGCGTAATAATCGAGCAGCGCCGCCCGGCCGCCCGGGCTGGTCATCAGCATGGCGTAGCCGCGCAGGCCGTCTTCCTCGAAAAGCCCGTAGGCCCTGTACAGCCCTTCGTCCATCAGCCGCAGTATGCCGGCCAGCGGTTTCAGCTCGTCCGGCGCAAAATCCCGGCACATATGGCGGGTATAAATTTCCGTTACCTGTTCCCTGGCAAGCGCTTTCAGCGTCAGCATAAAGTCCTCTCCTTTTATCACAGCAGGCCCTGAAACCACGGTTTCAAGGCCTGCTTCTCAATACGTTTATACGGCTTTTCACCGCAAGGTTCAAGCCTGCTTATCGGTTATCTCCCGATGGAACTCCTGCAGCGATTTCACACCCAGGCTTTCCGGCTTTTTGACCTCCTTGATCCCTTCAACGGTGGCCTGCGCCGCCGCCATAGTCGTCATGTAGGAAATGCGGCCCTTAATGGCGGCTTTGCGGATATAGCTGTCGTCCTCCGCGCTCTGCTTGCCGATGGGGGTATTGATAATGAGATCGATTTCCCCATTGGTGATTTTGTCGAGAATGTTGGGACGGCCCTCCTGCAGCTTGTTCACCTTCTCCGCCGGGATGCCCGCCTCGGTAATCTTGGCGTAGCAGCCGCCGGTCGCCATGATGCTGAAACCACATTCATGGAAGCCGCGAGCCAGCTCCGTAAGCTCCGCCTTGTCGCGGTCGTTGACGCTGAGCAGCACCGTGCCGTTCAACGGGATGCAGGTCTTGGTTGCCTCCTGCGCTTTGTAGAAAGCTTCGCCCACAGTGGACGCCAGCCCCAGCACTTCGCCAGTGGACCGCATCTCCGGTCCCAGAATCGGGTCGACCTCTGGGAACATATTGAAGGGGAACACCGCTTCCTTGACGCCGTAATGGGCAAACGTCTTTTCCCGCAGCGACTGCACCGGCGAGGGCCGGCCGGTCAGGTGACGGGTCATGATATCGGTGGCCAGCTGCACCATCTGGATGTTGCAGACCTTGGACACCAGCGGCACCGTCCGCGACGCGCGGGGATTGGCTTCCAGCACATAGATTTTCCCGTCCTCGATCGCATACTGCATGTTCATCAGGCCGACGACATGCATTTCCGAGGCGATACGGCGGGTATAATCCTTAATGGTCTCCACCTGCGCGTCCGTCAAGTTTTTGGAGGGCAGGATGCAAGCCGAGTCACCCGAATGGACACCGGCAAGCTCGATATGCTCCATCACCGCCGGGACAAACACGTTGTCGCCGTCACTGATGGCATCCGCCTCACACTCGGTGGCGTGGTGCAGGAAACGGTCGATCAGGATCGGCCGGTCGGGGGTTACGCCCACCGCCGCCTTCATATAGAACACCAGCGACTCTTCGTCGTACACCACTTCCATGCCGCGGCCGCCCAGCACATACGAGGGGCGCACCATGACGGGGTAGCCGATCTTGCCCGCAATTTGCAGCGCGTCCTCCACCGTGACGGCCATGCCGGATTCAGGCATGGGAATGCCCAGCTTGTCCATCATGGTGCGGAACTGGTCGCGGTCCTCCGCCAGGTCGATGGTCTCCGGCGTGGTGCCCAGAATATTCACGCCGGCTTTTTTCAAATCGGCCGCGAGGTTCAGAGGGGTCTGTCCGCCGAACTGGGCGATAACGCCTACCGGCTGTTCTTTTTCATGGATGCTGAGCACATCCTCAAGGGTCAGCGGTTCAAAATACAGCTTATCGGAGGTATCGTAGTCCGTGGACACGGTCTCCGGGTTACAGTTGACGATAATGGTTTCAAAGCCCAGCTTTTTCAGGGCCAGCGAGGCGTGGACACAGCAATAGTCAAACTCGATGCCCTGCCCGATACGGTTGGGGCCGCCGCCCAAAATCATGATCTTGGGCTTGTCGGTGTTGACCGGGCTGTTGTCCTCGATGTGATAACTGGAATAATAGTAGGCGGAATCGGCGGTGCCGCTGACGTGGATACCCTCCCAGGCCTCCTCAATGCCGTACTCCTTGCGGGCCGTGCGGATGTCGGACTCCGGTACGCTCAGGAGCTGCGCCAGATAACGGTCGGCAAAGCCATCGAGCTTGGCCTGTTTAAGCATGTCTTTAGCCGGAATTTTGCCGCCCTGCGCTTTCAGCGCTTCTTCTTCTTCCACCAGCTCCTTCATCTGCTCGATAAAGTACCGTTTTATTTTTGTCAGCTCATACAGCTCGTCCACCGAGGCGCCTTTTCGCAGCGCTTCGTAAAGAATGAAGTGCCGCTCGCTGGTGGGGGTGCGCAGCATATCCAGCAGCTCCTGCTTGCTGTTCTGCGCGTAAGCCGGGCCGCCCAGGCCATACCGGCCGGTTTCCAGGCTGCGGATGGCTTTCTGGAACGCTTCTTTATAGGTTTTGCCGATGCTCATAACCTCGCCGACCGCCCGCATCTGGGTACCCAGCTTGTTTTCCACACCTTTGAATTTTTCAAAGGCCCAGCGGGCAAATTTAATGACAATGTAATCGCCGCCCGGCTTGTAGTCGGCCAGCGTCACGCTTTTGCCGCAGGGAATTTCGTCCAGTGTCAGGCCACTGGCCAGCATGGCCGATACCAGCGCGATCGGAAAACCGGTCGCCTTGGAGGCCAGCGCCGACGAACGCGAGGTGCGGGGATTGATTTCGATAACCACGATCCGGTCGCTGACCGGGTCATGGGCGAACTGCACATTGGTACCACCGATAACCTCGATGGCTTCGACAATTTTGTAGGCCTGTTCCTGCAGGCGGTCCTGCACGTCCTGCGAAATGGTGAGCATGGGGGCCGAGCAGAACGAGTCGCCGGTATGCACGCCCAGCGGGTCGATGTTTTCGATAAAGCAGACGGTAATCATCTGGTTTTTGGCGTCGCGGATGACTTCCAGTTCCAGCTCTTCCCAGCCGAGGATCGACTCCTCGACCAGCACCTGGCCGACGAGGCTCGCCTGCAGGCCGCGGGCGCAGACGGTTTTGAGCTCTTCCACATTGTAGACCAAGCCGCCGCCGGCGCCGCCCATGGTGTACGCCGGACGGAGCACCACCGGATAACCCAGTTTGTCCGCGATAGTCAGCGCTTCCTCGACCGAATACGCCACTTCGCTGCGGGCCATTTCGATGCCCAGCTCGTCCATGGTCTTTTTAAACTCGATGCGGTCTTCGCCGCGCTCAATGGCATCCACCTGGACACCGATGACCTTCACATCGTATTTGTCCAGCACACCCGCCTGCGCCAGTTCGGAGCAGAGATTCAGCCCCGACTGCCCGCCCAGGTTGGGCAGCAGCGCATCCGGGCGCTCTTTCTCTATAATCTGTGTCAGCCGTTCCACATTGAGCGGCTCGATATAAGTAACGTCTGCAGTGCCGGGGTCGGTCATAATGGTTGCCGGATTGGAATTGACCAAAACGATTTCATAGCCCAGCTGTCTCAGTGCCTTGCACGCCTGCGTGCCGGAATAGTCGAACTCACAGGCCTGTCCGATAATGATAGGGCCGGAACCGATAATCAATACCTTGTGAATGTCTTCTCTTTTCATGCACAAAACCTCACTTTACCGAATTCTGCAGCGTCCATGCGGCTGTAAAAAAGGCGGGGAAATCTCGCTTTTTCCGCCGCGCCTCAAAAAGATATCGGGATATTTTATCATATTCTGTCGCCCGCGTCAATTCCTTTTTGCAGGAATTTTTATAACATCCTGCGTTACGGAGCATCCGGCGGCAGACGGAAACCCGCCGGGGGACGCTGTCCCCGGCGGGTTTTTGCCGGTCAATAAATAATTTGAATCCAATCGGGATTATAGCCATGCCCACCGCATTCCAGACGGATGGTGTTGGCCTCGCCCGCTTTCAGACCGCTTAGCGGGAACTCCCTCATCATAAACGTCGTCCAGTCAGTGGTCTGCACCAAGTCAAATTCTCCCACTTTGACGCCGTTGACGATCAGGACCATATTGCCCATGGAATTCCCCTCGCAGTAGCTCAGCCGCAGCCGGCCTTCTCCGCCCGGGCCGCCATCCACACCGGTGAATTCCACATAGGCGCCCTCTTTTTCCATGCTGTGCACCGATTTGCCGCCTGACGCGTTGACGTCGTTTGCCACATTAGCGCCGTTTCCGATAGCGGCGTCTTCCGCTTCATAAACGATATACCCGGACGCCTTTCGGGGAGCGGCCAGTCCGTCGAAGGGATCGTCGTCGCTGCCCTGACCATAATGATCGCCCTTATCGTCCGGGATCACCTGAATATAGTCAAGGTTGAAACCGCTTTTTCCGCCTTCGATACGAACGACGTTATCCGGCCCCGCATTCAGGCCGTCCAGCGCGATCTGTACCGATTTGAACGTCGGCCATCCATCGGTACTGGGCAGCGCATACGCGCCCAATTCTTCACCGTTTATAAATATGGTCGGTTCGCCTTTGCTGTTGCCGCAGCTGTAGCAAAACCGGAGAATGCCCCGGCCGCCCGCCCCGCCGTCCACCTGGCGGAACTCGGCAAACGAGCCTTTGGTATCCATGCTGTGCAGGGATTTGCCGCCGGAGGCGCCCGCATCCGCGGCGATATTCACCCGATACTGCCCTTCTGCGGTATTGCCAAACACCGACGCCTCGGCCTCGTAGAGAATATAATCGTCCAGAGGCTGCGGATCCCCCAGACCGCCGATCAGCTCGCCCGGCTCGTATTCGCCGCTGTCCACTTTATAAACGACCTGTATCCAGTCGAGATGGAACCCGGAGCCGGCGCCTTCGATACGGATGGTGTTGGCTTCACCCTCCAGCAAGCCATTCAGGGAGATATCCACTGTGGCGTAAGTCGCCCATCCGCCGGTTTTGGGCAGTGCCAGCTCACCTGCTGCCTTTCCATTCACCTTGACCGCCGCTTTGGAAGCGGCCAGTGCGCTGTAGCTGATACGCAGGGCAGCTTCCCCGCCGGGGCCGCCATCCACTTTCGTGAACTCGGCGTAAGTGTCCGCCTTGCCAAGGCCGCGCAGAGCCGTGCACATGGACGCCCGCACATCGTATTCCGCCGCCACGCCGTCGCCGCCGAACGCGGCGTCCTCCGCTTCATGTACAGTGACGCCGGCCGCCTTATTGACCTCGGCCGGATTGTTATTATTGATGTCGTACCCCGATTGCAGCGGTTCGGTCGCTTCGGCCTTAATCACCGCCGTGCCTTTGGTCACGCCGCTTTCGTTGTAGGAATCCACGGTGAAGTAATAATCCACACCCCGGTTCAGGCAGTTCAGGGCGGCGTGATGGGTGCCGATCACCTGATAGTGGGTATTCAGAGCATCCGGAGAGGTGCCGAAGCGCACAATATACCCCTGCGCCCCGGGAGCGGCATCCCAGACGATCCCTATACTGCGGTTGTTATCCGCATACCGCTCGTAAACCGCTGTATCCATGTCTACGCCCAGCGGCGCATGGCCGCCGCCCTCACCGAACACCCGCAGGCCGCTGATGGCAAATTTGCCGTCCGCTGGCACCGGGCCTTTGTTGGTAATGCGCAGGTAGCGCACGCCCACCTTGTCTTTAAACTCGATATATTCGTGGGGCAGGTCCTCCGTTTGTTTGGTGCGGTCTACCAGCGGATACCAGGTTTCGCCGTCCTGTGAAAATTCCATCAGATACTTGTAGGCAAACCCCAAATCGCGGCCTTTGTATGTGCCGATGTCCTTGTCGGCAAAGTTGACCTGCACCGCGTGGACGCCATACACCTTGCCCAGATCCATCTGCAGCCACTCGCCCGCATGGCCGGTTTCGGCCGTCCAGCAGTTGGTCATGTCCTCGTTTACCGCCATAGGCGCCGCGGCGGTATTGGAGGAGGCGGTGACCTCTTTGTCATAGGACAGCAGATTCCAGCCGGGCCCGGTGACGTTAAAGGGATCCTCCGACTCGGTTGGGATATAGAAGGGATAATCGCTCATGACCGTGTTGGTATACAGCCGGCCGTCTTCATCGAACTTGGCGGGGAAAATTCCCAGGCGCCGTTCAAATCCCCTGATTCGGGCGGTGTCCACTTTCCACCAGTTGCCGTTCAAATCCTCAAACAGGCAGCCGTGACCCGCGCCCTGCAGATAACCGCTGGCTTTCCAGATTACCGGGCTGTAGTCGCAGAAGGTGAAGGGACCCATCGGCGAATCCGACACATAGCAGCCGTCGGTATAGGTGCCGTACTGGGTGCCGGGAACCGCGTAGGTAATATAATACTTACCGTTATATTTGACCGGCCACGCGCCTTCCATGGTATCGTTTCCGGCATAGTCGGTGTTTGTTTCACCCGCCACCTCAAAGCCATGGTTGAGTTTATCCGGCCAGAAGCAGTCATAAGGGCCCTCCACCACTTTCATATTCTGTTTGGGGTCCATTTTGACCACCTTGATGGGATCCTGGTGGCTAAGACCCATATACAGGTATACATAACCGTCGTCATCCAGGAACATGCCCGGGTCCATCCAGCCCGCCGGCTTGCCGATGTTTTCCCAGGCGTCCGGGTCACGGGGATTGGTGGTCTTCAGCATGCTGCCGCTCTCGGAGTGAGTCAGGTAGAGCGTATCCCCCACCACGCAGGTGGCCGGCGCATACTTGGAAAATTCCGGCTGCAGGGCCAAATCCACCTGGATGAATTCCCAGTCAGCCAGGTCGGAGGATACCCAGTACCCCTGGCCGTGTGAGGCGAACAGGTAATACTCGCCTTTGTAAACCACGACCGCCGGGTCGGCGGACTCGCGGTATTGGCTCTCTCCCTGGAACATATAGCTGATATCGATGGGATTGCAGGCCGTCAGGGGGTCGTCGTTTTCCACCGCTTTCGTCGCGGTGGACAGGCCCTCGTCCGCCGGGAATCCCGTGATTTTCTTGGTTGAATACTGCAGGATCAGCAACGCGTCGTTCGCGGTCACACCATCCTTACCGTCCACATCCGCCGCCTGTTTTTGCGCGTCGGTAAGGGTGATTTTTGAGGTAGCCGCCTGCAGCGCCATCAGCGCGTCGCTGGCCGTCACGCCGTCTTTTCCGTCGACGTCGCCATAAGCCATTCCCGCGGCGCCATCGTTCCAGACCAGCGCATACCAGGCGTCCTTCACCGCCTGCTCCGCCGCCTGGACAGACGTTTTGGTCGCGCCTTTATCCGCGAGAAGATCCGAGACGGCGGCCGCCGCCTTTTTATACGCCTTTACGGAATCGGAGGTAAACAGGTTCTCATCCACGTTTTTTTCCACCCATCCTCTCAGCGGTTCCTTGTCGGAATCGGAAGCGAGGAAAGTCCGCTGCAGGGCCGCTATGGCAGACTGCAGAACATCCGGGCCGGCATGTTCATTCTCATATGCCTCTTTAGCGGCCGCTTTCGCCGCCTTATACGCTATCCGGTCGTCCTCATGGAAATCGGCTTCCGCCTGCGGGGTGTCGATGGCCGCTTTCAACTGCTCCCGCAGTTTATCCACAGTCTGCCAGTCAACAATCCGCGCGCCGGACAGCGTCACCTTCACATGGCCGCCCGCACCGGCATTCAAGGTGGTGATGCAGATCATTTTCTGGACATCCGCCCAGTCCATCACCCCGCGGTGGTTCGTCGCCTCCCGGTCGAGCGGAATGGACAGTTCCACCCGGTCCCGGGGGCCGGTAATATCCGCCGGTTTAAAATCCCAGCCGTAATTATGTTCCTGGTTGTCCTTATCCGGGTCTCCCTCTTTGCCCTTTACATCGGTCGACCGCAGCTTGACGGTAATATTCTGCCAGGCATCCGCCGCGCTGACGCTCTCATCGTCCGAGGTAAACGCCATCGTCAGGGTGAGCCGATAGCGGCCGCGCTGGGCGCTGACATCGATGGGCGTCACGTTGGCTGAAGTCCAGTCGGCGTACAGCTGTTTGGCGCTGTTCTCCGAATAAGTCCCCTCGATCTGTGTGAACGCACCCTTTTCATAGGATACGCGTTCGTTTCCATCCGCGTCGCGGGTGACGTCCACAATGCGGGCGTTTCTTACCTCCACATTAATGCCGGTCTGTTCCGCCTGCTTGGGTATATCGTTGTAATCGTACAAGGACAGGCTCGCCAGCCGGCCGCTTGACAGGTCCATCGTCGCCATGGAAAAGGATACGTCCATCCACTCCCCGGCCAACCGTTCGGCGGCGGGAACGCCCGCCTGCACCGGCGAGCCGGTTTTGATGACCTGCTTCCCGGCGGAATCGATCACCTGTACCGCGCCGTTGCGGACAAATTTGAGGGAATCCGGTCCGGTTTTGCCATCATGCCGTGTCACCTTCATATCGAACCGGATCATCAGGTCCGCGGGATCGTATCCCTGAATATTGACGGCAATGGGGGCGCTTATATTAAACAGCGCCTGCCCCTCCTTTTCGAGGCTTTTTCTGGCCACCTCGTCCTCCAGCTGAAAACGCCCCACAGTATAATACGATTCTTCCGCGGGGACAGCAGCCGGTTCCTCCGCCGCACCGGCGGCAAAACCGGTCATGCCCGGCGCCAGTAGCAGCGCGCTCATGCACGCGGCCACCGCCCGTTTGGTTTTTTTCATGTTGCTCTCTCCTTTCGAAACCTTATCCAAAACAAGGCCTTTATACTTGTTCATTGTACCTGTTTTCATCACAACAAGCCAGAGATATATTGAACGAAATCAACAGGGGTAATTTGTAAAATTCTACAAAAATAAGGACACACGCCAATATCCATCCCCAAGCAGGCAAAAGCCGT
>OGYY01003060.1_pt1 | contig 11221 bp, 10 predicted proteins | sample 1576671 | NCBI WGS metagenome assembly OGYY01 (sample SAMEA3541593, study PRJEB24748) | human gut metagenome | biome: human gut; feature: human-associated habitat; material: faeces | place: China | collected 2012 | reverse complement strand
TCTCCGCCCTTTCCAATCTGAATGTTCAAACAAATCAGATTGGAGGTAAGGAAAAGTGGCATACAACCATGGAAAAGAAGAGCGCAAATGGAGACTCTGGAAAGAGAAAGAAGAAAAGATTTTACGGGAATATGGCGTTGATGAGGATACTATTGAAGAAATCCGTACTTTTGATAGAGTGGAGTTTAATTCTGACAGACGGTTTTACCGTCGATTAAATAACGCCGGAGAATATGTTGGAGATACAGCTGCACAAGAGCAACTCCCTGAAATTCATACGGTGGCGGATATGCTGGATGAAATTGAAAGTGAAAGTCTATACCGTGCATTGCTTACGGTGGACAAGCGCACCTTACAAATTATTCTATGGAAAATGCAGGGTTATTCTACCAAGGAAATTGCCCTGCTTGTAGGATTGACACCGAAAGCGATTTATAAAAGGTTAGATCGTCTGCGGAAAAAGCTGAAAGATTTTAAGGCATAGGGGAAAAACAGATTTCCTGATGGACTGTTGGGTGAGAGGTCAAAATCCTCTCACCCACTTTTCAGCAGGAGGAGAGAACAATGATGATGCCTAAACGGTCATACTGGATTCGGGAAGTAGTAACAGAGAAAGGTATAAGTTATCATATCAGTTTTCGGGATGGGCAAGGAAAAATTCAAAAAATATGTGTTCCCTATGATTTTTACATGGCGTTTCGGAGATTGGAACTGGATGAACGAAAAATTGAGGGATGGGATTATCGACACAGGGAGTTTTCGGAGATTATGGAGGAAACCCTGAACTGGCGGGCGGTGAGACAGCCTAAAAGCATCGAGGAGATTATTCTTGAGGAAGAACGGGCAGAACTGCTACAGAAGTTTATTAGCAAGCTGCTGGAAATGCAAAGGCGGCGTTTTCTGCTCCACTATGAGTATGAAATGACCTACAAGGAGATAGGGAAAATTGAGCATTGCAGTCAACAATCCGTAAGTCGTGCCGTAACTGCCGCCAGAGAAAAGGTAAAGGCAGAGATGAAGAAATACCTAAACACATGACCATTAAGCGTTCCCTTGTATCTTTGGATATGAGGGTATTTGCTTTATGTTCTCTAATGAAACTTCACAGATGTGTAAGACGGAGAACATCTTCAAGGTCAACGCCTCAAGGAAAGTCCCACAGGAGGATTGGATTACTGTGGAGAACACTCATGAGCCGCTTGTGACGCAGGAGGTTTTTGACGGGGCCAATGGAAAGATTTTGAGCCGCAGGCGGGATACAGCTGACAACTTTGTCTCGCCCTTTGCGGGGCTTGTGAAGTGCGGCACCTGTGGTAAGGCGTTAGCTTTGCGCTATTGGACGGGGAAAAGGCACAGGATTTATGTGTGTACCACTTACGCACACGACACCAAAGCCTGCACGGATCACCGTATTTTCTATGAGGATCTATATAAGGCGGTGCTTTCGGATATTCAGTACCATGCCCGCCTTGCCTATGAGGACAGGGCAAAGGCTGTGGCTCTGGCGGTGAAGATGAATGCCAGAGCGGACGGGAGCAAAGGGAAAAATAACGCCGACAGGCTGAAAGCGGCAAAGAAACGGTATGAGGAAGTGACAAGGCTGTTTGACCGTCTGTATGAGGACAGCGTATCGGGGGGCATCTCCCATGACAACTTTAACCGTTTGATGGAAAAATACCAGACCGAGCAGGAACAGCTTTTAGGGCAGATACAGACTTTAGAAACCGCCATGCAGGAGGTTAAGGACAATCAGCAGAACGCTGTCAGATGGGCGGAATTGATGGCGCAGTATGTGGGGATACAGGAATTGACTGCTGAAAACCTCAATCTTCTTGTGGAAAAGATTGAAGTTTATGACCGCAAGGAAACCAATGCCGGGGCAGAACAGATGATCAAGATCTGTTACCGCTTCGGCGGTTACATAGGAGAACGGGTATTCTCCGCAAAGGTGCTGAAACACTCTTGCAGAAAAAACACCTGCCCTCTCAAAGAAAAGAAAGGCTGTGGGAAAATATCACTTGTATCTTAGCAAGGAAGAAAGGCAGCTTGTTTTTTCACGCTCTGATTGATTTTCACAACAGGCTGATTGCGGAAGAAAGATATACGGACTGCTGATAAAGGTCATGTACACAGAGACGAAAAAGACAAAAATTCGGTAATGGAGGAAATGACAATGGCAAAATCAATCTTTGAACAGTTGGGCGGCGCTTATGAGCAACAGGATGATTATCTTCTTCCCTGCCTCACAGTACCCGCCGAGAACGAACAGTCCATAGGTGTATGGGGACAGCGGCACTTGCGGTATCTGAAGGAATACCGCAGAGCCACCTACATAACGCTTCTTACAAGCGGCAGGATGAACAGTTACCTTGCCGATGTGGACAGGCAGGCGCAGGAGCGCATGGACGCCATGCTACCCCGTATGATGGAGGCGGCGGGCGTCACCGAGGAATTGAAGACCCGTGATCCCATGCGGTGGGTAGGGCTGATGAATACGCTGAAAGCGCAGGTGGAGGACATTATACAAGCAGAACGGATATTCAAGTAATAAAATGAGCGCCAGAGAAAAATTCTCTGACGCTCGTTTCTTGTCCAACTAAACATGATTGCTATTATGTAGAAAAAGCAAGGAGATTTTCGAATGTGTGGAAATATTTTCCGTCTATTCTACTGAGCACAAGAGAAAGGAGATGATATTTCAATAGTTTATGGAGGAACTTCTCTAAACAGAATGATTTGCTATATCGTTTTTTTATTGTTTTTTTGCTGTGCCCACTTTCGATATTCAGAAGGATATAGCCCAGTACTTTTTTTGAAGTCTCTTGAAAAACGACCAGCATTACTATATCCAACAGCCAGAGCAATTTGCTCAATTGGAAAATCGGTGGAGCAAAGGAGATTTTCTCCCTGAGATAAACGCCGCTGTTGAATATATTCCGTAATGGTGCAGCAATAAACCTGCTTAAATGTAATTTTCAACTTTGTTGTTCCCATGCAGGCAATGCGCGATAGTTTATCTAAAAGAATTTCTCTGTTGTAATGATCGTTGATATACGCAGCGACATTTTCAAGAGATTTTATATCCTGTGATGAAATACGAACTTTCTCTTTTTCTGGACTTTTTTTGTTATGTTCGACAATCAAAGCTACTGCTTCAAAGACTTTACTTTGAAAGAATAGTTTTGCTGCCATTCCATCTCCATTATAATTCCAGACTTTGCGTAACAGAGAAACCATTTCAGGAAAATTATTTGTTTGATCAATTTCTCGAAATGCTTCATCTGGATTTATATATTCATCTGGAAATGCTTCTTTTAGATACTTTTCATAGTAAGCAGGCATAATCTCTATACCAATCGTCCGAATTGGTATATTTTTATGAAAAAGTGCCTTGTATGGGTGCTGGCCTCCAAAGAATGTTTTTATACATCCTGCGGTAAGGCGCCGGTAAGGCATGATTTCTTCACCAGATACAGATTCGTAATAGGTGATGCTTAGGCTCTCCGGCCAGTTTAGACTTTCCTGATCGAAAAATTCATCCTCGTAAAAATAGAAATCATGTATTTTGATATTAAATAGGTTTTTTTCACCATATATCCAATAAATTCCCTCTCCAAATGATTTGGGCAAACAATAAAAGTTCCCAATAGAGCTAAATTTTCCATTTGGTGGCATTTCCTGAAAACCGCTTTTTATCAACATAGTATTAAATTGAGCAGCAATATCGGACATAATCATCCTCCTCAGACACATTAGACATACTTTCAGACACATAAGACGACAATAGACTGAATGTGTTGCGAAAGCAAATCAGTTCATGTATAGTTTTTTTTGGCAGTTAGCTAAAACTAATCAAAGCCTACCACATTGATTTTAGAAAGTCAAATGTGGAATATACAAAATGGAGGAACAAAAAATGTCTAACACGAAATCCGGTCTTTCTGTCAAAGACCTTATCGTAACAGGTGTCTTTTCCGCAATTATCTTTATCTGTATCAGCCTTAGCGGTGGTGTGTTTATGATGATGCCAGCACTTACTTTCTACTACCCTGTCGGTGCTGCTCTGCTTGCTGGTCCAGTGTATTTGCTTATGATTGCTAAAGTACCAAAGAGAGGACCTGCTTTTATTGCAAGTGCGCTTATGGCAATCTTTTGCTTTATAACAGGTATGCACATTGGAATGACAATCGGTTATTTAATTGGTGGAGTACTTGCGGAAATTGTTGCACACATTGCAAATTATAAAAGCAAAAAAATGAATATTCTTTCGTATGTATTCTTTTGCTTGGGCGGAACTGGTACATATATTGCATATTTTATTAACCCGCAAACATGGGTAAACACTATGTTAGAAAAAGGAACGACACAGGAATATCTTGATAGTATGCTTGCATCTACCGATTGGATCGTACTTGTAACAATGTTGATCGGAACAATAGTGATTGCTTTGTTTAGCGGTTTTGTTGGAAGCAAGCTATTAAAGAAACAGTTTGAAAAAGCGGGTATCACAGCATGAATATACAGTACACAAAAATTCATAGTGGATTATGTAGGTTTGATCCCCGTACAAAAATCATATTACTTGCAATTACTGTATTTGCCGCAACGATAGCTCCATCGTTGCGGCATGTATGGGTATTGGTGTTATTTATCACACTATTTGGATGTACATGCGGGAAAATCAAACGTTCTTTAGGCCATCTGATTTTTTTTGCTATATTTTATTCACTAACTCTTTATGTTCTCTCTCTTGAAACGGGTGTTGTATATACGATGTTTGTTGCATGGATGGGGCTTTTCTATAAAGTGTATCCTTGTGCAATGCTCGCTGGAATTATACTGTCTACAACGAGCGTAAATGAATTTCTTACAGCGATGAATAAAGCACATGTTTCCAAAGGAATATACATTCCGTTGGCGGTTATGTTGCGATATCTTCCAACAATTCGGGAAGATTGGCACTTCATCAAAGACGGTATGCGATTAAGAGATATATCGCTTTCTTTTCAGAGCTTTATTCGTTGCCCTGGAATGACAATCGAGTGTTTGTATGTTCCGCTTTTAATGACTGCGTCTAAGGCGGCTGATGAACTTGCAATTGCATCTGTGACAAGAGGCATCGAAAATCCTCATTCACGAACATGCCTGATTCAAATCAAATTTAGAATACAGGATATTTTGTTAATAATTTGTTTCCTGTTTCTTTTGGTGCTGAACGCAGTCGAGATTGGAGGTGCGGTATGATCCAATTTAAAAATGTTGGCTTTACCTATGCAGGGACAACCGCTTCCGAAATCGGAGTAAAACATATTGACCTATTTGTAGAAACAGGAGAATGCGTTTTACTTTGCGGTCGTTCTGGGTGTGGTAAAACAACAATTACAAAATTAATTAATGGACTTATCCCTAATTATTTTCCTGGCAAGTTAAATGGCGACATACAAGTTGATGACCTGAAGGTTTTTGAAACGCCTACATATCAACTTGCTGAAAAAATCGGATCTGTATTTCAAAATCCGAGGACCCAGTTCTTTAATGTGGATGTGGACAGTGAGATCGCATTTGGAATAGAAAATGCGGCTGTCCCACCGGAGGAATTGCATCGTAGACTTGAAAATACTCTTGATGTCTTACATATCCGTCATTTGCAGGGACGAAATATATTTGAATTATCCGGGGGCGAAAAACAAAAAGTTGCCTTTGCGTCTGTGTATGCAATGAACCCGGATATTTATCTGTTGGATGAGCCATCTTCTAACTTGGATATGGCTTCAATAGCGGACTTAAAAAAATATCTGCAAATACTGAAGAAAGAGGGCAAAACAATTCTAATTGCTGAACACCGCCTTTATTATCTTCTTGATATAGCAGATCGCATTGTGTATTTGTCAGAAGGGGAAATCGGGGCAATTTGGACGTCAGAAGAACTTAAGATACTCTCGGATATTGAAAGAAAGAATATGGGGCTGCGCGCTGTGGCGTTAGAAACTGTGTATCCCACTGTTTCAAATGTTCCAATTCAAAAACCTGTACTGGAAATACAAGATGTATCACTGTTTTATAAAAAACAGACGATTATCAGTCACATCTCAATGCAGGCTTTTAAAGGTGAAATCATTGGCGTTGTCGGATGCAATGGAGCTGGGAAAACGACATTCCTTCGTGCTTTATGTGGGTTGCATAAAGGATCCACAGGGAAATTCTTGTGGCAAGGCAATGCACAAAATGAAAAGGAACGCATGAAGCGATCTTTTATGGTTATGCAGGATGTTAACTACGAATTGTTTGCAGATAGTGTAGAAGCTGAATGTACGTTTGGAATCAGAAACACTGATCCTGCGCTGGTGAAAAGAGCATTAGATGATTTGGGCCTTCTTTCTGTCCGTAAACGGCATCCAAACACACTTTCCGGAGGACAAAAGCAGCGGGTTGCTGTAGCCGTTAGTATGATATGCGGTAAGGAATTGGTGGTTTTTGATGAACCAACTTCGGGTCTTGATTATGACAGCATGGAGCAAGTTAGCAAATTGATTCAGAACCTTGCAAAAGATAAAGTCATATTTGTTGTCACTCACGATTATGAATTTGTCTGCCAAACATGCTCGCGTCTGATTCGCTTTGATCATCACGCTTTGGCAGATGATCTTCCCGTTTGTATAGAAAACAAGGAAAGAATTTATGCACTTATGGAACAGGGGGAGAAAAAGTGATATGGAGCAGAAACAAGAAAACCCAATAAAACTTCTTTTGTCATGGTCGGGGAAAAGTAAACGGTATCTTTTTGCGTCCGTCGCCTGTGCTTTTGCAAGCGGCTTATTTGTAATAGGGCCGTATATTGGCATTTATAACCTTATGGATGCGATTTTATCCGAAAATATAACACAACGGTTATTGGTGAATAATATCGTATTGATTTCTGCAACAACTATCCTGCGTATGATTACTTTGGCTTGTTCAGGCGTTCTTTCTCATAAAGGAGCTTATGGTGCATTATATCGTGTACGTTGTATGATAGTGGAACATTTGGCAAAAGTTCCGTTAGGAGTACTGGATGATCGCAGCACGGGAGAAATTAAAACTGTTTTAAATGAGGATATTGAAAAACTGGAACTATGCCTTGCTCATAATATTCCAGAGTTGGTAAGTTATCTCACTGGTCCGATAGTCATTTTTATTTATTTAATGACAGTAAACATTCCATTAGCGATAATTTCTTTGATTCCCCTTCCGATTGCAGGAATTGTTATGATACATCTTTTTAAGGGTATGTCAAGTATCATGCATGATTCAAACCAATCTCTTATTGCATTTAATTCGATTATGATTGAGTACATTCGCGGAATGCGGTTAATTAAAGCCTATAATATGGGAAGTAAATCGTTCAAAAAATTCTCGGATGCAATTAAAGAGGAAAACAGAGTATGGAATTTGATTTCGCGTAAAATGGGACCTCCCTTTGCAATTTTTATTATTATTCTGGAATGTGGAATGGTTCTTTTGGTTCCTATTGGTGGAATGCTGTTTTTAAGAAATTCTATCACTTCCAGTGTGTTTTTGCTTTTCGCTTATGTTGGTTCTCTATATTTAACTGAGCTACTTCCACTTCAGCAGTTAGGAACAACCTTTGCACAGGCATTGAATGGAGTTACTAAGACAAAGGAAATACTGGAGTTGCCTGTTTATGAAAGCGATGGGGATTTTCCTGCACATTGTGATATTGCTGTTAAAAACATTTCCTTTTCATATGATGGGAAAAAGAATGTTCTGGAGAATTGCAGTTTGTATGTAGCTGAAGGAGAGAAAATAGCTCTGATCGGTGTTTCCGGTGCTGGTAAAAGCACAGTCATTGAGCTGATCTCCCGATTTTACGATGTGCAGGAAGGTCAGGTATTGATCGGCGGTATAAATGTAAAAAACATAAACTATGAAAAATTGCTTCAAAACATATCCATTGTATTTCAAAAGACGTTTTTGACCCGCGACAGTGTTTTGGAGAATATCCGTATGGGCAGTAACGCCACTCTGGAAGAAGTGAGGGCAGCCGCAAAAGAGGCACAGATTGACGATTTCATTATGTCTTTGCCAAATGGATATGATACGAAAGTAGGCAGTTTCGGCTCCCGTTTCTCTGGCGGAGAAAAACAAAGGATAGCGATTGCAAGAGCTATTTTGAAAAACGCTCCTATTCTGATATTGGACGAAGCCACAAGTGCAGCCGATCCCGAAAATCAGTTGGAAATAGATCGGGCAATTGAGAATCTTTGCAAAGGGAAAACCGTTTTGATTGTCGCACATCGTTTGGGTGCAGTTAAAATGTGTGATAAAGTGGCAATTGTCGAAAATCACACGATAACCGATGCAGGCACCCATGAAGAAGTCCTTTCCAGAAATAATTATTATAGAAAGGCATGGAGCGATTACAATGCTTCAAGAAAAATCGTCTATGGCGGGAAAGGAGATGAAGCATAATGAAAGAAACAGGGCCATTACATAAAAATATCCACTTTAATATAGGAGTGATATTTACGGTTATTGAAGGTTTTCTTTCTGGATGCAGTTATATAATGATTTACCTAGTCATTCAGATCCTGCTCGGCAAGAAAACAACTACAACAGACATCTTAACGATCACAGGAATTCTGTGCGTAATCTATGTTTTGCGAGTGCTTATTTACAGTATAGGTTATACACAGAACCAAATCGGCGGGGCTGCCGTTTCAAAAAATCTTCGCCTTTTCCTTGGAGATAAATTTAAGAGGATTCCTCTCTTTCGCTTCACACATGGGCAGGTGGGGCAATATGTAAATACAATGACATGCGATGTAAATGGTTATGAACAAATATTGACACACAAGGTAAGTAACTTGACCAAAAATATTGCTCTGGCCGTTATGGTTATTGTATTTATCTGTTATTTGTATCTGCCCGCAGGAGGGATCCTTTTGCTCTCTACTTCCATGCTGATTCCTGAAATGTGGCTTTCTTTCCGAACGGTAAAAAAGTATGGAACCAGAAAAAATAAGGTTTCATCTGAAACAGTAAGCAGTATTGTGGAATATATAGAAGGTATTCAGACGTTTCGTGCATACGGCGTGGCTGGCACAAAAAATAAGGCAACCACAGAAGCAATGCAATTGTTCAGTCAGGTCAGCTTTGAATATGAAGCGCATGGTATTCCCATAAACTTTGCTTTTAACATTATTAACTGGCTTATGGTTCCCTTTATTATGTTTATTGGGATTTCTCCGTGGATGGCAGGAGAAATTCAGACGATTGATTTTCTGCTTTTATGTATGCTCCCTATGTTGCTGGCAAAGCTAATCGGGGCAATTTCAGTAGATTTGTTTAGCTACAAAAACCTTGTGATTTCAAAAAACAATATTTTAAAAGTAATCCATGAGCCAGAAGAAAACGGCAGTACAGAACCGTTCACAGTTAAGAATTATGAGATTGTTTTTGATAATGTGGACTTCTCCTATATTCCTGGCGAAGCAGTTTTGAAGGAAACTTCCTTTATAATTCCAAATCAGAAATTGACTGCAATTGTTGGTGACTCCGGTTCCGGTAAATCCACCATCCTGAACCTGATCGCCAAATACTATGAGACGACTGGCGGCGAAATCCGTATCGGCGGTAAGCCAATCAGTCATATATCCGCCGAGCGTGTGTTGGAACAAATCTCGATGGTAGATCAGGATGTATTTCTCTTTGATGATACCATTCGCGAGAACATACGTCATGCCCGCCCCAATGCTACGGACGAGGAAATTGAGGCTGCCTGCCGGGAGGCCAACTGCGACGGTTTCATCCGCAAGATGGAAAAGGGATATGATACACCAACCGGCGAGAACGGAAACTTTCTCTCTGGCGGTGAGCGTCAGCGGATTTCAATCGCTCGCGCCATCCTAAAAAATAGCCCAATTCTGCTTTTGGATGAAGCAACAGCATCTCTTGACATTGAAAATGAGCTTGCCGTAAAGCAGGCCATCGCCAATCTGCTAAAAGAGAAAAAGACAGTGGTAATGATTGCTCATACCCTTTCCATTGTCAAAAATGCAGATCAAATCCTTGTAATGGGTGATGGCAGAATTGCTGAATCGGGAACCCACGAAGAATTGCTTACGTCCTGTGAGGCATACCAGGAAATTGCCCGTTCCCAGTTGTCTGAGTCAGAGCTGAAAGGAGGAAGCGCATCATGAGTGAGAATCAGAGAAGACCGGTGAAGATGCATGGCCCCGGCGCCCGGATGGGCGGTGAAAAGGCCAAAGATTTTAAAGGCACCATAAAAAAACTGGTGAAATATATGGGCAGCTACTGGCCCGCATTTGTTGCCGTATTGTTTTTTGCTATCGGCAGTACCGTATTCGGTATTATCGGCCCCAAAATATCAGGTAAGGCCACAACGGAGCTGTTCAACGGACTTGTTGCCAAGGTTTCCGGCACCGGAAGCATTAATTTTGAAAAAATCGGTCAGATCCTGCTGCTCCTTCTGGGGCTGTATGTGCTGAGCGCGGTCCTTTCCTTTGTACAGGGGCTGATCATGACCGGCATATCCCAAAGGCTGGCCTACCGTTTCCGGGAGGAAATCTGTTCCAAAATTAACCGGATGCCCATGAAATATTTTGAAAGCAGGACGGTAGGTGAGGTGCTTTCCCGTATCACCAACGATACGCTGGGACAGAGCCTTAACCAGAGCGTAACCCAGCTGATCACCTCCCTGACCACCATGGTGGGCGTGCTTATCATGATGCTGAGCATCAGTCCCCTGATGACCCTGATTGCCATAGTCATTCTCCCCATATCCGCGGGACTGATAGGGCTTGTGGTAAAAAAGTCCCAGAAATTTTTCGTTGCACAGCAGAAATACCTGGGCGAAATCAACGGGCAGGTGGAAGAGGTTTACAGCGGCCACAATATCGTAAAGGCCTATAATAAGGAAGAGGATGTGGAACAGATTTTCCACGAAACCAACAATATCCTTTACCAGTCCGCATGGAAATCCCAGTTCCTTTCTGGCCTGATGCAGCCTATCATGACCTTTGTGGGCAACCTGGGCTATGTATCGGTAGCCGTGGTGGGAAGTATGCTGGCTGTCAGGGGAACGATCACTGTCGGTGATATCCAGGCATTTATCCAGTACGTAAGAAACTTCACCCAGCCGATTACCCAGCTGGCACAGGTATCCAATATGCTCCAGTCCACTGCGGCCGCCGCAGAGAGG
>OGYY01003055.1_pt1 | contig 11244 bp, 18 predicted proteins | sample 1576671 | NCBI WGS metagenome assembly OGYY01 (sample SAMEA3541593, study PRJEB24748) | human gut metagenome | biome: human gut; feature: human-associated habitat; material: faeces | place: China | collected 2012 | reverse complement strand
TCGCGATTTCTATTTCCCCGGCAATGGCGCTTTTTCCGCAACCAGTAAAACCAGATACAACGACAAGAACTTCGCCTTTGGCTGGTTTTATTTCCCGTGCTTCCAGTTCTGCTATGCGCCTCTCTGCGGCTTCCAGCTTCTCGCGCATATCGTCAACGTACTCGACCAGAGAACCGCCAGCAGGAATTTCGCACTCCTCGACCAGTTGGAAGTAGATATCAGCTGCGGCCCGTGTGTTGCTATGCCTAGCGTCGCCCATCTCACCTTCACGAAGAGCATCGCGTTCGGCGGTAAGATTGGCTATTTTGCTGTCTTTGCCTTCCAGCTCAACGCGCAGCTTCCCTACCGTTAGCGCAATATCCTCGTTCTCCTGGTTGCGGGATTTGATGTATTGCTGGTTTCTTTCCCGTTCATCCAGTAGTGCCAGCACGGTAGCCGGGTTAGCCTCTGCTATGAATTCAGCGTTTGCATAAGCCTGAGCATCTGTTTCAATCAGGCAGTTAACATGACATTCTGCAATCACGCCACCGGGTTCTCCTTTCCATTTTTGGCAAACAAAAACTCCTGTTAAATTGCCGTGCTGGTTAACAGATGTATGCCCTACGATGTAGCTTCCTTTAGTTGCTTTCTCTGCCGCCTCACGCAGTACCTGATAGTTAATGTTGCTCACTGGTTGCCTCCTTTGCGAAGCTGGGCGGCGATATCTTCGAGAACGCCATCAGAGAATGAGCGGTCAAAATCGCCTTCCGGCGCATTAGCCATAAACTCAGTAGAGGTAAGAATCATCCGGGCAATATCCGCGGCGTTCTTCGCAGTATCATCAATAAAACCAGCTTCCCAGGCAGCCAGCATTCTGTTCGCCACAAAGTAAGCGCCCTCCTTGCGTGCTTCAGTCTTCACTTCAGCCAGGAAAGCATCGGTGGCTGGCATATTTCCTGTTGCCTTCATGGCCTCCAAAATAACCAGAACGCCATCTCTCCCAACCGCCTCACAGATAACCTCGGTGTTGTCGCCAACAACATCGCAGAATGCCTGAACTGCCTTACGAGCCAGCGCACTCTCCGCCGCCAGCGCCGCGCACTTGGCCTCCGCTTCAGCAAATTTACGCACCAGATATTCAGCGTTTGTTTCGTTAACCTTTAAATCGCTTGGGATGCATTTACCTTTCAGGAATCCATCCATCTCAATTAGTGACATTTGTTTCATTTCTTCCCACTCCGCAACATCGCATTCAGATATTTGTTTTGATTCACTGACGGAAAAGAATTTCTCTTAAGCAATTCCTCTCTCGATGGCATTGGCTTTACGCGTTGGCGAATAATCATTTCTGCCGGAAGAATGCCGGGATTGTATGCAAGTCCTCTCATGGTAAATTCCTCAGTCATTACTGATAGCGCCATAGCGTGAGCGGTAATTACGCAGGCGCGGGTCGATATATTCAGGGAATTTGTCTATTGTCGCTTTTCGCAACGGTCTCATTGCTGTTTCGTTTGTTCGGTCCTTCTCCTGTTTTAGCGCGAGTTGTATATCGCGTCGGTACATCCGTTCTGCTTTTGTTTCTGGTGTCAGAGCAAGAAACGCGTCGAAATTGTTTTTGATATTCTCCAGCACCTCCGCCTTGGAGCTACCGGAGCAGTTGCGCGGGTCATCCGCACCATACAGAGGCGCTGGCATAATGGGAGCCTTATTTTCAGTAATCAGAAAGCAGGGTAATCGTTCTGGCTGTAACCATAATCATCTGCATGATTCTGGCTTACGTTTTTAGAGCGATTGTCTTTATCTTTGAGGCTGGCAACCATGTCGGCGATAGTTTCTGGTTGCTTGCCTTCTGCCTTTTCTTTAAGGGTTTGACCTGTTTGTGCAATAAACGGGATGCGTATTTCCATCTGGTAGCTGTCTGCGCCAGTCTTTTTGTTTGTGGTTAATACTTTCTGGAGCACTAACCCGATTTTCTTTCCATGAAATTCAGGTGCAACAAATTTACTGGCGGAAACCATATGCTGCGTTAATTGTCCAATCCCGGCACACCCCATCATGGCGTGAACGACATTTGCGCCAAATTTGTTTTCCGTTCCGTCATTTTTCTGAACACAGACGCTAAGATATTGGATTTTACGGCCGTCGTCGGATTCTCCAGAAAACTCAATAAATTTGGCTCCTTTTTCTGATTGCTTTAGTTCTGCTTCAGTAATGGTAATGATATGGGCGCCAGTTTCGTTAATAAAACCACCTTGCCCTGCGGTCAGTGCTGCTTCTTCGTTATAAGTAAAAATCACGTTGCTCATGCGGCGTTTTCCTTAATTTGATGAACATTATTGATGCCGTAGTAATCACAAACAGTGGCATCGACGAAAGAGAGATCGTTATCAATCTCATTGGAATCAAACATTCCCATTGGGGATTTGACAGTGTCTGCACCGTTGTTTTTCGTGGTGAAAAAGAACTGGTCATCGCGGGTAAGAGTGCGAAGAACTATAGTAAACATGCCTTCGACAGTGATTTTCTCGTCCAGCATTTTGCCGATAGTTTTCATTTTCACGCGCCCCATAGGGGTTTCTTCGGTATGTGCAAGAAAATAGACTCTCAGGTCATCAGGTGCATCCTGTGCAGCCTTAATCACCTCCCATGCGTGGCGGCCTATCTCAGTAAATTTATCAAACGATTTTTCTTCTGAGCGGCGCATAAACTCATTGCTCATCACATACTGGAAGTCATCAACAATAACGATTCTTTTTCCGTATTCGTGAGCACGCTTAATTGCAGCAACTATTACGTCCCATTTGTCAGTGGTAACTACGGTTCCTTTTTTTGCTCTGGCATCCCATGCAAGCCAGTCTTTTGATTTAAATGGTAGCGGCTTGCCTATTGGTTTTATAAGTATTGCTTCCTCTGGATTGATATTTCTCATGCTGGTTGATTTTCCGGTGCCAGATTCACCGAGTATTAATGTCGCAGTTCCCATAATTTGCCTCAGAATGGTAATTCGGATGGGCAGGAAAGAAATTCGCGCTCATTCATGCGCTCTCTTTGCGCCTGCCATAAACAAAGTTGTTTCTTTGATTTATCTCCCGCTTTACGCCAGTAACGAGCCTCAGCAATGTGATATTCTCTTTTTAATCGACTTAACTCTGGAGTTTTCGCCAGTTCTACCGGAATCATTTTGACCTCCATTTTCTGTAGGCTTCTACGGCTTCACGAAACATCTTTTCATCGCCAATAAAAGTGGCGATAGTGAATTTAGTCTGGATAGCCATAAGTGTTTTATCCATTTTTGGGAACTCCTGGCTGATTAAGTATGTCGATAAGGCGTTTCCATCCATCACGTAATTTACGTGTGATTCGTTCAAGTAAAGATTCGGAAGGGCAGCCAGCAACAGGCCACCCTGCAATGGCATATTGCATGGTGTGCTCCTTATTTATACATAACGAAAACGCCTCGAATGAAGCGTTATTGGTATGCATATAAAAAAGCCCTCACATTGGAGGGCAAAGAAGATTTCCAATAATCAGAACAAGTCGGCTCCTGTTTAGTTACGAGCGACATTGCTCCGTGTATTCACTCGTTGGAATGAATACACAGTGCAGTGTTTATTCTGTTGTTTATGCCAAAAATAAAGGCCACCATTAGGCAGCCTTGTTGTTCTGTTTACCAAGTTCTCTGGCAATCATTGCCGTCGTTCGTATTGCCCATTTATCGACATATTTCCCATCTTCCATTACAGGAAACATTTCTTCAGGCTTAACCATGCATTCCGATTGCAGCTTGCATCCATTGCATCGCTTGAATTGTCCACACCATTGATTTTTATCAATAGTCGTAGTCATACGGATAGTCCTGGTATTGTTCCATCACATCCTGAGGATGCTCTTCGAACTCTTCAAATTCTTCTTCCATATATCACCTTAAATAGTGGATTGCGGTAGTAAAGATTGTGCCTGTCTTTTAACCACATCAGGCTCGGTGGTTCTCGTGTACCCCTACAGCGAGAAATCGGATAAACTCTATTCACCCCTACAGAGAGCAAAAGAGAAACGCCGATGAACAACTCATGGTGGCAGGAACTAATGCATTTTTTCCTGCAAGGAATGACACTTAAACAGTTGATTCATATGCTAATCATCCTGATCATATTGATTATTGTTATGCCGGTAAGCGTAAAAGAATGGATAAACCTGCATAATCCAGAAATCCTTCCTTATTATTGGATGTATTACATCCTGTTGTTCTGCGTTAGCTATGTGCTTAACGGTGTTGTTAATTCCGCTTATCACGCTGTGACTGAAAGAATTGAGGTATCCGCTGCTCAGAAGCGCAAATCTAAAGAAGAAAAATATGTGCAAGATTTGTTTGATTCGTTAACTCTTGGAGAAAGAGCGTATTTGGCATTCGCTGTAGCCGCGAATAACCAGCTAAAGACAGAAAAGGGAAGCCCTGAAGCAATCTCATTGCTCGAAAAAGGGCTTCTTATTCGGATACCTTCTGCTACTGGATATCCTGAAATCGACCGTTTTGTTATCCCGGAACGCTATAGAAATGAGTGCTACATTCGGTTTGCCGGGAAGGCAGACAGCCTTATGGATGAACTTATCGCTCAGGATAAGCATGGCAAAAACAAGTAATTAGCAAATGAATTTATCATCTCGCCGTCAGTTGTTTTGATTTCCGGTAGCCTGCCGCGTAAAGAGCTACGTTCGGAAGACAAGTTGAACCTTCATATTTTCTGGTCAACGTTGTCAGAGTTATCACTTCTGCTCTCATTGCTGGTTTGCGCTTGCATTGCAAGACCACTCGTGAAGGGGTTGGCCTGTGTAGCTTGTCGGAGCTGATCGCCTCCTGACTTTGCAGATTTGCGCGACGCTCTCTACGGCGAGAAGCTGCGGTTCCTTTAAATTCTGTTTTTCTGGACATGGATTCCTCCCGAATAAACTCTGGCGATGCAATCCCGAAGCTACTCCTGAGAGAGTTGCTTCGGCATTGCATCCCACAGCTTATGTGGTTGGGTGATCTGGCTTTTCAGCCACGTAGTCGAGTGTTCGACGTTGTTTAAAGAGCCTGCCAGTCTGTTCCGTTTGGCTTACAGCGTCCTGCTGATGAGTTAACTTTATCGAAATGATAAATTAATGGCAATAGCAAAATGATAAATTGTTTTAGTTTTCAAATATCCTGTTGATTATTATGGTTTTTTATTTGATTGCAGGAATTTATCAGAAGGAATAAAGAGACTTGAGGGGGATCAGAATTGCGCGTTTTAGTGAGTTGTATCTGTTTATTTTTCAACAAATACAATTGGTTATGGTGTTATTAGGTGTGGGGATCGTGAGGCAAAGAAAACCCGGCACTGAGGCCGGGTGTGTATTAGGGGGTTGAGACTCCAGAGAGCAATCCGTAGATTTTATATACAGTAAATGCTAATGCTGGCAAGCCAAGGGCCCATTTGATTATATCAAGCTTAACATCACTAAGCTTACCTTCTAACTTTGCCTCTTGAACAGAAAGAGCTGCATCGATCTTTTTTGATTGGGAGTCAAGGGCACTCTCAATTCTACTCGATTGTATGTCCAGACGACTGTTGATTTGTTCGTGCTGAGTAACAACTAAATGCTTCATCTCCTTTATATCTGAAGCCATTAGTTCACGCCATTTGGCCATATCAGCCTGCATTTTTGAGGCCACTGCATCCACTTCAGCTTTATTTGCCTTCAGAAGTGCCTGTATTTCGTTTCTGCTCAAATCGGACATTGCGGTTCCCTGTATAGGAGTTTCCTCGTACGGTGGGATAACATTAGATTGTCCTTTACAATCGGCAACCCCTCCTTTATCTACGATTGTAGCAGTTAGCTGGGAATTGGTCGCATCATCCACCATGTTTTTTGGTGAATAAGAGGAAATAGGCGTAGAAAACAGATTACCTTTTGCTGTTTCCATGAACATCATGAAATCGCGAGTATTAACGTTATTCAGGGAAACTTGCAGTGGTTTAACAATACTTGATGTTTTGTAAGTAATAGTTAAATCACCTACTTCTTCCGGTTGTTGCATTACGACTTCGCTCCATTAGAGTTTTGTGCCTCTAATTGTTCGAAAAGAAGAACTATATTCTCTTGAAGAGCCTTTAGTTGTGCCATTGGCATTATCACAGTGCATTGCTGATTGAGTTCATTTACAGAGCCTATCTGCATATTCGCTCTACCTGGTTGATCTGGTATATCATTTTGGGATAGTACCGCAGGTATTGACTTGTTTGCGATAAAATGTATACAAATGAGATTTTTTTCCGCTCCCGGTAGTGGAGCAAAACTAGCGAAGTCCGCATAGGTTTCAATATAATCCACAGATGGTTTAATTTTGACCGGTTCCATAACGCCTCTCATCAAATATTGTAGGTTTTTTAATTCAATGTGTTAAATGTTGGTGGTGTGTTATTTAAAGTTATTTTGACATCCTCCACGCCCTGAAGGACGGGGCTTGTCGCGTACTTGAAGTCACAAACTTTTCAGCCACTCCCTTGCCTCGATGTCATCCAGATGACGAGATTGCTTCAGAATACCAGCCACATACTCCACCTTTGCTACTTGATGATAAGGTAACGTTATTGGCCTGTGGTCCTGGTTGATGCTTGTAAATTGGTATTCTCCATCTCTGTCATAGCCAAGAATCTTGATCATGTTGTGTCCTTCAACGGTTCTGACAAACACCTCATCCCCCGGGAATACTTTGGTGTTAGGCTCAATGAGTACATATTCTCCTGATTTTATTCTAGGCCACATGCTGTCTCCTTTCACACGAAGACCAAAGGCATCTGGATCATCGCTATAAATCTTGAGCCACCCATCGCGCTCTTCGGTCATCTCGATGGCACCATCAACACCAAGAATTGCCTCACCAACCACGCGCACTAACCCTTTTCTTACCTGACCGACAAAAGTTAAAGAATCTGAGCATGATGCAATTGGTGTTACATCATGTACCAAATCAAGCCACCCATTAGGTAACCCAAGTGCGGCTTCGAATTTTCTTGCTAGTTTATCCCCTATGTTTCGAGTGCTTTTTTCACCGGAGACTTGCGTGAGTTGAGAAGGGCTAACTCCAAGCTTATCGGCAAAGCTTGCATTAGTGTTACCCGCGATTTTTTTATGCTCATCTAGCAAAAACGCCAGATTCGATTTGCGAATATCTTTGTTTTCCATCCCACGATTCTCCCTCTATTTAGCAAATGGATAAATACGCATTTTGATAAATCTCCATTGCAGTTTATTTATCAAAATGGTAAAGTTGCTCTGTGTGATAAACGGAGGCACTAATGAGTAATGAACTACTACGCTGGCGAAAAGAGGCTTCTAGTGAGGAATGGAAGCGACTCGCCGCATTAGCGAATACTTCAGTTGGCTATCTTGATCAGATTGCATATGGGTTTCGAAGAGCTTCCCCAGATAAAGCGAATGCAATCGAAGAAGCCACTCGTAATTTCACGGGTTATAAACCTGTGAAAAAGGAAAATCTGGTGTTCGTATCGCGTAGAGCATCAGCAGCATAAGTAACCCCGCTCTTTGTAACAACGGACATTCGTCCTACGTCGCTGAAAAGCGAATCCCAGAATATCTGACCAACCAAGGCCATATGCGTTTCCACGCATACCTTTCAACTAGCTATTCACTATTGGAAATCATAAGAAATGGAACAAACAAGTTACAGCAAACTATCCCAGCGTGACGTTGATCGCGCAGAAACAGATTTACTCATCAACCTGTCAACGCTTACCCAGCGCGGTCTGGCAAAGATGATTGGCTGTCATGAATCGAAGATAAGCAGAACGGACTGGAGATTTATTGCTTCAGTCTTGTGTGCTTTCGGAATGGCATCAGACATCAGTCCGATTAGTAGGGCTTTTAAGTATGCGCTTGATGGAATCACAAAGAAAAAATCCCCGGTGGCCGCCGGGGACTCTAAGCAAATTGATATGCAATTCTGAGGGAATTACTGGATCAATCCACAGGAGTAATTATGACAAAACGTCGTAAGAAATACCAGGAAAAAGAAGAGATTCGACACCCTGATTCACCTGAGGGATTAGTGGTAGCCGCAGCAAATAACAGGGCGTTCGCAGAGCGCCTTGTTGGTGTTTACAGACTAGCCAAAGCAGGAGTGAAGCATGGGCGTCGTTAAGTTAGCTGATTACAGGCATAACCCTGTACAACATCAGGAGGCATCCAGTATGGGGTATGTCTCTATACACCGCCAGTTTATGGACAGCAGGCTCTATAAGGACTCTCAGGCAGTACATCTTTGGCTTCACTTAATCCTCAAGGCTAATCACGAATCTACTGTCGTCAATACGGATATCGGGCCGATAACTGTTGATCGCGGTCAGATGATAACTGGACGCCCGTCGCTGGTCAGAGAAACATTCATCCCCGACAACAAAGTTCGGAGCTTATTACGGACTTTTGAGTCGAAAGGGATGCTTAATATTTGCTCGATGGGGAAGAAATTTAGCCTGTTTACAATCGTTAAATATGACGATTTTCAGGCAAAAAATTGTCCAACGGTTGTCCAACGGTTGTCCAACGCAAACACCAGTAATGGCGCGGCTCTCAGCGGAGATTGTCCAACGGTTGTCCAACGGTTGTCCATAAACAATAATATAAATAATATCTCTAATACTGACGTATTAGAGAGTGCCACAGCAGACAAAAAGTCTGACAAGAAAAAACCTTCCGTCAGCTGTCAGGATGTTGTCGATGCTTACCACGAAATCCTTCCTGAAGCGCCAAGAATCCGCGCACTGAATGACAAGCGTAAAAACCAGATCCGAACGTTCTGGCGCAAAGCCGGAGTAATAACACGCCAACTTGACGGGCATGGGTTCACGATGCAGGACTGGAGAAATTATTTGAGCTACGTTGGCGAAAATTGCCGATGGATGTTCGAAGAGCGCCCAAACCATCAACGCGGAACCGTCTGGCACAAAAAGGGATTTGATTTCCTGCTTAACGATAATACCTACCTGAAAGTTCGTGAGGGTGAACACGATGACCGATAATTTTTATGCGCCGCCCCATAGCATCGAGGCAGAGCAGGCGGTGATTGGTGGATTGCTTCTGGATGATGACAGCAGTGAGCGCGTCCAGAAAGTTCTGGCGATGCTGAAGCCTGATTCATTTTACAGCCGACCACACAAAATCCTTTTCGAAGAAATAACCAGAATGCACCGGGAGCAAAAGCCAGTAGATGGCCTGACGCTTTTCGATGAACTGGAGCGTAAATCGTTAACGGCGTCTGTTGGCGGTTTTGCTTATATCGCTGAGATCGCAAAGAACACGCCAAGCGCAGCAAACATCGTTGCCTATGCAATGCAGGTTCGTGAAACCGCAATGGAACGCTACGCCATCAACCGCATGACTGAAGCGACGGAATTGCTCTATTCCCGCAACGGAATGACTGCGACGCAGAAGTACGAAGCTATTCAGGCGATTTTTACGCAACTGACAGACCATGCAAAAACCGGATCGCGTCGCGGCCTTCGCTCATTTGGTGAGGTCATGGAAGACTGGGTTAGCGACCTTGAGAAGCGATTTGACCCGTCAGGCGAACAACGAGGAATGAGCACAGGGATCCCATCGCTGGACAGGATGCTGTCACCGAAAGGTCTGGTGAAAGGCTCTCTGTTTGTCATTGGCGCTCGCCCTAAGATGGGGAAAACGACGCTATACAGCCAGATGGCAATCAACTGCGCAGTGCATGAGAAAAAGCCCGCTCTGATGTTCAGCCTTGAAATGCCCGGTGACCAGATACTGGAAAAACTGGTAGGACAGAAGTCAGGTGTTAACCCGAATATTTTTTACCTTCCGGCGACAAATGACGCTGATGACGGCTATCAGGGTGATTACGATGGTGACTTCAACAGGGCGATCGAAACAGCCAATCGCTTGAGTGAAATCGACCTGCTTTACATCGACGACACGCCGGGATTATCTCTGGCTCAAATCGTCAGCGAAAGTCGTCGAATCAAGCGAGAAAAAGGATGTGTTGGCATGATTCTGGTCGATTACCTGACACTAATGACTGCTGAGAAGGCCGATCGCAACGACCTTGCTTACGGCATGATCACCAAAGGACTGAAGAACCTTGCCAAAGAGCTTGATTGCGTTGTTGTGCTTCTGACGCAGCTTAACCGCGCACTGGAAAGCAGAACCAATAAACGCCCATTACCAAGTGACTCACGAGATACAGGGCAGATTGAACAGGATTGCGATTATTGGGTGGGGATCCATCGTGAAGGTGCTTTTGATGACAGTGTTCCACCTGGTGAAACCGAACTAATCCTTCGTCTCAATCGTCATGGCAATACCGGCACGGTGTATTGCATTCAGGCAAATGGCGCTATTTATGACACAGACCAACAGTCCGCTGAAATGCGCCGCCGTGAACGCGAGGAACCGCAATCCAAGAAGAAAGGAGGATTCTGATGACCATCTACATCACTGAGCTGATAGCAGGGTTATCGTTACTAATGGTTCTTACTGTATATATTATTAAGTATATTCTTTATGCGAATAAAAAAACTAATTGATCACGATGAGCTTCTGTCAACATTATCATATGACTCAGAAACAGGAATATTTAAATGGCTAAAAACAAATTCAGTAGTAAGAGTAAAAGGTAGTATTGCTGGAGGTGTTAGTGGTGGTTATATATGCATTAGCATAAATAATGTTTTGTATTATGCGCATAGACTTGCTTGGTTCTATGTATACAAAAAATGGCCTCCTAAGTTTATTGATCATGTAAATGGGAACAGACTTGACAATAGGATTTCAAATCTAAGACTGGCAACAGAGGAGCAGAATGCAAGAAACATTGTAGGGAATAGGTTAAACACATCCGGTGCGATTGGAGTGTCTTGGGATAAGACAACTGGCAGGTGGAAGTCTTATGTTGGTTATAAAAATAAGACAATATCGTTAGGGTATTTCGATAGCAAAGAAGATGCAGCATTCATAGCAGCACTAGCAAGAAAGAAACTATATGGAACTTATGCGAGTAAAGCACTTAATTGCGAGCATGAGCTTTTATCTCAATTTAATAATGATGAGGATAAACTTGCGGAATATCTTAAGGAAAAATCTAAAAGGACTCGAAAGCGTGTTAAAAAAAGATAAAGGCCTGCTGGTAATCGCAGGCCTTTTTATTGTGCACAGAAAACCCCCAGCTAGGCTGGGGGTTCCGGAAAGCTTTCAGCTTTA
>OGYY01003040.1_pt1 | contig 11281 bp, 10 predicted proteins | sample 1576671 | NCBI WGS metagenome assembly OGYY01 (sample SAMEA3541593, study PRJEB24748) | human gut metagenome | biome: human gut; feature: human-associated habitat; material: faeces | place: China | collected 2012 | reverse complement strand
TCTGGCTGGGCTTGTAGCTGGAATTTGCCAGCGCGTTTTCCACCTCCGAGCGGCTTTCCAGTCCCGCTGCCGAATAGCCGCTCTGCACGGCAGCCCGGAGGGGGCGGCGGGCCGGGACGGTGCCGACGGGCCGAACCTGCCATGTAGCCCCATGCAAAGGGACCCCAGTTCCAGCCTGCTGCGTGGCCGATGGGTGCAATGAACACCCGGAACACGAACAGTACGATGATCAGCATCACCATCAGGGACATGAACAGGATCACGATACCCAGAACGATATCCCCAAAGGTGGTGGGGCCGTCGTCCGGCTGGGCATAGCTGCCATCGTCGTAGCTGCCATTGTTCAGATTTACCCCATAAACACTTGCAATGGTGCTGGCCACATTGTTGGCACAGGTGGTCACTGCACCGTCGTAATCATAGGCGGCAAAGTCATTTTCCATGGTCTGGGCGAGGGCGCTGGCCTGACTTTCCAGCGTGGTGTTGCGGAAGCCGTCGCCGTAGGTCACGTAGTAATCGCCGTCCTCGTAGATGGGCGATTCCATCACCAGCAGGATCAGCACGCCGTTGTTCTCGGAAGCCGAGCCGATGCCCCAGGCGTTGAAGGCCTGTGTTGCATAATCCTCAGTGGAATAATTACCCGTATAATCTACAGTCAGTACGGCGATCTGTGCTCCGTTGCAGCTGGACTGCAGCTGGTTGTTCAGATCAACGATGGTCTGGGTAGTGCTGTCGCTCAGAATGTTGGCATCATCCACCACACATTCGTCTTTGGGCAGGTCCGGCAGGCTGGCGGCAGCAAGGGCCGCCGGGCACAGGGCCGCTGCGCCCACCACAAGGGCCAGCACCAGAGCGCTTACGCGTTTTGCAAAATTTTTCATGCGAATTTCATGCGAAGGGTTCAACCTCCTTTACACCGGCAATGGCTCCCAGCACGCTGGCCGGAAAGCCGCCGTTCTCTTTCTGGTAGTCGTAAACGGCATCGTTGTACTGCAGGGTGCCGATGATGGTAGCCGCACTGTTGAACTGGCCGTACTGGCCCTGCACCGCGCCCATCTTCATGGGGTCTGCGGCCTGCTCCTGCAGCTTTGCGTAGAGCTGATCGATCCGCGACCCCAGCACCTCGTTGGCCTGATACAGCGCATGCATCGTGCTGCCCTGATAATAGGGCAGCGAGGTGAGTGCCTGACTTTTGCCGCCGTTCTGCACGGCTTCCAGACAGGCGGTAAAATCGCTCAGCGCGCTCTGTGCGGCCTGCACCTCGGCACTGTCCGCTCCCAGCGTGCTGCCGGCGGTGGTGATGATGTTTGCCGCCGTGTTCATGCGGGTGGTCAGCTCCTCGTTGAGGTTATAGCCGTTGTCTGCCGCCACACCCACCGTGTACCATTTGCGGACTTCGTTGTACCGGCTGCGCAGCTTGGCGCTGCCAAAGCCCAAAAAGGCCGCCAGCATCACCACCACGCTCAGCGCCAGTGCAGCTGCGCGGGTGGAAAGGGCTGCGGGCAGCTTTGCTTCCAGCCCTGCCAGCTTCTGCTGCAGAGGTGTCAGCGGCACGGCCTGCTCCGGCTGCTTTTGTTCGCGGTAGCTGCCCGCGTCAAAACCGCCGGAAGTGCTGTTCTGTTTTTGCGAAAAATCTGCGTTTGCCATCTCAGCTCCGGATCTCCATCATTTTTGCTTTCAGTTCGTCCTCGATGCGGTTCAGCTCCTGCTCGGCGGCAGCGCGCTTTGCGCGGCCCTCGCTCTGGATCTTGTTCAGCTCGTCCAGCGTCTCGATCAGGCTCTTGTTGGTCTGCTGCAGGGTCTCGATATCCACCACACCGCGCTGGCTCTCCTTTGCGGTCTCGATGGTACCCATCTTCAGGGCCTCTGCGTTCTTCTTGAGCAGGTCGTTGGTCATGTCGGTCACGGCACGCTCGGCCTGCATGGCCTGCTGGCTGTGGGCCAGACCCAGTGCCAGCACCATCTGGTTCTTCCACAGGGGGATGGTGTTGACGATGGTGGACTGGATCTTTTCCGCCATCATGGTATTGTTGTTCTGCAAAAGGCGGATCTGCGGCCCCATCTGCAGGCTGATGTTGCGGGTCAGCTCCAGATCATAGAGCTTCTTCTCAAAGCGTTCGCACTGGTCGGCCAGATCACGAGCCGCCTGTGCATCCTCCGGCAGGCCGGAAACCTTGGCCTTATCCATGGCCTGCTGCAGCTCGTTTGCGCGCACATCGGCCAGCTTCTTTTTGCCGGCAAGGATATACATGCTCAGCTCCTTGAAGTAGGCCATGTTCAGATCATACATCTTATCCAGCATGGCGATGTCCTTGAGCAGCTGCACCTGATGGCCCTCCAGCATGGACTGGATCTTTTCCACGTTGGTCTCGGCCTTGTTGTACTTCATCTTCATGGCATCCAGCTGGTCGCCCTTCTTCTTGAAGAAGCCGAGGATGCCCTTTTTTTCTTCCTCGCCTGCATCAAAGCTCTTCAGCTCACCGATCAGGCTGGTGATCATATCGCCCACTTCGCCCAGATCCTTGGTGGCCACCTTGGAAAGGGCGGCCTCGGAGAAATCGCCGATCTTCTTCTGACAGGCGGAGCCGTACTGCAGCACCTGCTGGCTGTTGGTAATATCGATCTTTTCAGCAAACTGATCCACCATGGCCTGTTCTTCCGGGGTCAGGTTCACCTGCGGCTGCTCCGGTGCGGCGGCTTCCTGCTGGGCGGGTGCTGCCTTTTCCTCTTCTGCCGGGGTGGGGTCCAGCGTCAGGGTGGGTACTGCGGGTGCATCGAGGTCAAAGTTGAATGTATTATCAGCCATAAGAGATTCCTTCCTTTCCAAATACCATTTACCTTTTTTCTTAGCTCAGGCCCTGCCCTTTGAGCATGTTCTGCAGCACCGTGATATCTGCAGAAAGGTCCATGCTCTCGGCGGCGTACAGGGCATCCAGCTGGTTTTCAAACGCCGTAGCAATGGAAGCAGCATTGTGCTCCACCTCGGTACGGATGGCTGCGGCATTCTCGCCGCGCACGCCCTGCTTTGCCAGCTTTGCATACTGCTGCAGAACGTTCACCGCATCCGGCAGGTAATAGTTTGCAAACCTGCGCACCTGCTTTGCCTTTTCCGGGTTTGCTTCCACCGCTTCCACAATGGAGCGGCCCGCCTTTTCCATGCGGGTCATGGCGGCAGAGAGCTGCGGGTCCGGCAGCTGCTCGTTGAGGGTGTGCAGGGTATCCAGTTTCTGCTGAATGTCGGTCAGCATCGCGTCCACATCCTCCACACCGGTGTGGAAAGGCACTTCGTGCTCCACCACCCGGGGCGGGCAGACCTTCTGTGCCGCACCAAAGGCCACAAATGCACCGCCCAGCGCCGCCAGAAGCGCCCACAGCTTATACACCGGCAGTACCGCGCACAATACCAAAAAGACCAGTGCCATTGCATAAAATGGCAGAACGCTGGGCTTTCTGGTGCGGATGATCTTGCTCATGTTTCTTCTCCTTGTCCGGGGCATTGCCCCTTATGTCATCCATAATACCGCACCCCGCGAAAAACGCAAGGCTTTCACGGATAATTTACAACCTGGCCATCATTTGTTGATCCACGGCAAGAGGGCCGCGCCCCAGATTTCGCGCAGCTTTTCCGGGCGGCAGGCAGCGTTTGCCGGGCTGGTGCTGGGCAGCTTTACCGCTGCAATGCCGGACACCGGCTGCAGATACTTTGTATAGATCCGGTATGCGGTGGCTCCGTTGCAGAATACTGCTTCGATGGGTGCCTTTGCCAGCAGAGCGGCAATATCATTCGGCACTGCATCCTTGATGGAAGCATCCGCTGCGCCGGTGATGGTGCAGCGTTCCAGCGTGTCCCAGAGGGCCAGCCCATGGCGCAGGATGATCTGCTTTTTGGCTTCAATGTCCTCACGGGCAGGCACCGGCTCACCGGTCAGCGCGGCCAGCACGGGCCAGAAGCGGTTCTGCGGGTGGCCGTAGTAAAAGGCCATCTCCCGGCTTTTGGGGCTGGGCCATGTGCCAAGGATCAGCGCCCGGCTGCGCACGTTATACACCGGTTCAAAGCTCATTGTCCGCCTGCACTTTCAATTTTATCCCAAGGCGAGCCAAGGTCGCGGCCGGACGGCTCTGCTCTGGGGCCGTCGAACCACAGCTCATCGATCAGGTCGGCAAGGCCGTCCTCCCGCACATCGCCAATGATGCGGTCGGCGGCAGCCTTTGCGTCCGGCGTGCCGTTTGCCATGCAGCAGCCAAGGCCCGCTGCCTTCAGCATAGCCACATCGTTGGCAGAATCGCCTGCTGCCACGGCATCGGCCAGTGTCAGGCCCATCTTTTCGCACAGGTCGGCAAGACCCACGCCCTTGTCCATTCCACCGCGCACGATGTCGTAGTAGCACAGGCCATCGGCATTCTGCGCGCCCACCTGCATCCAGTGCAGGCCCAGATGGCCGTACTTTGCCGCAAAATCTGCCACGTGCTCCGGCGGCACTGCCGCAAAAGCGGCGTGGGGCATGTCGATCAGGTGGCGATCCTGATCTTCGCCATCCACGCAGTCCAGCCCGATGCTGTTCATCTGCTGATAGCCCCTGTGCAGATATTCATACTCGCAGTAGGCGTAGCAGGCATCCCTGAAATTGAACTGCAGCGGATAGTTATAATCCTCGCAGAAATCCACCAGCGCGTACATTTCCTCAGCGGTGAGCGGGTGCTCGGCCACAATGCGGCCCTCGCGGTCCACCACACAGGCACCGTTGCAGGTGATGGCATAATCGAACCGGATGCCGCCCAGCTGCCCCTTGAGGCTGACGCACGGATACGCGCGTCCGGTGCTGAGCACAAATCTGCCGCCTGCGGCCTGCAGCTTCTTTACCGCCTTGACCACCTTCTGACGCGGCTTGCCCTCGCCAAAGGGCACCAGTGTGTTGTCGTAATCGCTTGCCAGAATCTTATATTGCATTCTATTCTCCCCTATGGAACTGAGTTTTGTACCAGTATACCATACTTTTTTAAAATTGGGGTGCATTTGGGCATAAAAATAAGGCTACTGCACAGAATTCCATGCAATAGCCTTATTTTGTTTCACGATGCCGTTTTCTTTGCAGCTTCTTCTCGTGATCACGCAAACACGGCCACGACCACCTGCATTGCCACGCCGAGGAATGCGCCTGCACCCCATGTCAGGCCGGTGATGAACAGGTTCTGCTTCCACGAAGGATTGGTGCGCCACAGCACCGCAAGGCCCACGCCTGCACCGGTGCAAAGGCCCGCCACCAGACTGGAAAAGCGCAGAGCACCTTCCACATACAGCTGGGTCAGCAGCACGCTGGCGGCGCAGTTGGGGATCAGGCCCACCAGTGCGGCCACTACCGGCTGGAAGAAGCCCATGCTGCCCAGAAGGTCTGCAAACACATCTTCGCCCACGCCTTCCACGATCAGGCCGAACACCAGACTGAACGCAAAAATGAACACAAAGATCTCCAGCGTGTGGCGCAGGGCCGCTTTCCAGATGGGGGCGGGCTTACCCTCTTCGTCGCTGTGCTCCTCGTGACAGTCCACCTCGTCGGCGTGGCCGGTGTAGCCGCCGCGCAGCGATTTGGGCAGCACGCCGCGCAGCACAAAATCCAGCACAAAGCCCACCACAATGGCGTATACCACCTTGATGACCATGAGCACAGCCAGCTTATCCCAGTAGGCCGGCATGGATACCAGCAGCGGGATGGCTTCGTCGCTTGTGGCAAGGTAGACGGCCATCAGGGTGCCCAGCGTGATGACGCGGGAGGAGTAGAAGTTGGACGCAATGGCCGAAAAGCCACACTGCGGCACACAGCCCAGCACCGCGCCCGGAATCGCGCCCCAGCGCCCGCCGCCTGCCAGCAGTGCTTCAATGCGCTCACCGTGGCGGGTCTCGATATACTCGATCAGAAGATAAGCCAAAAACAGGAAGGGCAGCATCTTGGCGGTATCCACCAGAGATTCGCCCAGAACATCCAGAAACAGTTCCATATACGCTCCTAAAAACGACCGTTCGTCGCTTCATTTTAGTAAATTGCAAATTGGTTGCATTTTTGAACAGGGATGATTATACACGATATTCTCTCCAATTGCAATACCAAATTGCAAATTGATTGCAAATTTATATTATGGAACGCTGCAGCGCGTAAAAAGCGCGATCTTAAATGGTCTCCGCTGATGCTCTGACCATTTTCAGCGGAATTATTATTTTATTTCGCAATTCTGGAAAATCTGCGGATTTTCCAGAATTGCCTTTTCACGGGAGGAGTCATAACCGAAAGCGGAAGCTGCCGCGCTGGTTTCCTGTGGAAACATTCGCGCGGCGGAGTTAATGTTCTGCTTGTTTTCAGCGTGCTGAACCCTCTCAGGAGCTGGCACGCCGCAGGCGTGACCGAGAGGGTTCTGCCCGCAAGCACAAGCCTTTCCTCCACGACCCCCGCCCATGAAAATGGGGTCCAGAAACACCCGCAGGCGTTTCTGGACCCCAAAATCAAAAATATAATTTCCTTAGCTTATGCGCAAAGCAACGCGGAGCGCATTCAAAATCGTCCCACACAGCAGGAGTCTGCGGTCTGTTTTACCCCTTCATCGGCACAAAGCCCACAAGGTCTTTTACCACCTCGCCGCCGATGATCAGGCCGGCCACCGAGGGCACAAAGGCATTGGAGCCCGGCACCGAACGGCGCTGGGTGCACTTGCGCTGGGTGCCCGGAGGACAGATGCAGTGATACTTGCAGCTGATGGCGTCGTCCTCGATGGGGGTCATGGCAGGCTCCTTGGAGTAGACCACCTTCAGGTGCTTGATTTTGCGCTTGCGGCACTCGGTGCGCATCACCTTGGCCAGCGGGCAGACCGAGGTCTTGTAGATATCGGTCACTTCAAAGCGGGTCGGGTCCATCTTGTTGCCTGCGCCCATGGAGCAGATGATGGGGGTGCCTGCCTCCTTGCACTTCATCACCAGCGCCAGCTTGCCGGTAACGGTGTCAATGGCATCCACCACATAGTCGTACTGGGTAAAGTCGAACTGGTCCTGTGTTTCCGGGCCAAAGAAGCACCGGTGGGTGGTCACCCTGATGTCCGGGTCAATGTCGTGGATGCGCTGCGCAGCCACATCTACCTTATATTGCCCTACCGTGCTGCGGGTGGCGATGATCTGGCGGTTGAGGTTGGTCAGGCAGACCTTATCATCATCGATCAGATCCAGTGCCCCCACGCCGCTGCGCGCCAGCGCTTCCACCGTGTAGCCGCCCACGCCGCCGATGCCGAACACCGCCACGCGGGAATTGTGCAGTTTTTCCATAGCTTCCGCGCCCAGCAGCAACTGCGTGCGGGAATACTGATTTTGCATTTTGTTCTCCTTGTTACTTTTCCACTCTCGTAATGGTGCCGCCGCCCAGCACGGTGTCGCCCTGATACAGCACCACGGCCTGACCGGGCGTAGGGGCGCGCTGGGGCTGGTCAAATTCCAGCCGGAAGCCGCACTCCGCCGGGTAGACGGTGGCGGCCTGCTCCACCTGATGGTACCGGGTGCGGGCTGTGACCCGCAGCGGTCCGGTCAGCTCCGGAATGGCGATCCAGTTCACCTCGTCCGCATACACGATGCGGTCGAACAGCATCTCCTCCGGCCCTACCGTGACAGTGTTTGCCTGCATGTCCTTGCCGCAGACGTACACAGGTGCCCCCATGGCAAGGCCCAGCCCCTTGCGCTGGCCGATGGTGTACCGCACCGCGCCGTTGTGGGTGCCCACCACCCTGCCGCTCTCGTCCAGAAAATCACCTACCGGGTAGTGTTTGCCGGTGAAGTCCTCCATAAAGCGGGCATAGTCGCCATCCGGCACGAAGCAGATGTCCTGACTGTCGTGCTTGCGGGCATTGACAAATTTGTGCTGCTCCGCGATCTCGCGCACCTCAGTCTTGTGCAGGCCGCCCAGCGGCAGACGGATATGCGCCAGCTGCTCCTGAGTGAGGTTGTAGAGCACGTAGCTCTGGTCTTTGCCCTCGTCCAGCCCCTTTTTGAGCAGGAAACGGCCGGTGGCCTCGTCCTGCTCCACCCGGGCATAGTGGCCCGTGACCACATACTCCATGCCGTGTGCCCGGGCCCAGTCCAGCAGATGGCGGAACTTCATATATTTATTGCAGTCGATGCAGGGGTTCGGCGTGCCGCCCGCCTCATACACGCGGACGAATTTTTCAATGATCTGTTCCCGGAAGTCGGCCGTGAAATCCAGCACCTCGTACGGGATATCCATGGCATACGCCACCTCTGCCGCGTCCTCGATGTCCTTTTCCGAGCAGCAGGTGTGAAAGCCGGACTGTCCCAGCGTTTCGTTGCGGGTGAGCCGCATGGTGATGCCGGTGCAGTCATAGCCTGCCTGCTGCATGAGCCATGCCGCCACCGAGCTGTCCACGCCGCCGCTCATGGCAATGAGGGCACGCGGCTTTGAATCAGGGGTCTGTGTGGTCATAAGTTCTCCTTTGGTGCATTCAACACACTAAAACAGTAGTATAATAGTAACTCTGAAAAAAGAGCTTGTCAAGACGCAGCGAGCTGCTGCACTGCGGCCAGCAGGGCTTGCCGCTCGTTGGGATATTCTTCCCGGATCACACCGTCCAGCAGCGCTTCCAGCACTTTGCGGATGCCCGGCCCCGCCGGGACGCCTGCCGCCATCAGGTCGCGGCCATTCACAGCCAGCTGGCTGACGCGGCAGCATACGCCGTCCGCGTCCAATTGTTCGGCCAATTCGGAAAGTGCAGCAAAATCAGCCGCCCGTTCCGGCTGCAGGGCTGTGCCCAGTGCAGCAATGCGCTGCACGGTACACAAGTTATATTTGCCCAGTAGTCGGCGGGCGTAGATGGTAAAGCCGGGTGTGACGGTAGTTTCTCTGAGGACCGTCCGCTGGGGTGGGACCCTGTTGCCGAAGGCAATAGGGCGGGCGATGGAATGGCCTGCAACGGCAACGACTGCCGCCTGCGGCGGAAACAAGGAGTTGCTGTTGGAGCAGCGGCCAGCAGGATGCGAGTGCTGCTCAAAGCACGAAGCATCCGCTGGGTGCCGCAACCCGTACTCGTGTCCGAAGAGAAAGCTACCGTCACGCCTTCTGGCTTCCCGCACCAACACCGCCGCCTCTTCAATCAAGGCATTGGAGCAGCGCAGGCGCTTGAGTGTGCGGCGGATGCCGTCCTCGCCAAGGCTGTACAGCAGCGCCGCCAGCCGGATGGGCAGGTTTTCTGCACCCGCCGGGCAGGCATCCACCACCGGCTTTGCCGCCGCCAGTGCCTCCGATGAAAGCTCCGGCAGAATAACAAGCAGTATTTTTTTGTCAAGATATGCCGCAGGGGCGGGAGCGCTCAGCAGTTTTGCAAGCTCTTCCTCGATGCGCTCCACCGATACGCAGTCCAGATGGGCACACAGCTCCTGTGCCGCCTGCGCCGTGGGCGGGTCGATGGCAAAGCCAAACCGGGCTGCGAAGCGGTACAGCCGCAGGATGCGCAGCGCGTCCTCGGTGAACCGCTGGCGGGGCACACCCACCGCCCGTACGATGCCGCTTTGCAGATCGGCCTGCCCGCCAAAGGGGTCCACAAGGCCCTCTTTTTCATTGTAGGCCATGGCGTTGATGGTAAAATCCCGCCGGGCCAGGTCCTCCCGCACATCCGGCACAAAGTGCACCTCGTCCGGGTGGCGGCCATCTGTGTAGGTGCCTTCTGTACGGAAGGTGGTGATCTCGTAAAGGGCACCGCTCTGCTTCACCGTTACCGTGCCGTGCTGCAGGCCGGTGGGGATGCACCGCTGCGCGCCGAACAGCTCCATCACCTGCTGCGGCAGAGCACTGGTGCACAGGTCCCAGTCGTGCGGTGTAAGGCCCAGCAGACTGTCCCGCACGCAGCCGCCCACCACGTAGGCTGCATAGCCCGCCCTGTGCAGGGTGTCCAGCAGCTCTGCCGCACCCTCGTCCATCCGGATGGTCATGGCTGTGCCTCCTCGTACTGCAGGGTGATGCTTTTGCCGTCAAAGCCGCACTCCGCCGCCGGGAAGATGCTCTGTGCCTGCGCGGCATATTCCTCCGGGTCGGTGATCATGGGGGAATAATGGGTCAGCCAAAGCCGCTTTGCTCTCGCCTGCGCGGCAAGGGATGCGCTCTGCCCAAAGGTGCTGTGCCCCCACTGACGGGCCTGGTCTTCCTGCTCCGGAAGGGCATAGGTGGCATCGCATATCAGCAGGTCTGCGTCATGCGCCGCCTGCAAATAATACGGGCAGGGGGCCGTATCGCCGGAAAATACCACGCTCAACCCCTTACGCGGGGCACCCAGCACCTGCGCAGGCTGCACCGTTCTGCCCTCCACGGCAACGCTCTGCCCTTTCTGCAGCAGCTTCCATTGCTGCACCGGCACCCCCAGCGCCTGGGCCTGCTCCGGCGAAAATTTGCCTGCACGGGGCAGCTCCAGCCGGTAGCCAAGGCTTTTTACCCGGTGCTTTGTGGCAAACGGCACCAGCCGCGCACCGGCAGGCCAGCCCTCGCTCAGCGCATCCAGCGCCAGCGGCTGGCCCGGCATAAGCACCTGCGGCTTCACCGGATAGGGCAGCGGGCCGGTCAGTGCCCACACCGCCGCCCAGATATCCGGCAGGCCCTCCGGACCCAGCAGCGCAAGCGGCCTTGTGCGGCCCTGCGCCCCCAGAGTCTGCGTGAATATATCGGACAGCGACAGCTGAAGGAAAACCTGTCGGTGTTTATTGAGGCCGCAAAGCAGCGAAATGAAGCACTTGATCATGTTTTGCTGTACGGCCCTCCTGGACTGGGTAAGACCACTTTGGCCTCAGTGATAGCTAATGAACTGGGTGTCAATCTGCGCATCACTTCTGGTCCGGCTATCACCCGTGCCGGTGATCTGGCGGCGATCATTTCTTCCTTGGAGGAGCGAGATATTCTTTTTATCGACGAGATCCACCGGATCAACCGTGCGGTAGAAGAAGTGCTTTATCCAGCTATGGAGGACTATTGCATCGATATTATGACGGGTAAGGGCCCTGGTGCCAAGAGTATTCGTTTCGCTCTGCCGCCATTTACCTTGATCGGCGCGACTACCCGCGCCGGAATGTTGGCAGCTCCGCTACGTGATCGTTTCGGTGTTATTTGTCGTCTGGAATATTATGATGAAAAAGATCTTCTGCACATCATCCGTCGTTCTGCCAAAATTTTTGATGTGCCGCTTGATGAAGAAGGTGCGTTGGAAATCAGCCGCCGCAGCAGGGGCACCCCGCGTATTGCTAACCGTTTGCTGC